>Ga0066376_10001212_pt1 | contig 25039 bp, 28 predicted proteins | sample Knorr_S15_td_Bot_FD_77009 | JGI IMG/M metagenome (GOLD analysis project Ga0066376, IMG submission 77009) | Marine microbial communities from Southern Atlantic Ocean transect - Knorr_S15_td_Bottom_ad_5009_LV_A | ecosystem: Environmental > Aquatic > Marine > Oceanic | place: Southern Atlantic...
CACCGCATCTATAACGAAAGAAACCCTCTGGCTTTTATCTTTACATTCTTTTCTTCGAGCATGAAGTTAGGAGCCATCAACCGATACACGTTTCAGAGCTTGAAAGATAATATTGCTCCCAATATGCAACTTAGAGATTTTAAGATTCAGCTCTCAAATCTTCTGTACAAACATAGACTAGAACAATATGACGGCGACGGTAACAAAATTGACTACATTGAATGGACTTCTGGTAAAAAAGTAATAAAGATAATTAATGCGAAGTTTAACGGTATAGAAGTATCAATCCCTGATGGTGAAACGATATTTGTTCAAAGAGATACAAACTATGAGCGTGTAACTGTGAACAAAAGGATATCTAGTAGAGGGATAAAACACAGAATAACACCACAATCACAACCACCCAATGTACCTAAAAACCTTAAGTGAATTCTTCTTTATATGTCTAAGCCATTGATAAATTGACGTTTTATAGTTTCTATTGATGGGCGATTAGATACACGGGAAACTTGGAATTTAATGTTTGTTAGCGCTTGCTTTATTTCTTGGATACTTTTTTGGTTGATACGCAAAAGACTGAGACCACATTTTTTAGTGGTGTGTACTCTACACAGGTAGAAACTTTAAAGATTGAGTAAGGTCGTCCGTAAAAGACATTCGTGTGTGTGGCCAAGCATGCCAGCATTTCAAATTCTCAACTAGCCAATATATTTGGGATATCAACATCTACTTTGAGACACCGTAAGGTTGCCACGAAGTTTAATGGCAAAGTAAGCGAACAACTTTATATATTATTTGCTTACCTAATTGCAGTAACGAAACGTTTTACCACTTCAATATTTGATAGAGAATATAGATAGCATTTCGAAATTGATTTTCTCTTCAATCAATTTGCCCAATACGTAGTCGTGTTTTTTATCAGATATATCCTCGAATACAAATAATCACAATTCCACCTGCTATGTGCATAAAAGCACTTTCCATTGTGTGGTTTGTATTTGCAATTTTGTTATTGAGTGGGCTGTCAATGAGGATCAAATCACCAAACGACTTAGAGGGGCTTGGTTTACATGCTCGTAAACAAATAGAAGCGGTATTGAATTCAAGCAAAAAATCCGTGAATGGGAATTTGTTACCGAACAATAAATCACAATCTAAAACCTTAACTGCAAGCGAACCTAAGTTCTGCGAGTGGCCTAGTAAAAATCCTGCTGTCTGGCTTCATATCGCGCTTGAAAAAGAATTTAAGAGTTATTGGGAAGGGGGGGATTTCGTCTGCGAAATGATGCTTCCCAATTCCCCCAAAAATTGGCGTTACGATTTTTGTCTTATTTCAAGCCGCATACTGATTGAGTTCGACGGATATGGATTCCACCGGACTAAAAAAGCATTTCTTAATGACAGAGACAAGGAGCGATTTGCGCAAACCAATGGTTGGGTGGTGTTTCGTTTTACTAACACAATGGTGCGGGAGAATATTGAATCGCTTGTTTGCGACATACGAACTTTACATGAGCTCCGTGGTCGCCACGAATTTTCTCACATAGAGAGAGTGGGGAAAACGTTCTGCCGTTTTGTCGATGTTGAATAGGGTAGGTCATCGAACTTGAATTCCTTCAATAGACCACGTGTTTTAGCGTGTTGCAATTGATAGTGCGAAAGTTAAACGAGATTAAAATGGCTACTAGTCATTTCTAAAACGCAAATTCTGTTTATTCAGTAACGAAGAGGTAACCACCATAATGCAGAAACTAGAAGCAACCGAGGATATAGGTGTTGATTATAGTATGAAGCATGCGCATAGACGTGTTCTTGAGCTCATATATTCAGCTGGTGAGCGGCACTACCGTTTCGGAGAGATTGTTGTTTTTAACGATGCTATTGGCGTTGCTCAAGATGTAGTTCAGGTAGAACGAAGTATTGGAGTAGAAATTGGCTGGCGAGCAATGAAACCGCAACGCGTTGGCATTGTTCAGGGATGTAGGGTCGAGAATGCTCCTGAAGGGCTTAAGGATAAAATGTTGGCAATAGATACTTCGCTCGTTGTAAGTAATAAAAAATACACTTTCTTAGCTGTCGATGGTGACAGGGTTTTTATGGTCAAAGGCTCTAGCATCCAGAGGAAACATTGGATTCTGGGGCGTGTAATTATGTCTATAGATAAAGCTTCTTCATTCTAACCCGCTGGGAGGCACTGTGAGTTACAAAAATTCAAACCTCGCTATTAACCCTTTTTTATGCGGTATTAGCGATACAGTTGTCGTTCTGATGAAGGTCTCTTTTATTGTCATGTTGCTTTGGCTGGTTGCGTCGTCTAGCAGTTATTTGATGTGGATTTTTAGTAAGCATACGCACTTGGTATTCCTTCTCATCCTTATTCTCGGTTCTATATCAGGACTGGTCAGTTTTTTTCGTGCATTAAGCTTGCGTATAGCAGTAAAGCAGCATGTTGCTTGTATATCCAAAGGGTTTCTCATATCCAAACAGTCGTTTTTTAGAATTACAGATATTTACCATGTAGATATAAAGCAGTCCTTAATCAACAGGCTAACTGGCACATTCTCTTTAGCGATTCATACGCATGGAGATTCAAGTGAAGACCTTGTTCTAAAATTTGTGAAAAATGATTTTAAAAATACCGATGTTTATTCGTGCATTATGGCGATGAGAAGAGACAATGAGAATTCCTAGACGAGCGGTCCCGCTTTTAATATTTGAAGTGATAACTGAAGGGCGTGACAAGCTCCTAAGTTTGACGTTGGCTGGTGCGCTCTTTTCGGTCTTTTTTATGGGGGTGAAAATAGATGTAAATACGATGAGGACTGGCGGCCTATTCATACTGTTCGCGTTAATGACCATCACATATTATGTTCACCTTATTGACTATGATGATCAAACGATACGTCTGAGAACGGGTACTCTTTCTGTTAAGCGGTCTTTTGTTAATATCAGCAATATAAACAGCAAGGTTGTAAAACAAAATATATTACAGCGTATTCTTCGGGTAATGAGTGTAGATGTGTATACATTGGGAGCAAAGTCTCCAAGCATGGAAATAAAACACATTACAGAGAGACAATTCAAAATGCTCTTTGGAGACTCCCCCTTAAAGAAGAAGGACTCTAAGCCAAACTCGATTTGGCGTGAGATGATGTGCATTTTTGCGTTGCCTTTGAACATGAAAAAAGCGCTAACATATGCATCTGTATTTGCCTTAGTGATGGTTGTTTTCGGAGAAGCATCATCGCTTGATGAAGTCGCATTTAACAAAATGAATGACTCTGCACCCGAAGAAGGTTTGTTGTTTTCGCAGAATTTCGGAGAAATGCTCTCTGATTTACATATTAGTCTGTTAGATAACTTATCCGCGATATTGTCTGTACCCGGCATATCACTAATGTGTTTGCTCGCACTTAACTTATTTTTCGTTTTAAATGCCAGTAAGGTCGCTTATACATTATTTGAATTTTCAAAATGCACATTTGTAAAAAACGAAAACTGCCTCAAAATATCGTCAGGACTATTGAATAGAAATGAGTTCGTGGTCAGCAAGGACAGTATTTTTAAAATTGAAATTTTTCCCAATCCATTTATGAGAGGGTGGAGTTCCGCTCGCATTGTTTCACTTGAAGGTGGTGAAAAAGGTTTTATTCCTTGTCTCACTCAAGAGCAGCTTGACGACATTTTGTTATGGCTTGGCCAAGATAAGTTTAACGTATCTAAAGCGATACGCCCCAAAATTTTTCCTACACTTTTTTATGGAGCGCTTAAGACATTAAAGGCTGCTTTTTTGTTCTCTTTAGTTTTTTTAATAGTAGGGGAAGATCAACATGGCATATTTAGAAATACTTTCGCTATGGCTTATATAGCTTCGTTTATCTTTATATTGTCTATTTTAAAAACTCGCAGAGGTGGATTCGTCGTAGGAGAGAAGTCGATAATTATAAGAGATACAGATTACTTTTCCGGTTGGTCAGTAATAAATAAGGATAAGGTAGGAAGCTTAAAGTTATTAAAAAACAACATCTTGCGATACAGTAATTTGACATTAACATCGAGTGGAAAGTCTTTCAACGTTTACGGTACTAATACAAGTAGTGCACAAAAGGATTTCATTTCTAAAAACTTATCTTATTTTGGTAAATAAGTAGCATGGCCCCAAAACTATGGGGCCAAGCTGTACACATACTAATGAGCTAGCCGCTAAGCGCGTTCTTTGCTCACCTAAAATTGTAACAAAATATGCATTTATAGCAATATATTTGCATAACGTGTCTTTTAATTAACATTTGCGACATTTGATTCAATTATCACTCTCTTAATTAGGTTTTTATCTTTTAACCCTTTCATATAGCCATGCCTACTGCGTAAACCATTGCTACTCATCATGTATCATACATATGTTTATGTTTTACCAAGAGTTTAAAATGTCGGTATCTTTTGATAAAGGTGACTGGGCCTATGCGGTCATAAACGGCTGTTGCACCAGTATTTTTAAAATTGAAACTATTGCGCTTGTTGGGGATTCATGGGTTGCGTACATCTTAGATGATCATGGGCGTGAAATAGGATACGACTTGGATAACTGTGTTTTAGTAAAACCAAGGGACGCATCTCACAACTAGCTTTGGACCATTTCGTAGCGACAATACAATGCTAATACATACTTAGGCTCATCAACGATTCAGGAGCCTTTTATGCGCGATTATTTTTCAGAACAAAAAGTTTCAAAATTTAAAAATCAAATTAGAAACGAACTTTTCAAACAGGGGGTTGCGCTTGAGAAAAAGTTTTGTCATGCGCGTACACTATTTTCAAAATCTCCATCTGAATCTTCCAAAATTTCTCTGCTGCTTGCCGCTGGCGAGTTGTCTGGTTATTTGAAAGCGCGTAAATCTTTATCGCCACAGATTGCTACAGATACGGCTTTGCAAAGACAACAGGCCATGTTTAATAAGGCGGTTAAGGAATTGTGCGAGGTGGAGGTTTAAGCATGCATAACTCCACCAAAGATATGATCATCAAATCTATCAACCGTTCCAACCGAGAAGTGGGGGGCGATGACCTATTTAGCCAGCTTGCTGCTGAAATTAATGGCAATGCGAAACGACAAGCATCGACGGCTGGACCTAGACAGGCAAAGGTAAACGCGCAAATTCAATTTGCTGCTCAATTCACTATACGCCACTAGGTGGTGACTCAATGGGGTTTATAATTAAAAGGTAGGGTGTTTTGTCTTCAGCGTTTTCAAAAATAACAGTCTCATTGTCCTCGTGCTCTAGTTTGAAGAGTATATCAGAGCTTATATTTGATATGTCTGTGTGGTCGGATATCGATGTAATAAGGTCGGCAAGAGGATTTTCTACACTATCCATAAACGGCGGGGAACTTTTCATGCATGTTTTTTTTCACTCAGAGCAAGAGGCGCTTAATTCGGTCAGCATTGTTGATGTGAATTCAGGGAAGCAGGTGTCCATTATGGACGAAATCAGTTGTGATGGTTTCGATGTTCTGGCCACTACGTTTAATTGTTTTCTTAGTAATAACAAAATGGGTGTGGCTTAGAATGATTTATACGATTAAAAACGAGCCTTTATTACTATCTATCGCTAAGTATATTATTGCTGCCTTTATAGATTCATATCCAAAAGAGTCTTCTTTCAGTAATTTCTACTGCGGATGCAACTCAGTTTTTGTCTCTCCCGGAATTGATTTCGACAGTTTGCCTTTTGATGTTGAAAACCACTCCGATGTGTTTTTTACCTATGGGAAAGGTAAATATTTAAAAGCGTACCGCTTATATATGAATGATGGCATTAACTACTTACCTAAAGAAGACTGTCGAGTAAGAGAAATGGTTAATGGTTTAATCAATGGTACTTTTGCTGTTCGCGCATTTGGAGATGAAGCAGAGATGTATCATTCATATACGGGAATGACGGTTTACATTGTAAAGGTAGTTCCTTTGTCTCGTTTCGATAATATAAAAATGCTTGCTAGAGAGTCTAACCAATGAGCCTCAAATTTGCGTTCCCTATGTCCAGTGCTGACGGTTACTCACAATTTGAAATTGGTAACGGTATTCCTTTGATTTTGGTGATCGAATTGTCTATGCAGGACATTGATTCACTATTTAATTTTAACTGTTTGAGTCCAGCAGGAAGGTATGAATCATTCTTAATAGAGGCATTTGTCGGATTGGATATGGATATAGGTGAGTACGAAGCGCAGCTCAAGGACAGCGCAATACAATATCATTCCTATACGTCAATTGATCTGCTAGATGACAACTTAGGGGCGGCAACCATGTGCGTATCATCATCATTACCGGCTGGCATTACGCCTTCAAAGGTTTCGTGCAATCAGGTTAGTTTGCATATAAACGATAAGAAGTTTTGGCTTACTTCAATGCTTCGTGTTGGAGGGGAAACTATTAACTTCAGCTCTTGCCCTATGTCGCTATCTGACTTGTCGAAGTTGTTTAAAAAATACTTTGGACGTGAGGTACAGGAAATAAAAAGAGACGAAAGCAAAGGTTTTTAAAACGCTAAAAGTGGATGTATGTGTACAACATGGATAACTTCGTCTTACTTCGTCTCTTAGACTTCACAATCCTACCATCTATAGCAAGGAAGGCAAGAAAAGCAGCGTTAGTGCCTATTTCTGCATTTTAAACGCCGAATTAAAGGGGTCTAAGCCATTATTCTTAGTTTTTTTCATTAAAATATGAAGTGTCAAAGTGAGATGTTTATGGAGAGCACAATGTTCAACACAGTAATTAGAAAGATGGTAAGTGAAGGAGAAAGCTACGATGACATTATTTTCTATTTAATTGAAAATTTAGCATTGCTTATTGAAAACAAAGAACAGCCGCTCCTTTCATTACAGAAAAGTAAAATTTTATTAGATAAATTGGTGTCTCAGCTAAGAATGGTTAATGAGCAAAAGACACTTAATGTATCTATAGAAGAGCCTCATGATGAATTTGATTCAGGTGATATGCATGCTGACAATGGGGATTGCTTTGAAGAAATTGAAACTCTTGATATGAGTCAGTTTATAAGAGAAGTGGATAAAGATACGCAAGAAAAAGCAGAGCAAGCCGTGGCCATGATAGAGCAAGAAGAAGAGGCGCATTTAGAAGCAACCAAGATAGTAGAAAATCATCATAATAGAATCGTTTACATCAATGCCTGCGCGAACAACGAACCTTTGCTTTACGACGGCATTGACATGTCATTGGTCTCTGATGATGCATGTCCTGTCGGATATCAAGAAAATATCTGCCAGCATTAATCTTTTGTCAACGATAGACCTCTCCTAATCAGCGCTACATTTTTGTAGCGCTAAATGTTTCCGCCTATTCTGTTCTTTTTCATATATTTGTCTTTTGCTTTCCTGCCCAATCTGTAGCGTGATTTTCCTTCAATATTACTATGTCTACATCAAATCAAGGAGGCAAACATGCAGACACATTTCGAAAAAACTCTCTATAAAGCGCATTCATCAGGTGCGGTGGGCTCTTGGTCAGTGGCCGTAACTGGCGAAGATAAGCTGGCTACAATGGTTGTATCGTCTCGTAAAAAACTCGATGGTGCTGAGGTTAAAACGCCTACACAATATACTAAGGGTAAAAACATTGGCAAAGCTAATGAAACAAGCCCCCTCCAGCAAGCGATTTTAGAAGCTGAGAGTAAAGTGAAACTTAAGCTCGATAAAGGCTATGTTGAAGAAATCCCAAAAGCGGGGAGTGTGGCCACCAATACACTAGGCTTTATCCAGCCCATGACAGCTCACCCAGCTGAAAAAGTGAAGAAAGTGACGTTCCCGTTAGCAGTGCAGCCGAAACTCGATGGTCATCGCTGTTTGGCTGGTGTAAAAGACGGCATCGTTGTCATGTACTCACGTCAAGGCAAGGTTATCAATCTTCCTCATATTCTAAAAGAGCTGCAGGCGCTTTACGATAGAGGTCAATGGTCTGGCCGCGTCATTGACGGCGAACTCTATCTACATGGTGACTCGCTACAATCCATAAGTTCGTTGATCAAGAAGCTCAAGCCGGAATCTGAAAATCTGCATTACCACGTCTATGATATTGACTTGGATAAATGCTATAGAGATCGCTTTCAAGCACTGAAAGCACTGGAAAGCGTAGCAGTAAATTGCGACATCAAATCTCATTGGAGCGTACTTGAAACAACTGTGGCGGATACACAAGAGCAGGTAGATGCGCTTCATGCAAAACATCTTAGCGAAGGCTACGAAGGGTCTATGCTGCGCCAGTTCGATATGCCTTATGAATCCGGCAAGCGTAGTAAGAGCCTTCTGAAGAAAAAAGACTTCAAAGATGATGAGTTTACCATTGTCGGCGTCTCTAAAGGTAAACCCAACATCCGATTAGGCTTGGAAGTTGGTATCTATGAGTGCCAGACAAAAGAAGGCAAGACATTTACGGTAACTGCGCCGGGGAATGCTCAAGAACGTCACGACCATGCGCAGAATGGCCATGAGAATATTGGTCGCTCACTGACAGTGAAATACTTCAACTATACGCCCGATGGTGTTCCGTTCCTACCCGTCGCGCTTCGTATTCGAGAAGATATTTAATTCCTGCAGCTGACAAGGATGTCGTTGCAATCCTGATTTTTTAGAACGATAGCTGGTGTTCGTTTGAACTCTTATGCCACATAGCGTAAAAAGGCCATTAATCAGCGTTAACTTATCCATTCACATATCATGATAAAGGAATATTCATGGAAAACCCGTTTGCACTCACTACGCTTGCGCTACTTGTTATTATATTCTCGTACATAGTCCACCGAATTCTGACAAAACGAAAACTCTTTAACAAAGTCGTTAGTAACGCCAAATCGCGAGCAGTTAAAACAATCAGAGAAGCCAAGGCCAAAGCTTATGAAATAGACCAAGATATAGAGCGTCGTATAGAAGATATAAATGCACGTGAATCTGCGTCTGAAGCGCGTATAGAACGCCTCAAAGAAGCAGATAAAGAGATAAGGGCTCGCCTCAAAGAATCCAGAGCGCTCATTGTGCGTATTAGGCATTTCCCGATCACTAATTCCGGCCTCTCGATCACCCCAATTCTGATACACCCGATCACTGGTATTATGGCTTGCCCGATCAGTAGTTGTGGCAGACCGCAGTCTGCCACAGGTATTTACCTCATAGTTTGTTGCTTTCTCATTGACTCCCCAGTGAGGGTTATCCGGTGAGCATTGTGGATGAGGCGATCTAGTAGCGCATCGGCAACCGTGCCGTTACTTATCATTGAATGCCATTGCTCTACAGGTAGCTGACTACAGATGATGGTGCTACTTACGCCGTGCCTGTCTTCTACCACCTCCAGTAAGTCTGTTGCCTGTTTGACGGTGAGTTTTTCCAGTCCCCAGTCATCCAGGATCAGTAGCTGTTGTTTCGCTATCGTTGCTAGCTGCTTGGTGTAACTGCCATCAGCGTGGCCGATGTGTAAGTGCTCGTTTAATCGTGGTAATCGCCAGTAACCAACACGTATTCCCTGGCGACACGCTTGTTCACCAAGCGCACAAGCTACATAGGTTTTACCGCCACCTGTGGCTCCGGTAACAATGATATTCTGATGATGACTAAGATATCCGCCATTTAATAAATCGGCCATTCTTGGCTTTTGTAATCCGCGGCCATTGTCGTATGACAGTTCTTCCGGTGTTGCATTTAACCTGAGTCGTGCCTGTTTACGAAGTCGGTTGATGCGGTTTGTCCGTCTTTGGTTCATTTCATGGTCAACCAGCAGGGACAACCGTTCCTCGAAGGCTAATTCACAGTAGGTGTTGGGTTGAGCGCGTTGCTGTTTTAACATATCCGCAATCCCTGTCATGCGCAGTTGCTGTAATTGTTGGATGAGTAGATCGTTCATTTGAGTTCCTTATTTGTAATATTTAGGGCCGCGGATGTTGTGATGAGTGAGATTGGGCGTTTCAACGTCATCCACTTTCGGGGCATTATCAAGGTGGGTGTGCAACAGCGATTTCACGCTGGCTCGACAGGGATTACCTATATCAATAGCCCGGCGACAGGCTTGTTCCAGGCGACTTTCGCCGTATTTCTTTGCAAGGTTAAGTAGCCCAAGGCAGGCCCGATAACCTTGCTCTGGATGTGGTTTGCTTTGCAGAATGGCGTCGGTGACTTCAAGTGTGGAAGGGCCGATCTGCTTTGCCCAGTTCTTGAGTCTTCCGGGTGACCATTTCTGATGCTGATGATTGGCAGGCATATGCTCATCAACACAGGTAAAGCCACCTTTTCGGTCACTACGCATGTGTTGTGCAATGCACTCGCGTTGGTAGTAAATCCGAATAAGCCGCTTAGAAGCCTGTATTTCAACTGACTTGCCGACAAAGAGGTGAGGAACTGAGTAGAAATGGTCTTTGTACAAGACATGGTAATCAATACCGACTCTGGCAATATGGATTTCAGTGTATTCCCATGGTGTTGTGGGTAACGGGGCCAGCTCTGGTTTATCCAGCGATTCAAACAAGGTTTGTCGGTTTCCCGGTAATCGCTGGAATGGTTTCTGATTCAGTTCATGCAGTAACGCCCGAATAGCAACATTAAGGCCTGATAAGGTATGGAAGACCTGATGCCGCAATTTTGCCATTATCCATCGTTCCACAATGAGTACGGCATTTTCTGCTTTCGCTTTATCTTTTGGCTTCAGAGGTCTTGCAGGCATCACGGCGCAGCCATAATGATTCGCTAATGACTGGTAAGCTGTATTCAACTGAGGTTCAAATCGACAGGCTCTGGTGACCGCTGACTTGAGATTGTCCGGTACCAGCAATTGCGGCACGCCGCCGAAGAAGGCAAACATAGCCACATGCGCCTCCAGCCAGCTTTCGAGCTTCTGGTTTTCTGTGGCAATCGCAAAGGTGTAGTTTGACGCGCCCAGTACCGCAACAAAGACCTGGGCATTACGCACTTCTCCGGTGCCGGGATTTACAATCGGTAATGTCGGCCCACAGAAGTCGATAAATAGCTTCTCGCCTGCTTTATGCGTAAATCGCATCGAGCGCTTTTGCTGGGATTTCCATTCACGATAATTGTCGCAAAACTGGCTGTAGCTATAGCAAGCATCAGGGTAATTAGCCTGATATTCCTCCCAGAGCAGCAGTTTAGTTACACCTTTACGCCGCAGTTCAATATCCATCAGGCCATAATCAGGTTTAATACGGCCCGCTTTCCTGTCAGGATAAAGTGACTGATGTAGCCATTGATCGGAGGCATGCTCAGGTAACGGCCAGCCACAATCCAGGGTTCTGAATTTACCGAGAATATCAGATATAGTGGCAGCCCCCACATTCAGTCTCCTGGCGATGTCCCGGTTACTGAGGTTTTCATCAAGCTTAAGATAGAGAACCGCTTTAACGCGTTCTATGTCAGTAGGTTTTGACATACTTGTTTCCTCTTTAAAATTAAAAGAAGTTAACAAGCATAAAAGACTGATCGGGTGGTGAAGAAAAAGTCTGTGATCGAATGACCGGAATAGAGTTGATCGGGCTAGCCAGAATCAGCGATCGAGAACATCAGAATACGCACATTGATGATATAACCGACAGAAGCTGCCAGCATGCGGCCGATATCGAGTTGCTGACAGAGGAAGACTTACAGTCTAGCAAGTCTTATGTCGATGATAGAAAGGCTGTTAAAGCAAAACTTAAGAAATTGGCTATTGATGCTATCGATAATGTTCGTGGACATAATGCAGATGTCAATATAGGAAAATTTGTCGCGATTTCAGCAAAAGCTGACATGGCCGGAGCATTGCTTTTGAGCGTTGTTGAAATGCTCTGTTCTAAGGTCACGGCTAACAGCGGCCATCTTGCCGCAGAGAAACTGGCTGAGACCATTATTGCAACAGAAGCTTTGGTCAAAGCTATTGATAGTCGTGCTGAAATCAACAGCGAGATGAAAACGCTATTAATGAAGCGACTCGAAATCGAAATCAATTATAAAAAAGCTAAACAAATTGCTAAAGAAGAGCAACGTGAACTTCGTGAGCAGCAAAGGGAAGAGAAAAAAGCGCGTGAAGAAGCTATCAGGGCGCAAAAGCAAGCTGAAAAAGAAGAGCAGATTAAAGCTGAAGCTATTGCAAAACTAGAAGCTGAGATGGCACAAAAATCGGAAGAAGAACGCCTTGCATATCAAGAGCAGTTAAGTGCTCTTAAAGCAGAACTGGCTTTGGCGCATGAAAAAATGGAAAGAGCGAAAAGCCGTGCGCAGGAAACCAAGCAAGGTCACGTTTATGTCATTTCCAATATTGGCAGTTTCGGTAAAGATGTACTTAAAATAGGTATGACAAGGCGCTTAGAGCCAATGGATAGAGTGAGAGAACTTGGTGACGCTAGTGTGCCGTTTACGTTTGACGTTCATGCGCTCATTGAGTCGGATGATGCGCCAAACCTTGAATCCACCTTACACCGGGTATTCGAAGATAAACGACTTAACCGTGTCAACCGAAGAAAAGAGTTCTTTAAAGTGTCCATTGAAGACATTGAAAAAGAGCTAGATAAAATGAATATTGATGCGTTAATTTCAAAAGTTCCAAGTGCTGATGAGTATTATCAGTCGTTAAAAATTACGCAGGATTATAAGCAATTTACTAATGATGCAGAGCATCTTTCTAACGCGGATTCAGCTGTTGAGAATGCTTAGAAATTGATTGGTCGCTCACGGACATTGTAATACTTAAACTGCAAACTCGGTGAGGCGTTTCTTACCTTTAGCGCCTCATATTTGAATGCGTCCGCTGACAAGGATGTTGGATTCAGTCTGCCAAATCACTAGCCATAACGAGACTCTGTGTTTTACTGGCCTCACGTTTTAGAAAATATCATCTAGAGGTTTCAGTATGAGTCACTCCACCTGTGAAAACATTTATAACTGCTGTGACTGTGGGGGCAATCACTGCGGTTGTCGTTATTGCTGGTCTTGCAATGCCTGTGATTCCTGCCTCAATCACGACAACGACTGGGAAACGCCAGAGTGTGAGAACGTCATCGACCCACAATAATATAGTTTGAGGAAAATACGTGAGAACCAGAAATACCATCAATTTTATTATTGATAAATACAAAGCAGCCGGGGCAACGACCATTATCCCATATAGCAGCGTCAGGTTTATTTCTGACTTTTTAAGTGAGCTACCAGAAAGATGGGAGACGTATGACCGTGAAGGTCTCATTAAAGCCGTCCGAGAAACCTGCGAGTTAGGGGTAACGAAAGGGAAGCTTAAGCGACAGCGAGACAAAGATATCAAAGGTTATGTCTACCACATACTCGACTAACAAATATCCTGACACACACCAAACCCTACCGAAATCGTAGTCGCCTAAGCCAAGAGTGAGATAATTACTGCATCTTATCGGGCAGTACATTCTTTTAGGCGACATATATGGAACGCATTGAAATCACACAGCTAGGCAACGCTGACTTCTCTAACCCCATGGTGTTTGATGCTAATGCAATGTTAGAAGAGGAGCGCAAAGACTCCTACGACAAATTCCGTGCTGCCGTTGATGATATTAAAACCCTAAGAAAAGAATTCATTACTGTCTGTGCGGTGAGCTTTGGTAAAGACTCTACCGTTGTCCTGCTTGCAGCCTTAAATGCCCATCTGGAGTTAATGGATGAGGGGGTGTTAGATAGCAGCTCACCTTTTGTTGTCTCGCATATCAATACCGGCGTTGAAAATCATCTGATGGAAATGCTTTGTGAAGAAGCGATGTCCTCTCTACGCGCATTTTGCAAACAACAGGGGATTCATTTAGAACTAAAAGTTGGCAGACCCCTGTTATCAAAAAATTGGTCTTCATTGTTCCTATCTGGAATAAAAATCATTTCAAGCGCAAGAGCCAATAATGACTGCGCTGAAATTATGAAAATTGACAACGCTCGACGCTTGGAGCGCTCTATAGAGTCTCAGTATCAAGGCAAGGTCGTCACCTTGCTGGGTTCGAGAATGTCGGAATCTGTTCGCAGAGAAGCCAATATGCGTCGCAGAGGGACAGACAAAGTAACTGCGCTTGATCTTATCAGCGGGACGTCTGAGGCAGAAAGGGTTTTTGCTCCTATTATGTCCATGACGGATGATGATGTGTGGAACCTTATTCGCATGGCCGGTGATACACCCATCGTTCAAAGTGGGTTTTCTATCATTTCGTTCCAGGCTAATCATCGATTGATTGATATTATTTACCGCGACTCGAAAGACGGTGCTTGCCAGTACAGCGCCAAAAAAGTGAAAGGGACAAAAGAACGTGCCGGAGGCTGTGGTGGAAGTGCTCGTACAGGCTGTTATACCTGCGCAAAAGGTATCACCGATAAATCAGGTGAAGAACAGGTTAAAAAGCCTCGCCATGCGGCCATCAGCGGTAATATGCTCAAAGTGCGTAACTACATTATGTATGTCGCACAGGACATAAAATACCGTACCTATCAGGGTAAGGCGATTGACCACACTACGGGCGCTGTAGCATTACAGCCTAATACGCTTCGTGCCGATGTCATCGATAAGCTCATTTGGCTCATGTCACAGGTGACAGTCGACGATCAGATTCGCGCTCAACGTTTTTCTAATCTTGTCGCTCAAGGACGTGAAATGGAAGACGCCGGGTATCGGGATATTATTACTGATACCACCTTAAGCGATGACGATAGACAAACATTGGCGGACGTTTACAAAAAACATGCGCAACGTCACCTAATTAGACCGATGAGCTTAGATATCGCTATTTACCTTTCTGCCATACACGCTCGCGATGGCGTCCGTTTGCCACCTCACCGTGCGGTGTGGATTTGGAAGCAAGTCTGTGAAGGTGCGCGTATTCCGTACCCAGACGTTGATCCAAGAGACGGAATAATCTCTGATATTCCTGATGCGGTTATGGCCATCCCTGAAAGCAACGTACCGTACCCTAGCATGCATGAGTTCGATTTCTTATCCAGCACAGACGCACAAGGGTGCGAGCTTGACTCAACACAATTTCAACTGCGTATGCCAGTCAGAGATGCAAAGTATTTTCTCACTGGCGATGACAAACAATATGTTAAAGGCTTGTCCAACACCGACACCATTACCGTACAAGGTATTGGTCAATCAACATGGACACATAAATTGCGTTTGAATCCATTGGATAATGCACCGGCCTTAAAGTTTTCAAAGCGCCCGGTCAAAAAGGTTTCTCGCAAGAATGGCGGTTTTAAGGTGACAGAGCGGGGTAGAACGTCCCTAGACTCTCCCTCATTTTCATTACGTGCAAATACCCCTAACTTGGCGGAAAACCTATTGGTAGATATTCCACTTTACTATCATGAGGCCAACCGACAAGAGCAACTTGGTATCGATGCTGATGTGGATGCCCTGACTGGGTACGATATAGACAGAGAGGGGATTGAAAATTGGCTTCAATTCGGCGGTTTTGAGTCGGCGATGGACGCACACGATAAAGCGGTTGCTGTTCGTGAGCGACACGATAAGAGTATCTACTTCTACGGGGGCGTGGGCGCATTTCAGCATTATGCTCGTTATGGTGTCCTTGCATTGAACAAAAGTGCTATCAGTAATACCAAGCGTATTTTGCAACGTACCAGCTACTTTAATCGTTTAGGTTTATTTGCTTTAGACGATGACGCTATTTGTGCTTTATCTAAGCGCACTGCAAAAGAAGACAGCCTTATAATAAGCGACTTTTGCAACACTCAACGCAATCAAGATTTGCCCTTAAAAGCAATTCTAGCAATGTCTGAATACAGAGATTACAAAGCAAGCGTATTACGTGGTATTCGCAAGGCGCGAAATCAAAAACGAGCACAATTAAAGAAGCAGCATCAGGCTGTGCTAGACGGCCTAAAAGATAGAGATTGTAGCTTTGCTGTCGCTCACCTACACGAAATGAAAGCGCGTATTCTTTCGCAATACCAACACGCTTTTGAGGGGTTAACGTATGCAAAAACGCTTGTAGATAATGGCATTCATGGTTTTGACGGCAGTGATTACCGCCAAATCATCAAAATTCAGCAGGGTGTTATCAACTACATACGCGCCTTTTTCACGGATGAAGCAATGATGTTGCGCTTATTTGATAACGGATTGCACGATACCTTGTTTAACGATGCTTTTAACCGAATCCGACTGCTCAAAGCGGGTGAAGCGATTATAGGTGAGCTTAACGACCTCGAAGCTGATACCTACTTGACCCTTTCTGAGCGGGTACAAAATAGTGCGGCTTTTACAACCAAGGAAGATATTCTTATTCACAACAACATGATCCACCAGCTGACTGACGTTAGGCATAAATCTACACCTCTGGCTGCCCAAAAAGCACTTAATTTAAAGGCGTCAGTGAGCGCAACGCAATTGGTGTGGTAATTCCCGTGCTAGGAGTGCCCAAAGCATAGCGCAATTAATAGCACGTGTGACAATTAACTCGTTAGCAATCACTTGGATCTCACTATGAAATTTAAAGTACAGCAAGACGAATTTATCAAAGCGCTATCTCTTGTTACTGCATCAGTAGAACGTCGCGGTACACTGCCTATTTTGGGAAACCTAATGCTGAAATTAGACGGTGATAAACTTCACATTACGGGCACTGACCTTGAGGTGGAAACCACTGTATCTCTCAAAGTTGAAGTGATTGATGAGGGTAGTGTTACGGTTCCAGCGAAAAAGCTATTTGATATTGTTCGCGCTCTGCCCAGTGATAGCAGCATTACGTTTTCTTTCGCTAATGGCGATAAAGCGGTTGTGACGTCTGGCCGTGGGCGTTATACGCTACAAACGCTCAATGCTAAAGATTTCCCCAGTATTGATGAGTTCAACGAAACGCATTCTTTTTATGTATCTACAGAGTCATTTGCTCGTTTATTAACGGCAACGGCATTCTCTATGGCTGTAAACGATGTTCGCTACTTCCTTAATGGGGTATTGCTCCATATTGATGGAGGTGTGATCCGCGCAGTGGCAACGGATGGGCATAGGCTGGCTTACAGCGCATCTTATGCTGAATGTGAGTCGGTGGGAGAAGCTAAACTAATATTGCCTAAGAAAGGCGTCACAGGGTTGCAGAAAGTGTTAAGTCTCGCGGGGGAAAGTGTAATGTTGTCACTGAGCGACAATCACTTACGCGTCAACGGTGAGAACCTTACGTTCACTACCAAGATGGTGGATGGCAATTATCCCGATTACAACCGTGTTATTCCACAAAACGGCGACAAAGAAGTGAACGTTAACAAGTCAGAGATTACATCAGCGTTATCCCGTGTAGCTATTCTCTCTAATGAAAAATTTCGTGGTGTAAGGCTAACGATAAAAGACGGTCAGCTAGTATTGGAAGCCAATAATCCAGAGCAGGAGCAGGCGAAGGAGATCGTGGATGTCATCTCGCAACGCGGCGACTCATTAGAAATTGGTTTCAACGTCAACTATTTGCTTGATGCTATTAATGCTATTCCAAACGATGAAGTGAAAATAACTCTAAGTGATGCAAACACTAGTGCATTGATTGAAAGCCAAGAAAAAAGCGACAGTCTTTATGTCTGCATGCCCATGCGACTGTGACAATGACCTTAAAGTCAAAGTGTAAAGTTTTATCATAAACTTCAATTTAAACCCCGTCCTTACGTCGGGGTTTTTGTATATAGGTTGACCGACCAAATTGTAGCGAGAACTTGTGCGTCGTACATAATGCTTCCATAACCAAACAGGAGCAGCGACATGGATAACCTTTCTTTAGATGAAACCAAAGCACTGGCATCGTGCTATTCGACTATGCGTGGTACGTCAAACCTATCTGTCTTTGCGCTTTCTGGCGATGAAGGTGATAGAACTACATATACGTCAAAACTGACGTTTTCCGAACTTGCTGAAAACTTTAACATTGTACCTCAAGATGAGCTTCCGGCAGGTGTCATGCTTCAGCGTGAACTGGCTAAATCACGCAGTCGCGCCATTGCCAATTATATTCTGTCCAGCGAAGACTTCATTTTCCCTGAGGTCATTGCCATCGTTGAAACGCTGTCTGTCAGTGAATTTAAACAGATGGGCAACGTAGTGCAAATCCAACTCAATAAAACTGCATTCCGCTATTTAGTGGACGGACAAGGCCGGTTGCTCGCCATCAAAACGCTACTTGAAAAACACCCTGAGTTAGCGAGTAAAACTATTGACGTTAAGTTTGTTGAAAGTCGCGGTATTGAATCCGATGCGCAAATTTTCAGTGATATTAACGGGTCACAGCTCGCGCCTAACTCAAGTCAGCACATCGCAATGGACAGCAGAAAAGTGTTGTCTCGATTTACAAAAGAAGCGGTACGCTTAACCCCGTCACTATGCAATATCGTTGATTTCACCAAGTCATCTGTTACCACCAGCAGTAAAACTGACAATGTGTGGACATTAAACCAAATTAGTAAATTCCTGCTTATCCTTACTGGAACCAGCGCGAAAAAAGCAGAGGCACTTTTCAGTGACGAAGCGGAGAGAAACCATTGGATAGGTTTTTTGAAATTGTTTTTTGAAAAAGCAATGTGCAACCCATACATCCGGGATACGCTTGTTTCTGGTCGCTCAGGCGCTAAAGGCAGTATTGTTGGTACGGCGACGTTCCTTAAATCATTTGCACTATTTGGCCGCATTGCGGTACTGAACAGCATGATGGAAGGGCAGGGGAAAATGGATTGGTCCTTTATGGACAAAATAGCGAATGTAGACTTGAGCGTAAACAACTCAGAATGGATCGGTCGCTGTCTAAATGGTCGCGGAAAGTTTGAGGATAAATCCTTTAACCATGGTGCCGTTGCAAGTTATCTGTGTACCGTATCAGGTTTGCACGTCCCTGAAGAACTCGAAGCGGTGGAAGAGGAAGTCTTGATGATGCGAGCTAAGATTAAACGCCAGCTGCGTGAATCTGAAGGCGATAAGCAGGCATCACTTAAACTTGCCTCTTAATACACTATTGTGCCTCTACTATGGGGCATTTAGGCGTCTGGCATAGACATTGATTTTGTGTATGTCAGCGCCACAAAATGCAACTCCTTTCATTATTAATCCTAAAGCCCAAATCATAGCGGTAACCAAGTGAAGCGTTATATTTTCTGTAAACGCAAGGAACAGGAAATACTATGCTCGACTCAATTAACATCTTCGAAGTCTCATTAACCGAAACAATTGATTATGAGTATAGTCATGCCACCAGCAAGCTTGTCACAGTAGATAGAGATGCGGCAATGGAACGTGCTCTCTCGCTGTACAGTGAGCTCAATCACGCGAGCTATGTTGATAGCTATACCATTGAGGTTCGTGGTGGTGTATTGGGTGCAAGTGGCTTTGACACGTTGTTATACATTCAAAAAGTGTACTTGCACGACGACCATCTCATTATGCCTACCATCGAAGACATTGAATCTGAAATCGATGACATTATGGAGATTATCGCTAATGAGGCATCAAAAAGGAGGCAGGTGATAAATGGCTTTGGCGAAATAGACCTAGCCTCCGCAATATAAACCTTACTTAACTGAGATTATCACTATGTTCCAGGTGCAACACACACTTTTTGATGAGTCGCATTGTGAGCCTGCAACCGTTGCGGGATACCACCAAGCCTGTCTGGGCCACTCTCTTTTAGTAAATGATAGGTTCGCCACGGACATTAAGTCCGATACTCGCCTTTGTCTCCGTGGAGATAAAGTCGATGTATACCGTAACCTTAACATCAAAGACATGATGAGCTGCAAACAACGCTATGGTCAGTGGAAGGGGAAAGTAACAGGCTACGCCAAAGCGTTTGTGTTGGTTGATTTCGAATTTGTCGTTTCTGAAGCGTCACGACAACGTGTCCTTCGTGAACAGCGAAAAAACGTTTCATGGCTTTTGTCGTGGTGTATTGGAAGACGCCTTCAATGCCGACGTTGATATTAATGCGTTGCCTAGCAATCATAGAGTGGTTACCTACAACCCTTATCGCGCCGGTTATTTCTTCGATAGGTCAACTAACGAACCTATTCACCGTCCGCACGAAACCTACGCTTTGGTGTATGGTGGAAATGTGTACCTCATGGACTGATGTTTTCACTGATAGCGCCTGCCCTTTTCGTAGTCCTGATGATGGATGTTGCAATAATACATTCATCAGCTACGAGGAGTGACACATGCTTGGACAACAAAACACATTAGATTTTAATCAACACAGCGCAACTCCATTACCCGCATTAGTACCATCAACTCAAAAAATGGTGGATGCTCTTAAACAGAACAGTCAAGACTTTGAATGGTTTCCATCTTCCAAAGCGCAAATAAAGACCATCACAGATGACATTAAAGCGCTACAGGAGCGTTATATAATTGGTTCTCGTAGCTATCACGGAGAGTTTTCCTTTTTGGATATTGGTGCTGGTGATGGGCGCGTATTAAAGGCGGTTAGAGAGGCGTGTAAAACTGAACACCGCGACGTATCTCTTTTCGCCGTAGAAAAAGCAGACATCCATACCCGCACTTATAGAGGTCACGACATTTCTCTGGTTGGCACGGACTTCGAGCAATGCAATTTTATCAGTAAAAACACAGATATAGCTTTTACTAATCCGCCTTACAGCGTTTTCTCAGACTGGATCTCAACACTCATCAGGCAGCTTAATTTCAGTGTGTTATATGCCATCATTCCTACTCGATGGAAAGAGGATAAAGCGATCAAAGAGGCAATGAAGGCCCGTGGCTTAAAATACGCCAGCGTTCTTGACGCCTCTGACTTTTATAACGCCGAACGTCAGGCTCGCGCTCATGTGGAGCTTATTCGTTTCTCATTTACGGATTTGGATGATACATCGCGCTTTGAGCGTCATGGGCGGGAATACAAACCGCATATATCCAAGGACGTAACCGATCCGTTTCAGCAATTTCTCGATGAAGAACTCGGTCTACGCAAGACGCATTCAGCTACTACCAATGAATTTAACGTCTATGCTGAACAGCAGCGCATTCAAGCAGAGATGGCCAAAGAGGGTACACCTTCATATGAGTTGGTGCAGTCACGCGGTGTACTACATGCACTACTGGAAAATTATGAAATTGACTTACAGCGCACGTTGGCGCAATACAAAAAAATCAGCGAGCTTGATGGCAAGCTTTTAGCCGAGTTGGGCGTGGAATACGAAGCACTTCGCAATGGTGTAAAAGAGAAATTATTTGGGTTTAGGAACGTTTATTGGGGTCTGCTTTTCACAAATTTAGATGCTATATCATCGAGGCTCATTACCAAGTACAGAGATGAACTACTCAATAAGCTTAAAGCCAATAATCTTGACTTTACTTATAACAATGCGGTCTACGTGATATCGTATGCTGTTGATTATGCTAATGAATTAATCGATAAGTCACTGGTCACAGTGTATTGTGATTTAACGTCTGAGGACAGCATTAAACGTTATTACGTTTCTAACGAACGTGTATTTTCCGATAACTGGCGCTACAACTGCTCAGAGACTAGAAAGGCAAAGCGCGAAAGCAAGCGCATCCTCGATTATCGCTTTATCTACAGCAGTTACAGCAACTTCAGTTCTTATGATTGGGAGCGAGGATTAAACGAAAGCGCGTTTCGCTTTTTAGAAGATATGAAAGTGGTAGGTACTTTGATGGGATACAGCAACATCCGAACTGATATTGGACCTAAAGATGTTCAACCGGGTGGAAAGGTGATTGTTACAGGTAATAACCCAGACGGTAAGTGTGTAGAGCTATTGAAAATCCGTTTCTATAAAAATGGCAACAGGCATTTGTCTTTCGATAAAGCGTTCATGTTGAGCATTAACGTTACAGTGAGTCGCTTGCTCGGCTGGTGTAGAAACAAAGAAGAATTTGCTCAAGAGACAGAAAGCAAAGACGTACCCAGCGATAAAGTTTGGTCGTTAAGCGACACAATGAAAGTGTCTACAAAACAGATATTGGCGCTGACATCTAAAGCGGCATAAAGAGGGAAAGGGATGAGAAAAAAAGAACTAGTCATTGTTCAGGAGGGGGATGGGTTTGGCCCACCCTCCTTCGTTGTAAAGGATATTGGTAGCAGGTACGACGATAACAGTGTCTTGGCGGGACAGGTAAAAATATCTTTCGTGGATGCGTTTGATTCGTTTGAGCAAGCAAAGGCGGCGTACCCTGAGGCGGTTTTTACTCACGCCACTCTATTGCCGCGAAACACGTTTGACCACCTTCCTGACGAACAAGATTTCTGATAAATAACTTTGAATAGGGCAGGTGATACCTGCCCATTTTATAGCGCCATTCCTTCACTGCGATACATTATTCATCAAGACAAACGTACTGGTTTTACGGGGTTTATGATGAATTACGACAGAGCATTTGCTGGACAACCTGCCTTACCTGAACAGCCTATGATTGCGTATGGCAAATTAACCTGTCCTTACACGGGTGTTGTATTTAGTGATGCGACAGTGGATGCATACAATCGCTACACTAAAGACTTTAACGCTACGCGATACCGTTCTACGCAAGAGTTTCTTTTAGACCAGCGCCACAAGTTTATAACGCTATGCGCTATGGATAATCTAAAGGAGGCATCATGATAGAGGCGGCCATTGATTTTATAATGGCCTCCCCTTTGTATCGCTTTGTGGCCTTAGCAATTTTAACCTGCGCGTCTTCGATTGTAATGGTGGGCCTCATCTCAATAGTCGAAGCAATTCATCAAGCCATTAAGTATTAACCAACTCGCTTTTATCATCTAATTCCAACAACGAAGAGGAAGCATATGTTAGATATTACTAAGCAACTGAATGCTCACAAAGATGCTTATCAATGTATCGGTATTAATCTGTCTCATCTCAATGATGATGATAAGCATGCGCTTGGCTGCATGACCCAAGCGTCGATGGTTATGGAGCGCGATACAGGGTGGTTTGTGAAACTTTATGAAGTCGATGGCGAACCCAAATGCATCGAGGAGCACTACAAGCAAATGTATCCGGGAGCGACAGAAAATCTTCTCTCTATTATGTGTGCTGTTTACCGTGCTGGTTTTCGTTTAATAGAGTTTGATGCAGATGCTTTGAATGTAGATGAATTGCCTGTCTTGGACTGACAATATTTTTCATAGACGTGTTGATTTTTCACCGCCTAATAAATATTTCGGTATCTGCATTGTGTACTATTTTGAATATACATACGGCTGAGAGGATATTTAGCTTTTCTCTCCATCGTTTTTGTGATCATTAAGAGAGGTTGTTACATGAAAAAAGTGATTGCTGGGGCGCTTTTCGCCGTCGGCTTAAATGCTTGTGCATTTGCCGATGTGGCTGTCATCGTGCATCCAGATAATAACGGTGAACTTACGCAAATGGAAATAGAGCGTATTTTCTTGGGTAAATCTGCGAAGTTCCCTGATGGTAGTGAAGCGATACCTATCAATACAACAGGTAGTGTTAATGATGAGTTTAATCAGAAAGTGCTAGGTCGTAACTCTTCTCAGATAGAAAGTTATTGGGCAAAACTCGTTTTTACCGGGAAAGGTACGCCACCTAAAGAAGTTGATGAAGCATCTGTTATTAATCTCATTAAAAATAACAAAAATGCAATTGCCTATATTGATAGCGGCAAAGTTACAGATGACGTCAAAGTTGTACTTGTAAAATAGGACACACGCACATGAAACTTAATAAACTTACACTTGCTCTTCTATCCGCTGTATCTTTTGCAGGTGCATCACACGCTGAAATCGACATCAACGGTTTTGGCAATGTAGTCGGCGGAATCACGTCTTCTGACGATCAAGTCCTTGGGTTTAATGACACCATCGACTTTAGTAACGACAGCTTATTTGCCCTTCAAGTTTCTTCTGATATTTCTGATAAATTGTCGGCAACTGCCCAAATTATTTCACGAGGAGAAGATGACTTCGATGCAAGTTTTGAATGGGCGTATATTACATATAATATTTCGCCTTCAGTCACCTTTAATGCTGGCCGTTTCCGCCTTCCTTTGTTTGCGTATTCTTCCTCGCTAGATGTCGGTTACACATACCACTGGATCACAGCGCCAAGTGTAGTCTATGACGTACCGTTTAATAATCTAGATGGCGTGAAATTAGGAAAGACGGGATATGTTTCCGGTTGGGATTACGCAATAGACTTAGCGTTTGGTACGTTTAAAGGTGAAATGTTGGGAGCGGATAACAACGGTGACAACACTGCACTGATTTCAGGTCAAATTTCTAATGACTCGCTCACACTTCGCGCTGTATATGGTAGAGCAACTACCACTATTGATTTAACAAAGTCCAGTGATGATGTAGGGCTTGCTTTGGGAATGGGTTTTGAGAGCATTGAAGCAGCTGGATTTGCTGGTCTAGCTGATTCGTTAAGGGTCGAGGATGATACCGGTGAGTTCGTTGGCGTGAGTGCCATGTATGACAACTACGACTTTTTTGTCGGAGGGGAATACACTGAGGTCAGCGTGGACAATAACTTTTCTAATGATGATGAGGCGTTCTACATTACAGCCGGTGCACGGTTTGGTAAATGGACACCTTCGTTGACCTATGAAAAATTTGAGTCCTCAGGTGACATAAAATTCATGGATGATATTGCTCAGCTCTCTAACTCTGGCCTTCCTGCTGAAACGATTGCTTCGCTTTCAAGTGTTGCCATTGGAAGTCAGCTTGCGCAAGAGTCTGACTATGACATCATTACTGCTGCGTTACGCTATGACCTCGATGCAGGTATCGCAGTTAAATTTGATGTGCAACGCTTGTCGGATAATATTGATGACACACAAGATGGTACACTAGGCAGAATGGCGCTAAATTTCGTTTTCTAAATCCCCTTTTTTACCACCAAAAGCCCGGCTTAGCACCGGGCTTTTTTGTTTGCCCAGCGAAGCTGGCAAACCCGTCAGGTTGAAAGAAACCTGAATCACCCTGACTGAGGGGAAGATAATCCGAATGGCAAGGGCGTTGTTGGCCAACGGCAGGGTCTGAAG
>Ga0066376_10001215_pt1 | contig 25024 bp, 24 predicted proteins | sample Knorr_S15_td_Bot_FD_77009 | JGI IMG/M metagenome (GOLD analysis project Ga0066376, IMG submission 77009) | Marine microbial communities from Southern Atlantic Ocean transect - Knorr_S15_td_Bottom_ad_5009_LV_A | ecosystem: Environmental > Aquatic > Marine > Oceanic | place: Southern Atlantic...
GGGCCATTCGGTAACTGCATATGGAAATGAGTTGCCTGAAGGCGCATCTTATTGGGCATCTGGAGACTTCACATCCGAAAATGAAACAAGAAATAAGTACCCTATTGGAGGTATAACTGGTGGAGAATCTTATTCCCATACCTTCGAACTAGAAGGAGAGTATGGCTATTTTTGCATTCCTCACGAGGCTATCCAAATGATCGGAAAAGTCATTGTCCAAGAAGGAGGGGCATCTATTGCAACTAGTAGTTCTTCCACCAGCGAAACTTCTGATCAATTTGGTAGTAATCTCCCTGGTGGTTCTATAGGTGGGGCTTTCGCAGCAGTTGGAATTTTACTAACTGGAATATCCGTCCTCCTAGTCTTTGCAAGCGATCTATATTCATTTATAATGGGCGATTCCGAAAATAGACCAAAGAGTGCTAGAATCACTGCTTTCTTTGTAGGGTTTGTAGGGCTGTTACTATTACTTTTTATGATAGGAACATTGATTTTATCTTGAATTTTTCTCTTTAAGGAAATCCCCATTGAGCTTGTCTTTTCTTCCTATCTCCTATTGCCTCTATACAATTATTTTCTCCCTCTGATTTAATCGCTTCTATAGCAGCCTCAGCGCTAGGACATGTTGAAAAATACGTAATCTCCTCTTCCACTGCAATTTCTAATATACTACGATTTCTCGAAATTATTATGTCGATATCTCCGTTACCAATAGCCTCTCTCATATCTTTTTCATCATCAAAATATTTTATTTGGAAAAACTCTTCGAAACTTTCAATTAATTTTTTCCCATGATCACTTTCTGGATTTGGGAACTCTGCACTATCTAGATCCACTATCGCATTACCAGATATTGGAATTGGTTTTCCTATTGCCATCTGTGCTTTTGCATATGATCTCCCAAATGAATCTGATGTGCTCATTATCTCTCCCGTAGATTTCATTTCAGGCCCAAGACATGGGTTTACCCCCGGCAAACGGTTAAATGGTAAAACAACTTCTTTTACACTCACTTGTTCTGGAATTTGCTCTCTCATTCCCACTTCTTTCAAAGTTTTACCTGACATAACTTTGGCGGCTAATTTTGCAATTGGGACGCCTGTGGCTTTTGATACAAATGGAACAGTTCTCGATGCACGTGGATTGGCTTCTAATACATATATCTCTCCATTTTTTATAGCTAGTTGTATATTCAACAATCCCACTATATTCAATGCTTGGGCAATCTGCTCCGTTATTTTTCTCACCTTTCTAAGAGTTTCATTATCTAGATTCACTGGTGGTATCATACAAGCAGAATCTCCTGAATGAACTCCTGCAGATTCAACATGCTCCATTATGCCTCCAATAAATATCTCTGTACCATCTGATACTGCGTCCACATCCAGTTCAATGGCATTTGAAAGAAATTGATCAATTAATACAGAGTTATCTGAACTTACCCTCACAGCTTCTTTTAGATATTTTTTCAATTCTGTATCCTTTTCTACTATTTGCATAGCCCTTCCACCTAATACATATGAGGGGCGCATCAATACTGGATATCCAATTGTGTTGGCAAGTAATAGGGCCTCTTTCTCATTAGTCGCCTTTCCGCCTACTGGTTGAAGTATCTCTAAACTTTTCATAAGATTGTTGAACCTGTCTCTATCTTCTGCTAAATCTATAGACTCAACCGAAGTTCCCATTATCTTGCAATCTATTTCTCTCCTCTCAATTTCTCTCTGAAGCGGCTCTGCTATATTCACTGAGGTTTGCCCTCCAAATTGAAGCATTACTCCTCTAGAACCTGTGGCCTCAATCACATCAGCAACTTCTTCTGCAGTGATTGGTTCAAAAAATAACCCATCCGATGTATCATAATCCGTGGAAACTGTCTCTGGATTATTATTAATTACATGCGTTTCTATCCCTTCTTCTCGTAAAGCTTGAATTGCATGGACGGCACAATAATCAAATTCCACTCCCTGCCCGATCCGAATTGGACCTCCTCCTACTACTACTATGCTATCTACCTCTCGATCTACCCGAAGTTCTCCTGCAGCAGCATCTCCTTCATACGGTCCTCTAAACCATTCTGGTTTTCTAGAAGAATAGTAATAAGGTGTAGTTGCTCTAAATTCTCCAGCACATGTGTCAACTTGCTTATATGTCCTACCCGGGACAATTTTTTCTATCGAATCAATATCCCACTTTTTTCCTTCAACCCTGTTCCCTTCCGATTCTACTGGCAACCATGAACTCTGAACATCTGAATACTCCCCGGTTGCTATAGCCTGAATTTCATGATTTGTAAATCCCATCGTTGCCATTTCTACAATCGAACCTTCTGCTTCTAATTTCGTAGAGTTACTAATTCGAGCATATCTCTCTACATACCATCTATGTATGCCTGTTGCCTCTGAAACTTTATCTATGGAGTGTCCTCTATAAAGTGCTTCAAGCATGGCATATACGCGATCTGGAGTTGCTTTTTCTAAGTACTCTTTTATTAGTTCCTCATCATCGACAGTATTCCAATCCACGGCAGGTTTGTATTCACTGGACCTTAGGGCCTTCATTAAAGATTCTTCGAATGTTCTCCCAATCGCCATGGTCTCTCCCGTCGACTTCATGGAAGTGGTCAATTCAAAATCTACTTCTGGAAATTTATTCTTGGGCCAACGTGGTATTTTAGTAACAACGTAATCTATAGCCGGCTCGAACGCGGCACTAGTTTCCCCCGTAATCTCATTTTTAATTTCATGTAAACATTTTCCCAATGCCACTTTTGCAGTAACTCTTGCTATCGGATATCCTGTCGCCTTAGAAGCTAAGGCGGACGATCTTGATACTCTTGGATTTACTTCTACAATACGATATTCTCCCATTTCGGTTCGATTATCTCTCCAAGCAAATTGAATATTACAACCCCCTTGTACTCCCAATTCTCTAATAATTTCTAGGGCAGAATTCCGCATCGCTTGATGAGCCACATCTGGTATGACTTGGGATGGAGTTACTACAATAGATTCCCCTGTGTGTATCCCCATTGGATCGATGTTTTCCATATTACAAATAATAATACACGAATCAGATGCATCACGCATAACCTCATATTCCATCTCAATCCATCCTACCAATGACTCTGTAATCTGAACCTCAGAGTTCCGTGACAATTGCAACCCTTTATGTACCCATTCGATAAGAGTATCCATATCTTCAATAACTCCCGATCCACTTCCCCCTAATGTATACGCAGTTCTCAAAATAACTGGAAATCCTCCTACTTTTTCCACTGCCTTTTCTACTTCTTCTAAAGAACTAATCTTCTCCGATTTCGGGACCGGCTGACTTATTTTTTCCATTCGTGCGCCAAATAGATCCCTATCCTCTGTTGCATAGATGGTATCTAGTGGGGTGCCCATAATCTCAACCCCATACTTCTCTAACACTCCCATTTCTGCCAATTCCACTGTTACATTTAGTCCAGTTTGTCCTCCCAACCCTGCGATTACTCCGTCAGGACGCTCTTTCTTAATAATCTCTTCAATAATCTCTGCAGTAATAGGTTCAATATAGACTTTATCTGCCATCTCTGGGTCTGTCATAATTGTTGCTGGATTCGAATTCACTAGGACAACTCTTATTCCCTCTTCTGCCAAAGCACGACAAGCTTGAGCACCGGAATAATCAAACTCTGCAGCCTGTCCTATTTGGATAGGGCCACTACCTATCAAAAGAACAGTTTTTCCTTTTTTCATCTTCTCTGTCCGATTTGGTCCAGGCTACTTAATAAGGTCGACGATATTGAGGGACGATTTTATATCCACTAAACGAACTCTCCTACGTAATCTTCCGGATCTAAGTCCCTCTCCATACGGTATTCTCTCACAAACTCTGTAATATTAAAAAGTGACATTTTTTCTTCGAAATCACTCATCGCATTTTCGTCATTTGAATGACTCATGGCATGTTCCATTATCTCTATCATCAATTCTACTATTATCTCGTGCAGTCTCCAGGCATCAAAAATTGAAATCCAGAGCCCCGAATAACCAAGATATCCGTCCCCACTAGCGTCAAAAAAGACTACTTCTTCTGAGAAATCTTCCATTACCAATCCCATCACATGAGTCATTCCAAATTCCCCCCACTTTTCTGAATCTGCAACTTCTATTATTTCTTCAAGCGAATCCACCAAAAATTCAGGCAAAAAACGAGTCAATGGATTGACATCAGTTACTACCCCGTGTATTTCTCCACATTCACACTTTAGTTCTCTCATCCCCAAATCAATTCTATGAGGATCAATTGAGACGCCACAAGGCAACAAAATAACATTCATATGCATATCTCTTCAAGGCCAGTCTTCACGCCTATCTTCCTCTATTTCAATCGTTTCTTGTTCTGTATTTTCTCCAAGTTCCCATCCTGCTTTTTTGGCAGCATCTGAAACATGTATGTATTCCCATCCCGTCACATTTGCCATTTCTATATCTTCTTCTCCCGTTCCTATCAACACGTGACGATCTGTGTCAAAATGATATTTAACACTTTTTAAACTTTCAAATTTCCCTTTAGGCCCTGAAAAAAAATCCTGTCTAATCCTTTTTTTCCGTGTGTAGTTAGTTACAACATATGTCGGTTCATCTGTAATGACTCCTACATATTTACTCCAAACACGCGCACCTTCGAACGCCTCTTTAGGAGATCTTAATTCCTTTAAAGCTGATAGTTCAAATGCAAGAGTCATCGTGCCTTGAGACTTACTCATATTCCCTTTTTGAACAATTCAGATTGAAAACACCTTCGATATGATTCGACTATGTTTTTCTAACACCTATACTTTCCAAATCAACTTTTTTATCTAATATGGATGTTTCTCGATCGACCCGTTCCATTTTCTCCATTACTATTTTCTTATATATACTTTGTGAAGATACATCCCCGATCAAAACCCCTCCAATCAATCTACCCTGTTTAAATGCCAAACGACGCCATTCATTTTCACCATATTTTTTTTCAAGAAACTTTTCTCCTTTTGTAGGGTGCCCAAATGAAATAATTGGGTACTCAAAGTGTGTTATGGAATATGACGGGACCCATTCAAACTTCTTGTAATCATTTCCATTAACCATATTTTCTCCTGCAATTAATCCTTGTTTTTTGGCACTTCCCCATGACCCATTTTGCATCTCTTCTCCCACGATAACATCGTGATATTTTGCAATATCTCCTGCAGCATATATGCCCTCAACACCTGTAAACATATGCTCATCTACAACTATCCCATCTCTATGTTCTATATCGGTATTCTGTACCAATTCTATATTGTAATCCAAACCAATCGCAACTCCTACAAAATCCGCTTCATACTTTTCCCCATCCGTCGTTACTACTGCCCGAACTTTCCCTCTTCTTTCCTCAAAACATTCGATTTCTTTATTAAATATTGGAAATACATTTCTATCCCTCAGTGATTTATGAATTATTTCCCCTCCCACTTTCGAAAGTGCATTTCTCCACCACCCATCCCCTCTCATAATATATTTACTATCAATTCCTTGTGCTCCACAAATAGCGGCCAAATCAATCCCCAATAATCCTGCTCCTATGACCACGCCACAACTCGCATTTTCCGCATTATTTCTAATATCAAGCGTATCTTTCATGGTCCAAAAATGGTGTATCCCTTCCGCACCACTATTTGGAACATCCATTTCCCGAGGAGTGCCTCCTGTCGAAATTAATAATTGATCATATTTTTGGTCCTCTTCTTTACGTACCTCTAGAATTTTATTTTCCGAATTGACCTTGATCACTTGAGCGTTAAGCCTAAGATCAATCCCCCGCCCCAGATACCAATCCTCATCACGGATCTCGACCGAATTTTGACTCAATTTACCCTTTGCAAATTCTTTTAATAATATTCTATTATAAAATGCCCTTCCCTCTTCTGTAAATATGATCACTTCTGATTTAGGATCTCTTTCTCTAATGATACTAGCAGCCGCATCTCCTGCAACACCATTCCCTACAATACAATATGTATTTGTCATTTTTTTCACAGTTTTATACCCAATCTCTTCTTCGTTCTATGATCAAATCTGCGCATGCACGCCCCGCTTCTATCGCCCCATTCAAACTCCTTTCTGGATATTGAGCTTTACTAGCCATACCTGCATAATATATCCCTTCTCCAACTTCTTTGGAAATATCATATGGAATGATTTTATCTATGTATCCCATTTCATATATTGGGGCAGTTAATGGATTCCTAGAAACTTTGAACCAATTGATTTTTTTTCTATCGAAACTCGAAATTAACTCTTCGACCCCTTCTATCCAGTACTCTTCAATTTCTTCATCTGTCATTTTCCATATTGATTCTTCAAAATCTTGAATATAGCTTACCATGTAAATCAAATGCTCCCCCCCATATCTCCTTGGATGTATAAAGTTTGTATGTTCGATAATCGCCCCAAATCGAGATTCATCTGATATATTCAACCAATAGGTTTCAGTTATTTTTTCCGAATAGCTCATAAGAGCACATACAGCACCTTGAAATTGAATAGGGCATTCATATCCTGTAAGATTTTCTAGAACGCTAGGCATTGTAGCGACAATAACTGCATCAACCTCTTCTATTATCTTTCCTTTTTTAGTATCAATTACCATCGACTCTACCTTCCCATTTTTGACAATTATTTGCTCTACAAACGCTCCTGTAATTATGTTTTCCTGTCCAATTTCTTCAATGAGAGCGTCAATAAGTTCAACAAATCCTCCATTTATATATCCCAATATCTCTCCTTTTAAAAGATCTCTTTGACCTCTAAATTTAATTCTCCCCAATAACCATGCAGCACTAACACGATGTTTGTACTTACCAAATTTTGCCTCTAGTAGCGGTGTGATAAACTTATCAAATATATTGTTTGTTGTATGCTCTCGAACAAAATCTTCTACCGGTATGTGTTCAAAATCCTCTAGATCCTCATAAGCACCAATTTTAGGAAAAATTCCCCTCACATCTATCCCCAATGTAAGAAGCGTCAAACGCATTTTATCATACAACGTTAAATGTGGATATTTCAGTATCTCCCATGGTGTGTCCAATGGGAAAATTTCCCCGTCCACATAATATGCATTTTTCCCAATTTTCCACTCAACTTTACTTCCTATCCCCAATTCCTCGGCCAATTCTACTATGGTTTCCTCAGATTTTGATAGATGGTGGTAGAATTTTTCAATCGAATCTCCTTTCGTCTCATAAGAGGCCGCCAAACCACCAACTTCTTCTGCACCCTCAAATATCCGCACTTGATATCCTTTTTGTTGTAGATAATAAGCAGCGGAAAGGCCAGCAAGACCCCCTCCTATAATCCCAATCATTATTTCTACTTCGTTCTACACCGGAAAGAACTTTTTTGAATCGTATTGATACAGCGGTAGGTTTTTCATTCCCCTAATAAAAATAGTTGTCATGGTTATCGTCCGGGCCCCTGCTACTGTGGCAAACCTTGGTAGTGGCTTCGACGTTTTTGGTATCGCTCTTAGTCACCCCGCCGATATAATCCACGTTCAACTTGCAGAAGAAACCACTATAAAAGTCACTGGTTTCGGAAGTCAGTATATCCCTGTCCATCCAAAAAAGAATACTGCAGGGGTGGTCGCAGAAGCTTTAGACGCACCTGCAAATATTACAATCAATAAAGGAATTAGGCCCGCTTCTGGACTCGGATCCTCTGCGGCCAGTGCAGCTGGAACGGCCGTTGCTCTAAATGCTTTATATGATAAGGGGCTTTCAAAAGAAGAACTCGTTTGGATCGCCGCCAAAGGGGAAAAAGCAGCATCAGGGGAAGCACACGCAGATAACGTTGCACCTGCAATCCTTGGTGGTTTCACGATTGTTAGTCAAGACAGGATTACTCACGTAGATGCCCATCTTGAGATTGTTGTATGTCTTCCAGAAATTTCTATATCCACCCGAAACGCCCGGGAAGTTTTACCAAAATCACTCGATCTTGGTTCTCATGTCTACACCGTTGGAAGTGCCGCAACTCTGACCGCGGGAATGTTAAAAAATAACCTCGAGCTAGTGGGTCATGGATTGGCTGATTCTGTCGTAACTCCTGCTAGGGCCAAACTTATAACTGGATACGAGTCAGTCCAAGTTGCAGCTATTGAAGCCGGGGCGGTCGGAGTGACAGTCGGAGGATCTGGTCCTACTGTTCTTGCAATCCCAAAAAAAGGACAAAGTCGTGCTGTGGCTTCGGCCATGGTAGGTGCATTCTTCTCCCAAGGCATCCAATCCCGTGCTTATCAGACTAGAATTGGTGGTGGAGTTGACTTATATTTAGACTAACTAAGCGTTATTCAAATACCCCTGCCCTGTAGTTTTTTAGCTTCTGGCATGTCTATATTTGCTTCTCCTTTCATGCCCTTTCCTATTCCTGTTGATATTTGTGCCAATTTTTCCTTATTGTCCCAATTATTCGCAGCTTCAACAATCACATTTGCCATTTTCACCGGATCTTCTGCACCGAATATACCTGAACCCACAAATATGCCATCACACCCATGATGCATCATTAACGCGGCATCTGCGGGACTAGCAATGCCTCCTGCTGCAAAATTTACCACCGGCAATCGACCCATTTTTGCTGTCTCTTCAACCAATTCCACCGGTGCCCCTATTTTTCGAGCATATGCTGTCCATTCTTCGTGTGTAGCATTTCCTAGTTTGCCAATTTCACTTGTAATGGCACGTTGATGCTTCACCGCTTGATTAACATCTCCCGTTCCAGCTTCTCCCTTTGTTCTTATCATCGCGGCCCCCTCATTTATTCGGCGCAAAGCTTCACCGAGGTCTCTAGCACCACACACAAACGGTGTGGTAAATCCCCGCTTATCGATGTGGTATTCGCTATCAGCGGGAGTGAGGACCTCCGATTCATCAATCATATCGACCCCAATCGACTCTAAAATTTGAGCCTCTGTGGTGTGTCCTATCCTCGCCTTCCCCATGACCGGTATTGAAACTTCTTTTATTATAGATTTAATTATCGCAGGATCTGCCATTCGTGCAACACCCCCTTGTTTCCGAATGTCTGATGGAATTGCTTCTAATGCCATCACTGCTACTGCACCTGCATCTTCTGCTATCCTAGCTTGCTCTGGCTTCACGACGTCCATTATAACTCCTCCTTTTTGCATACTAGCAAAACCACGTTTTACAAGTTCCGTTCCCTTTCTTAACTTCTCTAACTCAATAGGTACTCCCATAAACTACATTTGGCGGCGATACAATTATATCCACTGTTATCGGTAATTCCATAACCCAAATATATTTAGTACTCTCGCACCTTCATAATTCTCGTTGAAAGAAGATCGATGCGGTAGAAATCTAATTTATGAATTCCACTTCCTCTCCTACTCTAACTACCTGGTCTCCAATTCCTGCTCCCCTTGAACGAATAGCTTTCAAACTCGTTTGGCCAATCATATTCATAAACCTACTTGGAACTGCATTTGGATTTTTGTATTATCTGCCTCAATTTTCAGTAGAACCTTTTTTGATGTTGCCATTTGTGCCCGACAGCCCTGTAGCAACTCTATTTTTTGCTCTTAGTTTGGGACTTTGGAAATTGGGTAAAAATTCAATTTGGATTTCTTCTATAGCTTTTATTGGATGCATCAAACTTGGTTTATGGACTCCCTATGTTTTACTCATGTTTTTTTCTGATTTCTCGTACCTTCACCCACTAATGTACCATTTCCTCTTCTGGAGTCATCTTGCCATGGCTCTACAAGCATTCTTAATTTTTAGATACACTACATTTTCATTTGCAGCCATATTGGTGGGGTTTTCTTGGCATTTTTTCAACGATATAGTCGATTATTTTATTCCCTTAATTGGTTCTCCACATCACACATGGTTACCCTCTGAAGTAATTGGTGGGGTGGCCTATCATGCAGGTTCAGCCCACAGTATAGCTGCTGCTGGTGCTGTACTATTAACTTTCATTTCCCTTGTCTTTTTGCTCATTTCGATATATCCGCTCCCCCGACGGTTATAAAATCACAATTCCTACTAAGCTCGCTCCCACGATCGAAGTGATGGAGCCTATTAAAGTCGCCATAAAATTCACACCCTCATTACCTATCCACTTATCTTCCAAACTCGCCCCTAATATACTATCACCAAACATTCCCATTACTCCTGCAATTCCAATTATAATCGCACCATCCATTCCAATTCCTAGGACCAAATTGGCCAACGCTCCTATGAAAAAAGCGCCAATAATTCCAGCTAGTGAACCCTGTAATGTTATCCCTCCATCTGTTCCTCTCTCGACTTTATCAAATGTAGTTATCAACCGTGTATTCTCAAAAAGAATCCCAATTTCACTTGATAGCGTATCACTCATGGCAGCTGCGATGGCTCCTGCAAAGGCAAATACGAATATATTTTCGTTGATCATAAGTTGCGTGTTCATCGAAAAACCCACTACGCATAATACTGCAATCACCGTATTCGCAAGTACATTTTTTGCTTCTCTTGTCCCTTCATTCTCCTCCGCGACCCCTCTCTCAGATTTCTCTTTATAATTTAACCGTGTAACTAAACTCCCCCCTCCGAAGAAGACTAGCATTATGATAAACCAATCAAATCCTCCAAAAACGATAACAACAAGTGAAAATACAATGCCAGTTAACATACCTGTCACCGATGCTGCCCCCACTCTCCAAGAAATATACCCCAATCCTCCTGCAATGCCAATCCCAATCATCAATTTTTGTGGAATGATATCTAGATATGTGGGTTCTGGAATTGATAGAACCCAAAGAACAAGCGCAACAATTAGCATAGAAAGCGTCCTATTCTTTCTTATCAACCCCTCTCGAAATAAAGCCACAATCAATCCTCCTACGACTGCAAAAAAAACAACCCTCGAGGTTCCAATTTGAGTCCCATTTATCATAATTACAATTTGACCAAAAGTTCCTAAAAACCATGCTCCTACCACAAAACCCGCAATTTCTCGAATGGGAGATATATCCCGTACCAACATTACCTTTTCAATAATATACGTGCCGCCTACTAGTATTGACGAGACCACAAACACATTCGTAGGCATCTCTGCAAATGTCACTAACAATGTTAGCAAAATCAACCCCATGGAAAATTCAACTAATTTTTTTAACCCATTTTCTTCTCCTAAAAACTCAAAAAAAATCCCCTTTTTTGGAATAAAGTTTACTATAATTATAACTAATGATAGGGGGACTATTATCACTATTATCTCTTCTAGTATGGACCCTCCTAACACCAGGGCTGCCAACAACGCAAACAGCCACTCTTTCTCTACTCTTTTCTGCACGTCAAATTATACCCCCAATGATTATTTAATCTTCTCGTCCGAATCGAGGCATTTTCCCCTCTTGAAAACTGATTTTTTGTGTGGGACTCTATGACCAATATCTAAGTTTTCGGGTACGCCGTTCACAAGAAGCAACCCCGCGACATATAGTTCTAGTCATAACTGAAAGCGATTTACTTATCAATCAATCTTATTCTACACTTGAACAATTATTTAGATGGGCCTTTGATTATGGAGCTGAAATAGTTTCAGTCTATGTTAGTGTTCTTGATCCTGCTATAATACCAACCCTCGACCGAGAACTCTCTAGAATCCAAACTCCTCATGAAATAACCATCTGCAAACCAAACCATTTCTCACGTGCTGAAACACCCATTAGAATCGGAATCGGATTAGGGGGAAAATATGAATTCCTAGAAGCTGTAAAATCTATTTGCACCGATGTATCTGCTGGAAATCTATCTACCAGCAAAATATCAAAAGCCACTATTGAAAAACGCCTCGTTTTCCCGGAAGAACCTGATTTAGTCATTAAAACAGGAGGGGAACGTTTATCTGATTTTATGATTTGGCAATCTGTCTACTCTGAGCTATATTTCACTGATATTAATTGGAGGGATTTCCGCAAGCGTGACTATCTCCGAGCACTCCGCGATTATGCGTCCCGAAAGCGTAGATTTGGAAGCTAGTAACCCGTCTTTTGCATTCTAATTCTCGTCATATCTTGCAGGGCCTCTACTTTCTTGATCGACCCCGCTTACTATCTCTTCCAATACTTTTTCAGGAATGTATGTGCGCAAACGATTTGCCACCTTCTTAACATCTTCAATTTCCGCCCTTTTCACAACTTTAATAATCGCTATAGCTCTCTCCGTACGAGTCGTTTGCCAAGTATTTTCTCTATACTCATACGTTCTAATTCCTCTCAGAAAGTCAATTTTCGAAAACCCTGGCCAATATGGAGTACAAAAAAACACTGCTGCTTCGTTCCCATTCGCACGCCATGGGAGAAAATTTGATGTACGAACGTCTCCCCCCGTTCTAATGATCAAATCTACATCTCTGATATTTTGCTTTGACAGTCTAGATTCTATCATTTTACCATCAATTTCTTCTAGGGCTATCTTTTTTGAAGCTACATCTTCTGCTATTTCTATTGCTACATCTAACATTTCATCTCTCCCCCCATATGCCAACGCAATATTAAGTTTAAATTTGGTATTTTCTATAGTGTCTATTTCTATTTTTCTAGCCATTCCTCTAATACGATTGGGCACCCTTTCCAGTTGGCCTATCACTCTCACACGCACTCCTCTCGAATATTCCTCTTCCATTTCTGAAAATTGATTCAGTTTTAACTCTATCAAGTTAAATAGTTCTCTTTGTTCTTTGTCCGACCGGTTAAAATTTTCAGTTGAAAATGTATATAATGTCAGTTCTTCTACCCCAATTTCTTTGCACCAATGAAGTACCTTTTCAGTCGTTTTTGCACCTTCCATATATCCCTCTTCCCTTCCAATTCCAAACTTCTGAGCATATCTCCTATTTCCATCTTGTATGATTGCCACATGTTTGGGAGGGTTTTTTATCTCACTTTGTAAAAGATCTTCGTAAAATCTCTCCAATTTTCTCTTCGCAAATGAAAGCATAACTGTATATGTCCCAACAAAATTTTTAAGTAGTTAACCCCTCCCATAGAAACCAACCTTTTTTATATGTTCTTATCTTGAAATTCTGTATGGTCAAATTGCAAAAGGAGATTCGCGATATCAAAAAAGGATCCTATTTGATTATGGACGGTGCGCCCTGTGAAATAATTGCCTACAGTACGGCCAAACCAGGAAAGCATGGAAGTGCCAAAGCAAGAATTGAAGGTAAAGGTGTATTCGACAATAAAAAAAGAACCATGTCTCAACCTGTAGATGCAAAAGTATGGGTTCCGGTAATCGAACGAAGTCAAGGACAAGTCATCAATTTGGAGGGAAATAACGTCGCCCAAATAATGGATCTAAATTCATATGAATCATTTTCACTAGAAATACCCCGCGAATTGAATATTTCTGGTGACAGTGAAATTGAATATCTAGAGTATGACTCCCAACGAAAGGTTGTCGTAAAGTAATGTTATTTTCTGGGGCGATCGCCTCTCGAAACGAAGCTTCATATGTACTTTTTGGAGCCCCTTTTGATTTCTCTACCACTTTTATCCCTGGGACAAGATTCGGACCAAACCAACTTCGGAAATTTTCTGCGCATTTTGAAGATTATGATCCCCGAACAAAGACACACTTTTCAAAATTATTGGTCCACGATTTCGGGGATGTGGTCCCCGAATCTTCTCACTTCCCAACCTATCTTGATTATTTAGGGGGATTCGTCACCGAAGCAGTCAATGACGATCTTATTCCTATTATTATTGGGGGGGAACACACAGTAAATATGGCTGCCATTCAGGCATTACAGCCCGATACTTATGTTTGCCTCGACGCACATCTTGATCTTCGAAATTCCTATCAAGATAACTCTTGGAGCCATGCCACTTCTACACTGAGGGCACTTGAAGTTGTAGATCATGCAATTATTATTGGGGCAAGGTCTGGATGCGAAGAAGAATGGGAACGTGCCACTAACAGTGACGTTACTATAATACCTCCTGAAGAAGTTCATAGCTGGAAACCCAATCTAACCGGGTCTATTTATTTCAGCATTGATATCGACGCAGCAGATTCTAGCATTGCCCCTGCAACCGGAACTCCAGAACCATTTGGATTGACCGCGCAAGAAATGCTCCACGTTGTTCGTTCTGTCTCTCCCCATGCATCTGGATTTGACATCGTGGAAGTCAACGATAGAGACTCTGGCCAAACCGCAATACTCGGCGCAAAACTTCTCCGAGAATTTGTCCATTCACATCAACCTACCCTCTCGTGATTATTCCTTTACAATTGGCATACTATCTTATCCAAAAAGTCTTATCATTCGAAGGTAAATCTTGTTCATGGATGCTATTGTTCTCGCGGGTGGATATGCAACAAGATTATGGCCTATAACTCAACATAGGCCAAAAATGCTATTGCCTGTGGGCACTTCCACGGTCATCGATCGAATCTTCCAAGAACTTGAACAAGAACCTAGAATCAATAATGTTTATGTAAGTACCAATGAACTATTCGAAGATGATTTTACGGACCATTTAGCAAACTCCCCTTTTTTAAAGCCCAAATTAACTGTGGAAGAAACTGCCACAGAAGAGGAAAAATTCGGAGTTATAGGGGCACTTGGTCAACTCTTAGACCGAGAACAAATACAAGATGATTTATTGGTAATCGCAGGGGACAATCTAATAAGTTTCTCTATAAGTGATTTTCTAGATTTCTTTGAATCTAAACAAAGCGTATGTCTTGCTGCATACGATGTTGGCAATAAAGAACTCGCAAAATCCTATGGCGTGGTTAAAGTTGACCAAGAGCAGGTAGTGGGATTTGAAGAAAAACCATCTGACCCCCAAAGTAGTCTAGTTTCTATTGCTTGCTATGCATTCCCTGCTAACACTCTCTCTTTATTCCACTCATATCTCTCTGATGGAAATAATCCAGACGAACCTGGATGGTTCCTCCAATGGCTTTACCCAAACTATTCCGTTTACGCATTTTCATTCGATGGAGCTTGGTTCGATATTGGCACTCCTGAAAGTTATCTAGGTGCTGTAGCTTGGGCTTTAGATGATGGAACTCTTATAAATTCGGAAGCAACCCTTTCTGGAACCACTCTAGGGAAAAATGTTCATGTAATGACCGGCGCAAAAATAATTGATTCGCACTTAGAAAACTCCGTTGTTTTTCCAAATGCCGTCGTTGACTCTTGTCATTTAAGGGATTCCATTATTGATGAAGCAACTCAAATACGAAATATCAATCTTTCTGGGGCATTAATTGGAGCCCACACCCAAATCGGATAATTTTGTGTAGGTTTTTTATTTGTCTTTATCCCCTATACTCAATTTAACCACGCATTTTTTACTCGTATTTCTCCCCAATTTTGTTCCCAAAAAACGTCATACTCTATTTCTACCCTCCGATTCATATGGGGACCATTAGTTACAAGAGTTTCATATTCTCCCCCTTCCCCTAGAATATGAACTCCATATTTCTCATTGATGGCTTTCAATTCCACAATCGCGTTGTTATCTATGTATCTCCCCAACCAAGACTCTTCCATTCCATCTGCAGCAACACTAACTATCATAATTTCAAAACCAGTTTCTACCATTTTATTAATCATAACCAATGGATCCGATTTCCATAGTGGGGCATATAATACTATATCCAACTCATCACACATTTTTTGAATTCTGCTCCTTTGATATTCGCTCTCTACCGCCCCTGCTATGATTCCCTTTAGGTGAATTTCATCCGCCATTTCCATCAAAGAATTTTTAATACATTTTACTTCTTTGTCACCCTGTTCTCCTGAGTCCACATCACCTGGAATTTCAAATTCGGGTTCAATTTCTATGAGCTCAATCCCAATACTTTCCGCTACAAGAGGTACCACCCTAGTCGCTGGAACATGATACATATATGAACCAGTTGGAGGGTGGACCGTCAATAGATATTCGACATTAAACCCATTTTCGAGCGCCTGGCATAACGCCCAGTTAGAATCTTTCCCGCCCGAGAATAGGCTTATCCATCCATTTTCTTTCATCTTACCATTGAATTCATTTCGCTTTACTTTGTATTTTTCTTATCCTGGGCGCAACTTTTATACCAATAACACTCACCAAAATCCCCAAACCCACAAATATAGCCAAATGCTCTTCAGCTGTCCATATCAACGGTCCTATTTCTATCAACCCAGCTATTCTTATTTTTGCCAATCCAAATGCTCCTATTATATTTTGCTGTTGTAGGAAATAGGATGAAAACCCTCTAATAACTACTGCAGTCGATATTATCCCAAATATCAGATTTATATGTGCAGTTTGCACTTGTCTATTTCTTATTATTCTATCTAACGCTTTGCCCAAACTCATTACCACTCCTCCTAATGCCACCCAAAGAATGCCATAGTGTACAAATCCCATCAAAGAAGTCAGTGATTTCCCCCCATCTCCCGACGTTGGCATATTTACTACTCCAATAAAAATTCCCACTAAAATCAATCCCACTGCCACTACATATGTTACAACAGATACCCTGCCTGAATAAAGAGTTTCACGAATTCTTGTGGGTAAGATTGCAATGTGATCATCAATATCGAGTGCCTTGTACAATACAAATACACCGAGAACTGTTGTGATAACTACAAATGTGGTTCTTATATCTACTAGATATGACAAGATTGGGAGGATCGTAAGTACAACTCCCATAGGTACTAAAATAGTTGATCTTAATCCATCATCTGCCAAAAAACGTTTCGCCAAATAATATCTTGATTCTAAATCATGTATCTGACGAACAATGACTCTATCCACTGCATCTATCCGAATCCGACTTTCTAATATTGGAATCAATCTTTCTTCTTCAATTGAGCCTATCACCAAAATGGCTGAATCTGGTTTTACCTCATCTATGAGTAGGTCCAATTGTCTAGCTAACGATTTACTAGAATCTGATATCATGGCTCCCGCTCTCCCTGAAACAATTGCAACTTCTACCTCCTCTCCTGCATTCTCCAATTCTTTTGTTACTTTAAGTGCCTCTAGCAAACAATTAACCTGACTATTCTCTGGGTCTTCTTGTCCCACAATAAAAACAAGTGATTCTATTTCTTCTTGTCCCACGATGTATTGGGCCTCCCCAGAGCCATCTCTATTGCCACCATCACTTACGTCTACACATACTACTAAGACACTCATTTTTCATCCTACCAATGAACTTACTAATGCAAAAAGCTGCGTCTTGTGGCTTTCATCCCCCGCCCCACTTTCGCTCTACAGCAATTTCAGAGCAACCCAGACTTTTGTAATTTCATCAAATCTTCCGTTCCAAGAGACTGTCCCTTTTTGAACTTTTCGTAGATTTCTTCTCCTTCTCGCTTAGCCTCTTCTCGTGCAGCCTCTCTCATACTTTGACGTGAGGATTCGTCACTTTTATCCATTTTTCTCAGTTTCTTTTGAACTTTAATAAACCAATCATGATGGAAATCTGCCAACTCTTGTGCATGGATAAACCTCGCGTGAATCTCATCTGCTTCATTTCTAACTTGATCTGCCAATCTGTAACATTCAATCATCTTATTATGTTCTATTTGGGCCTCATTTGCTAGCCGTATCATTTCTCTATGGAGGGCCGATGCCTTCCCCCGTGCATGTTCTGCCTGTCTTTTTTTCTCACCCACTTCTCGGTCTTTCTCGAGTTGTTTTTCTCTCTCCGAACACTTGTCTTTCAAATCCGTAATTTTTTCGATTAGTTTTCTTTCAGTCCCTCCTGTCATCACTTCTGTTTGCTGTCTAAATTCCAAGGATTCAATTTCTTTTTCTAGCACCGCGACAGATTTCTCTTTTTTTGATCCAGGTTCTTTCTTTTTATTACTTACTCCCTTAAATAATTCACTCGCAGAGTGATTCATTTCGTCTCTTCCATCTTTTGCAGATTGAACCGACCCATTAAGTTCATCACGTTTTTCTCGATGAGAATGAGCCTTATCTACTCTGTTCCTTGTTTCATCATTGAGCCGATCTCGAAGAGTCGCTCTACGTGAAGCTTTTTGGTTTAATTCGTTCCTTCTATCTCTAAGTTCCCCTGCCATCTTGATCAGTTGAGACTTTGATTTCTCTTCTACTTCTTCTTCTATCACTTCAATATTTTTGCTTAAATCAATCTCTTCAAGTTCAATTATCTCTGCCCTTTCTTCAAGTTCAATTATCTCTGCCCCTTCTTCAAGTTCAATTATCTCTGCCCCTTCTTCAAGTTCAATTATCTCTGCCCCTTCTTCAAGTTCAATTATCTCTGCCCCTTCTTCAGGTCCCCCGATTTCTCTATTTTCTATACTTTCTGTTTCTTCTGTCGCCAGTTCCATTTGTAGTTTCACCTTCTATCCACTTACACTACTCCTAAAATCTGCATAAAATTAGCTAAATAAATAGCCTTTCCTCTGATAATGATCAATTTGCTTTTCTATTCGTAATGAAGTACTCTAACAAGTGGGCTACTTGTCCCATGGGTTTAATAGTTCCGAGAGAAAAACCCCCATTGCCATATTCTTTATATTCTAAACTATTATTGCATCTTATTGTGCAATATACTGAGAATTTAATAGCTTATGGGGACGCAAATGTCACCGCAAACCATTCTTCAACTCTTGAAATCACCACTGATTCTTACCTAACTCTTTCTGGAGATTGTATAGTTGGTATCTCTTCCAATCGATCCCCCTCTAACTTTTCCAACGATTTTATTATTGCTTGTCAAAATAAAAACGCAAAAATCATTGCTAAATTATCTGCTGGTTCTCATGAACAACACATAGTCGGCCATGGTCATCCTGATCTAACATTCAAGAGTACCTATTCCGCCGTCATCCGAACAAGCGATTATGTCGATGATAGAACTATCATGATAAACTCAGATACTGCAGCAAAAAACTTGGATAGAAATATCATTCGCATTTTACAAAATAAAAATAAAGTTCACTTCCATCTAACTGTACTATAGAACCAACTCCTTATCGTTCTTGAACCCAATCTGTTTTTTTATGATAGCCTCATCTGACCTCAGTGTAGCAATAGTTGACGGTTATGTGGATGAACCTGCCCATTTTGGAGTTCCTCCTTATATTTCTACATATCCCCGATACACAGCCGGAGCGCTAGTCGATGCAGGGGTATCTTCTCACAATATAACTTATCACACTATTGACGCCCTTCGACAAGAACACCACCGTTGGAATCATATAGAGAATTCAGATCTTTTAATTTACATCGGAGGTATAACTGTCCCAGGAAAATATGTGGGCGGAACGCCTGCCGAACCAGACGAAGTCAAAAAAATATCCTGGACTGCAAAAGGAGTATCTCTTCTTGGAGGTCCTATCAAGTTCGGAGTTGGAGTTAAAAACGAGGGGGCTAGTGATATGCGAAGAGATTCTCTCGACTACACTTTTGTTGCGAAAGGAGATATAGAGGCTGCAGCTTATGATTTAATTCATCAAAATCTTGAAGGATTTTCTGATAGAATGCGCGATAATAACGAGATCCAAAAATGGGCGTCAAAAGGTTCTTTTATAGTTAAACAACATCCTAATTATCCTCACCATCTAATCTGTGAAATCGAAACTTCTCGTGGTTGTCCTTATCGATGTTCATTCTGCACCGAACCACTATATGGATCCAAACCCACTTTTAGATCTGTTGACTCAATACTACAAGAAATATCTGAATTGTATAATTCCGGAATTCGACATTTCCGTATAGGTCGTCAAGCAGACATACTCGCATACGGTGGAGATGGTAAGTGCCCCAATCCTTCTGATTTATACGATCTTTACTCTGGTATTCATCGAGTGGCACCCTCTCTTGAGACTCTTCACTTAGATAATATGAACCCAATTACTATTGCAAATTGGCCTTTAGAATCCGCAGAATGTTTGCGCACCATTTCTAAATTCAATACACCTGGTGACACCGCGGCGTTCGGTCTAGAATCTGCAGATCCAGTGGTCTATGAAGAAAACAATCTCAATGTCACTGCAGAAGAGTGTTTTGTAGCAATAGAATCTGTCAACAAGGAATCTGGTTGGCGACCAACCAAAGATTCATTGCCAAAATTACTCCCTGGAATTAACTTTGTACATGGGCTCAAAGGGGAGACAAAAGAAACTTTTGAACTCAATAAAAAATTCCTTAGAAGGGTTTTGGATTCTGGACTTTTAGTTCGTAGAGTTAATATACGCCAAGTTATGGCCTTCCCCGGAACTCCTATGTTTGCGACAGGTGCATCCATCGCAATGGACCACAAGAAGCACTTTCGGAAATATAAAGACGAAGTCCGTCTCACTTTCGATAATCTGATGATCCAAAAAGTAGCACCTATAGGTACTATGTTGCCCCACGTCCATCTAGAGTACTGGAGTGGTGGATATACTTTCGGGAGACAGCTTGGTACCTATCCAATTCTCGTAGGTTTTCCTGGAAAAATCCCTCTTGGAACCATTCTTGATGCTATTGTGGTTGACCATGGACAACGATCTGTTACTGCACTTCCATTCGGACTAGATCTCAATGCAGCAACCCTTTTTGAATTATTAACAATCCCTGGAGTAGGAAAGAAAAGGGCGCAAACTTTGATTTCAAATCGCCCCCACAGGTCTATCGACGACGCATCCAATTTGGTTGAAACGGATCTATCAAAGTTCGTTACTATTCATCCATAGCGAACGAATTTTCTTTGCTCTTCTCCGACTATCTATTCTATTCTAATACATCCTCAACAACGCTTGCTATAGCAAAATTTGATTTGACTTCAACGATTTCTATCTTTACTTGTTCGCCTACCTTTGATCCAGGAACGATAATGATATACCCCCTCTCAGAACGTGCTATACCATCTCCCTGTTTTCCTAGACTTTCAATTTCTACATATCGTATTTCTCCCATCTCGACTGGTGGTTGGGGATAACTAGGTACTGCATCAGGCTCCTTTTGGACTCCTAGTTCAAACTCTTCTCCTTGCCTAACTAGTGCAATTCGATATATCTTTCCCCATTCCAAATTTTGATTCTCAATTTCTTCACTTGGAATTCTAATAATATGGTCTCCATCTATCTTTTCAATACTTGCATTAAACAAACACAAAACTTGATCTAAATTAATCATACCGATATCCTCAACTGACCCAAGTTGCACTCCCACTTAATAGCCCTGTCGATATCTCTATATAATTTTCCCATTTCTATCCTTTGCACCCTCTGAATCATGGACAATCAATCCACTTTTTTTAGTTTCTGAATTTCTATATTTTTCTATGACATCCATCGACTCTTTTATTTCGCGTATGGTTCTTTCTTTTAGAATCTCTGCCAATCTCATCGCTTCTTCATAGTCTATTTCTCTGCCAATCCCTTCGCATTCATGTACGACTATCTCTCCCACTTTTTCTACAATCTCTCCTTTTGGTTTGTTACTTCCTCCTAAATCCACACTAAACGGATAAGTCTCACAAATTAAAGGTTTGAATCCATATATCCCACATATCCCTTCTCCATTTATTTCTCTATAAAATGAACAATTTCCACACCCATTCACTTGTAGAGCCCATTCGAACGTTTCTCCAACTAATTCCCCATTCTCATTTTCTACAATTCCAAAAGGCATCGGTCGGGCAACATCCCTCCATTCCATTTCCTCAACCTTCTGCACTTTCCTAATTTCACTTGGAAATATTGTTGCTGTATGTTCTCCATCATCACCTTTACAACAAGCCCCACATTTAGTACACTCAAAACCAATCTCCACAATAGTATCTGCCAATTCTTTCACATCTAACATTTGTGCAGCTACTAATTCTTCTTTCAATTTCACACCTGACATTTGCAATGCATTTGTTAAAATCCATCGAAAAAAACTAGCTTAACCCTCACCGTTTTATCCAATTACATCTTATATTCTAATTGTAAATGAAAGGCAAACACTGGTATCAAGAAGATCTAATCGCCACTCAATATGATGCCAAGCGCTTCTCAAAAGGGGGGAGTTTGATCAATTCTCATGAGAAACAAATAGTAACTAATTTTTTAGATTCTATTGATGGGAAAACAATTCTAGATCTGGCATGTGGGACTGCAAGATTTAGCCTAATGTTGGCGGACTTTGGAGCCGATGTCGTCGCACTCGATATCTCCAAGTCTATGATTAACATTGGAAAAAATAAAGCTGATCCCTCGCCCCATTCTGGAGATTTAACTTTTTTCCATGCAGACGCAGAAAACTTGCCATTTGATGATTCTTCTTTTGATATAGTATTGGCCATGAGATTCTTCCATTTGACCCCTATACCAATGTATTTCTTTTTAGAAATGCACCGCGTTGCACGTGAAAAAATAATCTTTGATACTTTCAACAAATACAGCGCGCGATCTTTCTACAATTGGTTATTGCCCATGGGATCTACACTTCATTCTAGATCTTATATATTTCAACTATTGTCCTCTATAGACGCCACGATTGAGAATTCCCATCATGATTTTATCTTTCCGTACGGAGTCTATCGAAATCTCCCAACTTTCCTAGCAAAACCCATCCGATCTATCGATTCATCCATTGTCTCTACTTCATTAGGTCAACGCGTTTCAACTGTATCTTATTGGTCTATATCCCTCTGAACTCTATCGATTCAAGTCCGTTAAATTAATATAGACTCGCTAACCTTCACTTAGTAATTACTATGGAATACAATCAGCCTTACATTATACTAGGTGACAGTACTAAACGCACGCAAGGTCGGGATGCACAGTCTATGAATATTGCTGCTGGAAAAGCAGTCGCAGAAGCAGTTAGAACTACATTAGGCCCCCGAGGAATGGACAAGATGTTGGTAACTTCCTCTGGCGATGTGGTCATAACAAATGACGGCGCCACTATCTTGAAACAAATGGATATCGAACATCCCGCTGCTCAAATGATAGTAGAAGTGGCAGAATCTCAAGAAAAAGAGGTTGGGGATGGTACCACAACTGCAGCAGTCATAGCTGGCCAATTACTATCTAAAGCTGAGAAACTCCTAGAAGATAATATCCATCCAACAACTATTGTGGAAGGATATTCTGAGGCAAATCAAATTGCACAAGAAGCTATCTCCTCGCATATATTAAACGAAACTTTGGATGATGCCACTCTACAAAAAGTCGCCACAACTAGTATGACTGGAAAAGGAACCGGGGATGTTTCTCCTGAGGAACTATCTAAAATCATTGTCGATGCCATCAAACACGTCACCAAATCTGGAAAAGTTAGCCGAGATGACATTCATCTTCAAACTCGTGTAGGTGCTTCTTCTAGTGCAACTAAGTTAGTGAAAGGATTCATATTAGAATCTGAAAGGGCACATGAACACATGCCCAAATCCATTTCCAAGGGAAAAGTTCTAATTCTAGACATGCACCTCGAAATCCGTGATCCAGAAGTCGATGCAGAATTCACGATCACTAGTGTTGACCAACTAACCGCCGCTTTCGAGGCCGAAGAGGCTGAACTTCGTGGTTATGCAGATGCCATCTCCAAAGCTGGAGTGAATGTTGTATTTTGCACTGAAGACATCGACAATCGAGTTGCAGGATTTTTATCTGATAAAGGTATTCTCGCATTTGAAGATGTAAACAGCGATGATGCAAAAGCCCTCTCCCGTGCGACTGGTGCAATGCGGGTTGCAACCTTGCACGATCTTTCCGATGAAGATTTAGGTCAAGTAGACTCCATTGAAATTCAAAAATTCAACGACGATGAATTGACTTTTGTCGAAGCAGGACCTCAAGCGGAAGCAGTCACTGTTTTCCTACGTGGCGGAACCGCACATATTGTGGACGAATTAGAGCGTGCTGTTAGTGACGGATTAGATGTGGTCACTGCAGCTGTGGAATCTGGCGAAGTTGTCCCTGGAGCCGGTGTGGTCGAAATAGGAATTGCCAGTCGAGTTCGAAGTCTAGCAGCTTCAATTGAAGGCAGGAAACAATTAGCAGTCGAGGCATTCGCAGATGCTGTAGAAGTAATTCCTAGAACTCTGGCAGAAAATGCAGGCCTCGATCAGATCGATACACTCGTCGATCTTCGAGCTGCAAATGAATCTGGACGTGCAGGGATAATTGCTAAGGGAGAATCAGGAGTGATAGACGATCCCGTAAAATATGGTATCTTGGATCCTGCTGCAGTAAAAAGAGAAGCAATTGACAGTGCCACCGAAGCAGCAACTATGATCCTCAGAATAGACGACGTCATCGCTGCTAGTTAATTTCACCTTTCTGAATCACTTTCATTAATTCTTTGAATTCTCTCAATCCCTCCAATCTCTTCTATTATCTTCTTCACTGGAATTGGAACTAGAGCTTGCCAATCTTCCCCATTTTCCATTCTCCTTCTCACTTCTGCCCCCTCTAACACATCTCGATCAAACATAGGCACTTGCCTAATTTCTTTTCCCGCTTCCTTGAATAGCTGAATAACAAGTGGATTATTTGAATAAGCCACATCAAATCTCGGACTTATACTCTCAACATGACTCACCCAAATGGAATTTCGTTTCAAATCTTCTATTTGTACTACATACGATGGAATATCAAATTCTTCAATCGCCCTTGTAACCATCAAAACCCTCTCTCCTGCAGTGAATGGATTTTTCTTCGTATGCGAATCTCCGGCACTTCCTATTCCTAGTACCATCTCGTCCACTTCTCCTGAAATTTTTTCTACCATTTTATGGTGGCCATTATGATAGGGCTGAAAACGTCCAATATATATCCCCCTAACCATACCATATTGATCGTTTGCATCTGTAATAACCATGCCGCGTATGGTTCGAAATTTATGCACTATACTTCCTAGCTTTCTACAAAAAGTATATCAATCCTCTTAACCCCTATATCACTACTACGTTTATGACTAAAAAGAGCCAGAAGCTTTCAGAAACAGAGACCCCTGACCTCTCAAATTCTGTTGCCCC
>Ga0066376_10001216_pt1 | contig 25016 bp, 23 predicted proteins | sample Knorr_S15_td_Bot_FD_77009 | JGI IMG/M metagenome (GOLD analysis project Ga0066376, IMG submission 77009) | Marine microbial communities from Southern Atlantic Ocean transect - Knorr_S15_td_Bottom_ad_5009_LV_A | ecosystem: Environmental > Aquatic > Marine > Oceanic | place: Southern Atlantic...
CGGGCAAGTATTTAAATACATCCGCTGAGAACTTCACGCGCACGATGCAAATTTCCTGTTACTCCTTCACCGCATTGGCGCAGCGGGCTCAGGCTTTGATGACAGATGGCGGCGCATTGTTGACGCTGACCTATGCAGGTTCCGAGCGCGTTATGCCGCATTACAATGTCATGGGTGTTGCTAAAGCGGCGCTTGAGGCAAGTGTGCGCTATTTGGCAGAAGACCTCGGCCGGCAAAATATTCGGGTGAACTCTCTCTCGGCGGGTCCGATGAAAACGCTGGCCGCCTCGGGAATCGGCGATTTTCGCTATATTCTCAAATGGAACGAATATAACTCACCGCTTCGCCGCAATGTGTCCAACGATGATGTCGGCGGCGCTGGGATGTATCTTTTAAGTGATCTTTCATCTGGCGTTACCGGTGAAACTCATCATGTTGATTGCGGCTACAACATTGTCGGCATGAAAGCCCCTGACGCACCTGACCTCACCGTTAATAACCGTGAAAAATAAGGTGATGACCAATGTCCGGAAATAGCTTCGGCCATCTGTTCCAATTCACGACTTTTGGCGAAAGCCATGGGCCAGCCATCGGCTGTGTTGTCGATGGCACACCACCCAACATTCCGCTGAGTGAAGAAAATATTCAAGTCTGGCTTGATAAGCGCAAGCCAGGCCAATCGCGCTTTACCACGCAGCGCCAGGAAGCCGATCAAGTGCGTATCCTGTCTGGTGTTTTCGAAGGTAAAACCACAGGCACGCCAATCGCTTTGCTGATTGAGAACACTGATCAGCGCTCAAAAGACTATGAAGAAATCAAAGATCTCTATCGTCCGGGTCATGCGGATTACACCTATCACCAGAAATATGGAAACCGCGATTATCGTGGATCCGGCCGCGCCAGCGCCCGCGAAACCGCCAGCCGGGTTGCCGCAGGTGCCATCGCGCGCAAAGTTTTAGGCGAAACTATTGACGTGCGCGGCGCTCTTGTACAAATGGGTCCGCATAAAATAGATCACGAAAAATGGGATTGGGCAGAGATCGACAACAACCCGTTTTGGTGCCCGGATGCAGAGATGGCAAAAAGCTGGGAAAGCTACCTCGATGGCATCCGCAAGGAAGGCTCTTCGATTGGTGCGGTCATTGAAATTGTTGCCCGCGGCGTACCTGTCGGGCTCGGCAATCCGGTTTACGATAAAATGGACGCTGATATCGCGAAAGGTTTGATGAGCATTAACGCTGCAAAAGGTGTAGAAATCGGTGCGGGCTTTGGCGCTGCTGAACTCAGCGGCGAAGAAAATGCTGATGAAATGCGCATGGTTGATGGACGACCAGCCTTCCTCTCCAATAATGCCGGCGGCATATTGGGCGGCATTTCCACCGGGCAAGACATCGTCGCACGCTTTGCCGTCAAGCCAACCAGTTCGATCACGACGCCGCGGCGAACGATCACAACGACGGGCGAGGAAACCGAGGTTTCCACCAAAGGCCGCCACGACCCTTGCGTTGGCATTCGAGGCGTCCCCGTAGGCGAAGCCATGGTTGCCTGCGTGCTGGCCGATCATATGTTGCGCCACAAAGCACAGTGTCGTTAGGCGGGTAGTTAGATGCCGCAACCAGATCACATTATTAAATTACCGCTGCCCGATTTAGACAGCCTCGACGACGACACCAAAAAATATTTTGCGATCTGCGAAGAGAAGCTCGGCATGGTGCCGAATGTGCTGCGCGCCTATACTGGTAATCTCGAAAAGTTTCGCAATTTCACTGCCTTTTACAACAAACTCATGTTGGATGAAGAAGACTGCAACCTCACCAAGCTTGAACGTGAAATGATTGCCGTCGTCGTCTCCTCTGCCAACCGGTGTTATTATTGCCTGGTGGCTCACGGTCAGGCCGTGCGCCAGCTTTCAGACGACCCACACCTCGGCGAAATGATGGTGATGAACTACCGCGTTGCCGAACTTGATGACCGTACCCGCACAATGTTGGATTTTGTTTGGAAGCTGACAGAAAATCCGCACGATATTGGCGATCCAGATCGAGATGCATTGCGCGGCGCAGGCTTTGCCGAGCAGGACATTTTCGATATCTGCGATACCGCTGCCTTCTTTAATTACACCAACCGTATGGCGCATGGTTTGGATATGATGCCTAATGCCGACTATCATGAGATGGATCGATAACTGACCATACCCAATTAAGGGCGCAGGATGGACTCCGACAAACCAAATTTTGAAAGCGACCTGAAACAAGCGCAAAAAGACAGTGTCGCCAAAACTTTCGCATCGCATCCCACCGGCGATGGGCTTGCTGATATTGGCATTGATGCGCTGGAGACGGTAGAAACTCTTCTCAAACGATTCTATGAACAGGAAAAGCCAGACCAGCCTCTTGCCTGTGCAGCGGGCTGTACGTTTTGCTGCCATCAATATGTTGGGCTGAGCATGCCGGAACTCGCGATCTTAACAAAATTCATTCAATCGAACTTTGACGGTGCGCAGGTTACGAACCTCATCAGCAGACTAAATGACGTTGTCGGAAAAACCAAAGGCATGAGCCGCTTCGAACGCGCTGCTTCAAAAATTGACTGCCCGCTGCTGGATCAAGAAAGCCGTAAGTGCAGTATCTATACCGCCCGCCCGCTCACCTACCAAACACACATTCCGCGGTAATGATTTCGATACGATCGACCACTCGATACCCTTGCATGGAAGTTTCCGTGGTTAGAATGATATCCGCAGCGATCTCATCGATGACTTCGGTCGACAGTTCATCATATTGTTTGTTGTCGATGAGCTCTTTAATTTTCTTATCGCTTTTACCAAAAATGCCGAAAACCATAATCTTTCATTTGTTAAGTATCTCTAGAGAACGTCTGACATATCAAGTCCAAGAGCTTGCTTACTGTAAATAGTCGCGCTGAGATCCCAGCCGAGCGCAATATGAGACGCCGCCGCTTGAATGTCCCTAAAAGCTCGCTGAATGGGTTGACCTACGTAAATGCCTTGCCCACCGGTTGCTTCAAATACGCGCTGGGTTGCCGCCTTGGCAAGTTTGACGGCATAAGCTGCATTTCTGCGCGATCGCCCAAGATCAGCCATATCCAGCACTTTTCCAGAGACGATTAAATCCATATTTTCCTGAGCGGTAGACATCGCTAATAAACGCGCCGCCTCAATTTCTGCAGAAGCTTCCGCAAGACGCAATTGCAATCCTTGAATATCCCCGAGAAGCTTGCCTCGCACTTTGCGGGTTTTGAGCATTTCCTCAAAATCAGCCACGGCACCGGAAGCAATACCGACAGCAACGCCGGCGAGAGACGGCTGAGAAAATCCCAAATGCGGCATTTTAAAAACAGGCGCTGTATTGTGTTCAGCGCCTGGTGATTTCGCCACCGCCGTCAAGCGGGTGTCCAACACCCGATGATCCGGCACGAAGGTATCCTCAACTGTCACATCATGACTACCGGTCCCGGCAAGTCCGATCGTATGCCATGTATCCAGAACTATACGATCAGCAGCTGGCACCAACATGAAATGATGGCCGTGACCATATCCGCGACCGGGTCCATCTTCCGATTTCTCTCCGTCTGCATCCGGAAGCAAAACGCCGAGAATGGTCCAGCTTGAATGCTCGACGCCACTCGAAAAACCCCAACGTCCCGAAAGTTTCCAACCACCGTCGACCCGCTCGGCCTTGCCGGTCGGAGCATAAGACGTGGATATCAGCGCTTCAGGATTATCATCCCACACATCGTGCTGAGCTTCGTTTGGAAAATGCCCCAAGTGACAATTATGCTCACTGAAAACATCCGAGACCCAAGCTTGCGATCCGCAACCTTTACCAAGTTCGATGACAACTTCAACCAGCGCATCCCAAGGCAGTTCCGCACCGCCAAAGCGCTTTGGCTGACACATTCGGGGTATTCCTGAGGCAACGATATCAGCTACAGTTTCGTCCGGCATGCGGCGTAACTCTTCGGCCTCAATCGCTCGCTCTCTAAATATGGGTGCAAGTTTTTTGGCCTGAACCAAATATTTTGAGCGCTGATCCTTATTTTCTATTTTGTGGTCGCCTTCAGGCATTACTCTCCCCCATAAGAGTATTAAACTGTTGGCAGTGTTATAGCATAGAATTTAACGGGGGAAACTTTATGCGAGTCACGCAAACTGGGCTCTTGGTAAATGACGAACTACAGGCAACGTCAGGCCTGACGCTCTTTTCACCGCTTCATACGAGCACGGCATATCTACTCAATATGGCTGGAGAAACCGTGCATGAGTGGCACCTTGGCAATGCTCGCAGCGGTCTGGTTTATTTGCTTGAGAACGGCAATCTTCTCACCTCGGAAATGAGCCCGGAAGGCCCAACGGGGGTTAACGGTAAAGGCGGCTATATCCGGGAATATGACTGGCAAGGAAATCTCATTTCTGAATTTATCGATCATGCGCAGCATCACGATGTACGCAAGCTGGACAACGGCAATCTTCTTTATATTGGCTGGGAGACCATACCTGCCGAAAAAGCCGCCCGCGTCCAGGGCGGCATTGCCGGCACCGAGCATTCAGACGGCAGCATATACGGCGACTATATAAAGGAAGTCACATCGAGCGGTGAAACCGTTTGGGAGTGGCATTTCCAGGATATGGAAATCGAGAACTACCCGCTCCATCTCGAAGTTCCCCGCGCTGAATTCGCCCATATGAATTCTTGTTTTCCGCTGCCCAATGGCGATGTTTTGGTTAGCCTACGGCGCAACAGTATGCTTGCTGTCATCGACCGCGAAACTAAGAATTTTAACTGGGAGATGAGCGATCTCTCCTGGGGCATGCAGCACGACGCCCAAATGCTGGAAAACGGAAACATTCTATTCTTCGCCAACGGCTTTACGACATTTAATTTTCCGCATTCGCGCGTTATCGAGCTTGATCCCCAATCTCGCGAAATCGTTTGGGATTATAAGGGCTCGCCGCCGCTGTCTTTTTTCAGCCCCCATATCAGCGGCGCCCAACGACTGAGCTCCGGCAACACGTTGATTTGCGAAGGCGGCTGGGGGAGAATTTTTGAAGTCACATCCGACGGCAAGATTGTTTGGGAGTATATTTCTCCCCATGAGAAAGAGTTTCCAAATGGCGAACTCTTAAATTGGGTCTTCCGCGCCTATCGCTATGCCGAAGAATCTTCCCAAATCAACGGTCGCGCTTTGGCTTAATTTACTACCGCAAGTACGTAGAAATAGATCTAGAAATTTGCTATAATCTTCCTGTCAATATCGACTTAACCTCAACAAGGAAGGTAGATGGGTTATGATGACCCCGATTGAACCACCTGGCCAATTCAAGCCTCCTTGTCATGATGGGGAAGGAACCTGAAAATTTAAAATTGTGCCGGACGGTTATGGCGTCCGATGAAAAATCCGACATTTTTGTTGGAACATACAGCTAAAATGCTGAGAAACCCCGTGAGGCCCAGAGCCCGCGGGGTTTTTTGTTTTCTGCTATGAGTGCCGGGCCGCGATCAGGAATTCGACATTTCCTTCCGGCCCGGTGATCGGACTTTTAGCGATACCGTCAACGCGCCAATCCGGAAAGGCATCCAGCCATGTTGAAATTCGGTCGCAGACTTCCTGGTGGAGGTTGGGATCACGGACCACGCCTTTCTTGCCGACCTGATCTTTACCGACCTCGAATTGTGGTTTGATGAGTGCGATCATCTTGGCGTCTTGTGCCGCCAATTTCATCGGCGCAGGCAGGATCGTTTGCAACCCGATAAAACTCGCATCGCAACAAATGAAATCGATTGCTTCAGGAATTTCATTTGACGTGATATGGCGTGCGTTGGTGCGCTCCAAAACAATCACCTGCTCATCTTTACGAATTTTCCAGGCGAGTTGCCCATGCCCGACATCAACTGCGTAAACTTTTGCAGCTCCTCGGCTAAGCAGCACATCCGTGAAACCGCCTGTCGACGCCCCAACATCAAGACAGATCGCGCCGGTGACATCGTAGTTAAAATGATCGAGCCCATGATCGAGCTTGAGCCCGCCGCGCGACACCCAGGGATGATCCGGCCCTTTGAGTTCCAGGGGCGTGTCTTCACGGATTTGCGTGCCGGCTTTATCGAGGCGTTTGGTTTCGCTATAGACCAGCCCGGCCATGACCAAAGCTTGAGCGCGGCTGCGTGATTCTGCGAGCCCACGATCTACCAAGAGCTGATCTAATCTTCGTTTTGGAACGGAAGCCATTTCGAAATGCAGGCTAAGCGCTGGCGGGCGTGATGCCTTCGCGGGTTTCAGCTGCCTCACCGAGTGCCATCAAAGCCATCGCAACAATATCCGGGCGTTTTAAGCCAGCGATCTCATATTGTTTTTCAGGCTTCTCATGATCGATGAATATATCCGGCAAAGTCATCGCCCGGAATTTAAGCCCTTTATCAAAAGCGCCTTCATTGGCCAGGAACTGCATGACATGGGCAGCAAAGCCACCAACAGCACCTTCTTCGATGGTGATCAGCACTTCGTGTTCTTTGGCGAGCCTCAAGATCATTTCCTGATCAAGTGGTTTGACGAAACGCGCATCAGCAACTGTTGTAGACCAGCCTTTGGAGGCAAGTTCGTCGGCAGCTTCCATGACTTCGCGCAAACGACCGCCGAGCGTCAACAACGCAACAGATGTGCCTTCGCGTAATATCCGGCCCTTACCGATTTCCAAAGGCGTACCAATCTCGGGCATATCGACGCCGAGACCTTCGCCGCGTGGATAACGGAAAGCCGAGGGACGATCATCGATTTGAACCGCAGTTGCCACCATGTGTTTGAGCTCAGCCTCATCCGAAGCCGCCATCACAACAAAATCCGGCAGGCAGGCGAGATAGGTTATATCAAACGAGCCTGCATGGGTCGCGCCGTCCGCGCCAACCAGCCCTGCCCGATCTATGGCAAACCGCACCGGCAGCTTTTGGACCGCAACATCATGCACGACCTGATCATAGGCGCGTTGCAAGAAGGTCGAATATATCGTCACAAAAGGCTTATAGCCTTCAGTTGCGAGGCCGGCGGCAAAAGTCACACCGTGCTGTTCCGCAATACCAACATCAAATGTGCGATCCGGGAACGCGTCACCAAACTTATCAAGGCCGGTGCCGGAGGGCATCGCGGCGGTGATTGCAACCAATTTGTCGTCTTTCTCGGCTTCTTTGATCAACGCGTCTGCATAGACGCTGGTGTAGGACGGCGCATTGGATTTAGGCTTGTCTTGTTTGCCGGTCACGACATCAAATTTAGAAACACCGTGATATTTATCAGCTGATTGCTCGGCCGGCTCATAGCCGTGGCCTTTTTCGGTCACGACATGCAGCAAGATCGGACCGCTTTCCTCGGTATCGCGTAAATTTTTCAGCAGCGGCAGAAGGTGATCAATATTGTGGCCATCAATCGGACCGATATAGAAAAACCCAAGCTCTTCGAACAACGTGCCGCCGGTTAATATACCGCGGGCATATTCCTCCGCCCGGCGTGCGGTTTCTTCGACTCGTCTGGGTAATTTTTCGGCGATCTCTTTGGCGAAGTGGCGGATCGATTGGTAAGACTTGGAGGATATCAGGCGCGACAGATAGGCACTCATCGCACCGACCGGCGGCGCAATCGACATGTCGTTGTCATTCAATATAACAATCAGTCGCGACTCGTTGGAGCCCGCGTTATTCATCGCCTCATAGGCCATCCCGGCACTCATGGCACCGTCACCAATGACCGCAATAACGTGGTTTTTACCACCACTAAGATCGCGGGCAACGGCCATGCCGAGCCCCGCCGAGATCGACGTCGAACTGTGCGCCGCGCCAAACGGGTCATATTCGCTTTCAGTGCGTTTGGTAAATCCAGAAAGCCCGCCGCCCTGGCGCAAGGTGCGGATACGATCCCGCCGGCCAGTTAGAATTTTGTGCGGGTAGGCTTGGTGGCTCACATCCCAGATCAAACGATCATGCGGCGTGTCAAAAACATGATGCAAAGCAACCGCCAATTCGACAACGCCAAGGCTCGCGCCAAGATGCCCGCCGGTAATTGAGACGGCATCAATCGTCTCAATCCGCACCTCGTCGGCCAATTGTTTCAACTGATCAGCTGAAAAGCCTCGTGTATCAGATGGTTCTGAAATCGTATCTAATAACGGCGTTTTACTTTTTTCCGCCACGGTCACTCTCTTCCCAGGTCCAAAGGTTATCGGTATAAAATTTTATTATATTAGTCTAGTTTCTTCGTTCTATCACAAATTGCGCCAAATCTTTGAGAAGATTGCCTTTTTCTCCAAAAATCTCAAGGTGTTTCATCGCCTGATCGGTTAAAATCTGCGCCTGATCACGGGCGCGTTCGACGCCCAGCAAAGATACAAATGTTGCTTTGCCAGCGGCTGCGTCTTTTTTGGTGGCTTTTCCAAGTTCTTTCTCGTCACCTTCGATATCCAAAAGATCGTCAGCAATCTGGAACGCCAGCCCAATATCATGGGCAAAAGCACTCAACAAATGACGCTGTGTGTCGCTGGCTTTGCCGAGAATAGCGCCTGATTGGCAAGAGCAATTCATCAGCGCGCCGGTTTTCATCCGCTGAAGTCGGGTAATTTCTGAAACGCCTAAAACGTGTTCCTCGGCAACGAGGTCCAGCATTTGACCGCCGACCATGCCACGTGCGCCGATCGCGCGGGACACTTCCAGAACTAGATTACTGCGAATAGTTGCTGAATCATGCGTGTCATGGTCACTTAAAACTTCGAACGCCAAAGTAAGTAAAGCATCACCGGCTAAAATCGCCGTGGCCTCGTCAAATTTGACATGACAGGTTGGATTTCCACGTCGCAACTCATCGTCATCCATTGAAGGTAAATCATCATGGATAAGCGAGTAAGTATGGATCATCTCAATCGCTGCGGCGACGCGTTCAGAACATGCTCTGGAAACATTAAAAAGATCAGCGGTTGCCAGCACGAGAAAGGGTCTGAGACGTTTACCCCCGGCCATAACCGAGTAACGCATTGCGTCAATGACTTGGGATTCGGGTCCATCACCTTCTGGAATAAGCTTTAACAGGGCCGTTTCAGTTGCCGCCGCCGCATCCGCCAATGCTTCTTGAAATTCACTCAAAAAATGCAGTCCCTATGAAATATCGATTGGCTCGGCGCTGGCACTACCATCCGGCCCAACGGAAATTTTCTCAATTCGAGCTTTGGCTTCACGAAGCTTGGCCTCGCAATGTTTTTTCAGCAAAGTGCCGCGTTCGTAGGCCCCGATGGCTTCATCAAGTTTATTGGCACCTTGTTCGAGATCGCCGACGATCTCTTCGAGTTCCGCCAAGGCATCTTCGAAACTCAACTTCTTGATGTCTGCCGGAATTTTTTCTTCAGCCATCTTTGCCAACCCTTATAGACTCGTCGTTTTGCTGTATTTTGACGCGGAGTGTACGCTCCCGCTCCCCCATCCGGCAAACAGAAATACGCATAAGCGAAAGAGAATTTTGGTCTTTCTTTTTCACCCCATCAGCGCTTGGACATGGACCGCTGCGCTCTCGGCCAAGGCTTCCAAATCGTAGCCGCCTTCCAGCGTCGAAACCAGACGTCCATCGCAGCATTCGTCGGCGATATCCATAAGCTCGTCGCTGATCCAGGCGAAATCATCGGTGGTGACATTGAGTTGGCAAAGCGGGTCTTGAATATGAGCATCAAAGCCGGCAGAGATCAGCAGCAAGTCTGGGTTAAACGCTCGGAGCTCTGGAAATATCACATCGGTATAGGCTGCCCGAAATAAATCGGAGCCACTGCCCGGGCTAAGCGGGACGTTGGCGATATTGCCAACACCGGTTTCCGAGGCGGCACCCGTTCCGGGATAGGCGGGAAACTGATGACTTGAGCCATAGAACAGGCTCGCATCATTTTCGAACATATGCTGAGTGCCATTACCATGATGAACATCAAAATCAATCACCGCCACTTTATCGATGCCGAACTGCTTTTGAGCATAACGGGCGGCAATGGCAACACTGTTGAAGACGCAAAATCCCATCGCCCGAGAGCTCTCGGCGTGGTGGCCCGGCGGACGCATGGCACAAAAAGCGTTATCCGCTTCGCCGTTAACCACGTCGCCGACTGCCTGGCAAATCCCACCGACAGCACGCAAAGTCGCTTCACCAGAACCCGGCGACAGAATGGTATCTGGATCAAGTTGCGCATAACCGCTTTCCGGGACAGACTTTAATATTCTTTCGACAAAGTTCCCGTCATGGACCAAAGCGATTGTATCCACCGTCGTTTCGGGTGCTTCCTTGCGCTCTAATGCTTCAAAGGCGGGATCAGACAAAGCAGAAATTACCGATCTCAACCGATCAGGTGATTCCGGATGGTGAGGCCCCGGCTCATGGGTGATACAAACAGGATGAGTGTAAAAACGCGTCGCCACGGAAATCTCCCTTTTTATTTGTACGCAATGCGGTCAAAGCCTACACTGAACCTGATTTAACTAGCAAAGAGACAGGTCTACAAATTGGCCAAAACTCAAAAAAATACAATACAGAGATATAAAGGTGTGAAAAGCGCTGAGCGTCTCCTGGTGCTCATTGAAACGCTCAATCATCTTAAAGGCGCGAAGGCCACGGATCTTGCCGCAACGACAGGGTTTTCCCGCCCCGCCATCTATCGTTTGCTCAATGCTCTGGAATCTTTCGGCTATATACGCCAACAAGAATCCGATGATCGTTATTATTTAACCCATCTGGTGCGGCGCCTAAGCGATGGCTTTGGCGAGGAAGACTGGGTTCAAAGCATCGCCGCGCCGATCATGCAAGAAGCGGTCGAAGAAATTCTCTGGCCGGTTGACCTCATCACGTTTTTAAATGACGCTATGTATATCCGCGAAACCACGAGAGCTTATAGCCCGTTTACGATTGATTGGGTGTCTGTTGGTGAGCGCCTTCCAATGCTGGTTACATCTGTCGGCCGCGCCTATTTAAGCTTTTGCCCCGAGGCAGAATGCTTGGAAATTCTGGAAAGCTTGCGGCGCTCAAAAGACAAATTTGACAAACTAGCACAGGATTCTGACTACGTTCAGCGCATGCTTAATTGGACCCGCAAACACGGTTATGGCAAGCGTGACGACGGATTTCACAGCCACCGGAAAACGTCAAGCATTGCGATCCCAATAATGAATGGTAGCCGCGTCACAGCGACGCTTGCCGTGACATTTATCTCGTCCGCGTCTACGCCGGAGGAAATAGCTGAACGCCATTTGGCCACTCTAAAATCTACAGCCCGTAAAATCGAACTTAAAGTCAAAGATGCTAAAACATCAGAACTCACTCTGTGAACCGAAGATCAATCAAATGTTACAATTTTTTGTGGTAATGTAGATTGCTGATTGTGAAATAATTATTTAAATTAACCCTATAGATTTAGGTGTTTTTATAACAAAAAAATAAAAAATCGTGCGGGTATATAAAGTAAAAGCGACATTCAGGAAATATAATTTCAAAAAGAGCGACGGAATTCAGTTTGTGATCCGTTATACCCCATTGGCTGGGGTATAAAATCGCCACAAATTATATTCCTGAGTGTACTGGGAGTCTTAGTAAAAATGAAATTTAATATGAGCAATTCCAGAGAGTTATCCTTTGGTATAATGAGCTTTTTTCTCTTAACGCTCGTGAGTTTTTCAACGCTGAATACTGTCCAGGCCCAAGGGCTTAGTCAGGACCAACGGCGCGCAATCATCCAAAGTTTATCAGATGATGAACGGCAGAAGTTCTTTGGCATGAGCCGGGAGGAAAAACAAAAATTCTTTCAGGCTAAAGCAAAAAGCTCCAAAAAATCCGGCAACAAATCTGCGGCCAAACCTAGCGGCAAAGGCAAACCGGGTGGCAAAGGTGGACGGCGACGTGGCCGGCCACCAACCCTCGTAGAGCTTGGTGAGGTTGTGAGTGAGCCTCTCGTTCAAACCTTTCCTATTATCGGCCGCCTTGTGGCCAGTCAAAAAAGCGCCGTCGCCGCCCGTATAAAAGGCAGCGTCAAATCTGTTCTTGTTGATGTCGGTGACCGCGTCAAAAAAGGACAAGTGCTGGCAGAACTCAATGTTGATCGCCTGAAATTAGAAGCTGAGTTGCGCAGCGCCGATGTCTTACAGGCCCGCGCAAAGTGGAAATCCGCGCAGGCCCAGGTAGATTTGTTAAATCAGGAACTCAAACGGCTGCAAAGATTGCGGAAATCTGCTGCCTTCAGTCAGGCGCGATTTGAAGACAAAAAACAAGAAGTGGTGAAAGCAAGCTCTGCCGTGGACGAATCTGCGGCCTCGCTTAAACGTGCCCGCGCCCAACGCGGTCTTGCCCGCATCGATTTGAAAGATGCGACGATACGGGCGCCCTTCGCCGGTGCAATATTGGTACGCCATGTATCTCCTGGTGCTTATATCACCGCGGGCTCGCCAATTGTCACTCTCTTGGATGACGAAACTTTAGAAATCGAGGCCGATGTTCCGTCTATTCGGCTGTCAGGCGTTCCGGTCGGCCGCGTGATTGACATTCAACTCGATGACAACACTAAAATTAAAGCAGCGGTTCGGGCAATTATTCCCGATGAGAATCCGCTGGCACGCACCCGCGCCGTTCGCTTGTATCCTGATTTATCCGCGACCAAGACAAAACTTGTTGCCAACCAAAGCGTAGTTCTTGAGGTGCCTCAGGGTAAAACGCGGAATGTTGTGGCCGTGTCGAAAGACGCCATTGTAAACCGCCAGTCAGGTAGAATTGTCTTTGTCTTTGAAAAAGGTAAAGTGAGGCCCGCTGCAATTGTGATTGGCGAATCTTTCGGTGGCAAATTCGAAATTTTATCGGGCCTGCGTCCCGGTGATAAAGTTGTTATCAAAGGCAATGAGCTGTTGCGCCCTGGCCAACGGGTTCGCGTGAATCGTTCAGGAAGGCGCGCCGGTGGCAAACCCGACGGGAAACCTAGCGCAAATCGTTCTGGAGGTCGACCGAATGCGGGTGGGTCAGGCGGAGGCATTCCCCGCGAAAAACGCCGCGCCCTGATTCAAAGTCTGAGCCCGGAAGAAAAGCAGAAGTTTTTTGGTATGAGCCGAGAAGAAAAACAAAAATTCTTCCGTGATAAAATTGGGAGTTCTTCCTAATGCCCTTAATTGAGATGGCAATCAAACGACCGGTCGCAGTTTTATCTCTCGTTTTGATGGTCGTTTTGATGGGCTTTGTTGCATTGCAACTGATCCCTATTCAGCTAACGCCGGATTTACGCAAACCTGTTGTCTCTCTACACACCGCCTGGCCGGGCGCATCACCAATCGAAGTAGAAAGAGAGATTACCACTCGTCAGGAGGAAGCTCTGACCGGCCTCGATGGCTTGGAGGAAATTTCAAGCACGAGTCGCGATGGCCAAAACTACATTCGCCTTGAGTTTTCGATCGATACCAATATGGACAGAGCCTTAATGTTGATAGGCAACTCGCTCACCAACATTTCCGGCATCCCGGATGAAGCTAAACAACCCCGCATCCGGACGCGCGATTCCGAAGACAATCCTATTGCCTGGTTTGTGATTAATAAGCTGCCTGGCAACGAAAGAGATATCCAAACCTACGGTGCCTTCCTTCAAGATTTTCTAGCCGACCGTCTCGAACGTATTTCGGGTATTGCGCTTGCCAATATCTACGGCGGAAAACGGCGGGAACTCCAGATCATTGTCGATCCCCAGAAAATGGCACGCTTTGGCCTGGCGGTTCCAGACGTCGTAACAGCCATGCGCAATGCCAACGCATCCATTTCCGCTGGCGTCGTTGAAGAAGGAAAACGCCGCTATATTGTCCGAACTGATAACGAACTGAACAATGAAGAGCGTATTGAAAACCTAATTATCCGTACCCAAGTTGACCAAGCCACTGGTCGCATCGCCCGCGTGCGTGTCTCGGACGTTGCAGAAGTTAGATTTAGCTACAAAAAAGCCTCGACCTATATTCTCAATAACGGCAACAAATCGATTGTTGCTAATGTTGTCCGCGATACTGGCGTCAATGTCATTGAAGTGATGGAGAATGTAAGGGCCGTCGTTAAGGAGCTAAACGAAGGTGTGCTCCAAAATGCAGGGCTTCATCTCAAGCAAGTCCATGACGATACGGTTTATATCAATTCAGCAATCAGACTGGTGCAGCAAAATATTGTCGTCGGCGGTCTGCTGGCCGCACTTATTCTTATGTTGTTCCTGCGTTCGTTTCGAGCAACAGCCATTATTTCGCTCGCTATCCCGGTCTCGGTTATTGGCTCTTTTGTCGCCATGGCTGCCTTGGGTCGCTCAATCAATGTAATATCATTAGCCGGCATCGCTTTTGCCGTTGGTATGGTTGTAGACGCGGCAATTGTTGTGCTCGAGAATATTTTCCGACTACGCCAACAAGGCAAAACACCGTTCGAAGCAGCTCTTCTCGGTGCTCAACAGGTGTGGGGAGCGGTTTTTGTATCTGCGCTAACAACCGTCATGGTGTTTGTTCCTATATTGGTGATGAACCTTGAAGTTGGCCAGTTGTTCCGCGACATCGCTGTCGCCATTTCTGTCGCAGTTCTGTTATCGCTGATCGTTTCCATCACGGTGATACCAGCACTTGCTAATAGAATGCTTGCAGGACCGATACGCGACTTCTCAGACAGTTTAAGTCTTCCCGGCATCGATCATTTTGCGCACTTTTTTAATCGCTGCATTATTGGCTACGCCCGCCGGGTGATTGACAATAAAAAACTTGCGGTGGCAACAATTGTTTTGGTGTGTGGCATCACCGGTCTTGCGACATGGGTCTTCCTGCCCAAGCTTGAGTACCTACCCGAAGGCAATCGAAATTTAATCATCGCTCGGATCGCCACGCCGCCGGGGTACAATTTAGACGCGGTGCGCGAAATTGCGGCCAATACTTTTAGGCGCTTGCAGCCAAATTTAGCGTCGACAGACGGCGAAGAAGCAAATCCAGACGGACCTGTTAAGATGAGCCGCTTTTGGTTTGTTATCCGCCGTGGCTTTACCATAGCAGCCGGCGCTGCGGTTGATCCGTCGCGCGCTAAAGAACTCATACCCATCATTCGCCGTGCTATTTTCCAAGAGCCCGGTAGTCGCGGCTTTGTCTTTCAAACCTCCTTATTTGGCCGCGGTTTCGGCGGCGGGCGTAATATTAATCTCGATATTTCCGGACCTGACCTAAATGACGTTTTGGAAGTCGCCGGACGGGCAAACGAGATTGCATCGCGCATGTTCCCACGTAGCGAGGGCAATCAAATCCGAGTTAATCCTGGCTTGCAAAACGCGTCGCCTGAAATCCGACTGGTGCCTGATCCGAGGGCATTATCCGATAACGGCATGACCGCCAAGGAACTCGGCCAAACCATTGATGCCTTTAATGATGGATTGCGCGTTGCCGAAGTGACTGTCGGCGGCAATCGCATGGATTTGACTTTGATGGGTCCGGATAAATATATCAACCGAACAGAAAGCATAAGTAATCTTCCTGTTGTCACCCGTTCCGGCCTGGTTTTGCCGGCAAGCTCACTGGCAAAAATCGTGATGACGTCAAGCCCTGATCAAATCCGTCATTTGGAGCGCGTTCGAACCGTCACCCTTCGTATTCGGCCATCGCGGGCGATTGCCTTGGAAGTGGCCATGGAACAGGTGCGTGAAGACGTTATAGCGAAGTTAAAAGCCGAGGGATTGCCGCCTGGTATTTCCATGACCATGGGCGGCACCGCAGATGCACTGACCAAAACATTCGACAATATGGTGCTCAATTTACTCCTTGCCTTGGTCATCGTTTATCTTGTGATGGCAATTTTATTTGAGAGTTTTATCTACCCCTTCATCATTATGTTCTCGGTTCCCTTGGCCACCGCGGGCGGTGTTGCAGGACTAACAATCCTAAATATCATTCGTTTCCAAGCCTTGGATATGCTGACCCTACTTGGGTTTGTCATTCTTATTGGGATCGTGGTGAACAATGCTATTTTGCTGGTTCACCAAACCCTCGTTCATGTTCGCGAAGAAGGCATGAACGCCAACGACGCAATTATGGAGGCGACCCGTAATCGCATTCGACCGATTTTTATGTCTACCTTGACCAGTGTGTTTGGTATGCTGCCATTGGTATTTTTCCCAGGCGCAGGGTCCGAGCTTTATAGTGGATTGGGCTCAGTGGTTATTGGCGGACTGTCGTTATCTGCAATTTTAACACTTCTTATTATACCACCTCTACTCAGCTTATTTTCATTCTCATTAAAACCCAAAAACATAAAAGCCCCGGTCGATGTGGTGAACACACCGGCTGAATAATTGATTGGAACTAAAATGGATATTTCAACAAACGAACGCCCCGCCATGCCCAACGATTTTTGTGCAGTTGATGGCGCCAAAATTTTAAAAGCAATGGCGAACCGGCATCGTCTCTATATTCTTTGCCGCCTCAAAGAGAGAGAATATTCCGTCGGCGAATTAGAAGATATTGTCGGCCTCAGTCAATCAGCGCTCTCGCAGCATCTTGCCAGATTGCGGAAAGACGAGTTGGTTCAAACCAGGCGTTCAGCGCAAATGATTTTTTATTCATTGGTAGACAATGACGCCTCCAGAATCCTTGATAGCATTTGCAAAATATTGATGGAACCCACCCAATCCGGAGTTAGTGAAGAAGCCGCTTGCTGATATTTGCCAAGCATCACTTATCTACACCAATCTCACGTAGAATTTAGGTGAAACTTGTTTTGATTGATGCTATCTAGATGACTTAGACGAGGAATTTCATCAGGGGACATCATCAATGCTTTTTCGCCAATTGTTTGACAGCGAGTCCTGTACCTTCACCTATCTATTGGCTTCCGGTACAGGCAGTGAAGCACTCATCATCGATCCCGTCCTCAGCAAAGTGGAGCGCTATTTAAAACTATTCGAAGAGCTTGATCTCAAACTCGCCAAAGCGATCGATACCCACGTCCATGCAGATCACATCACGGCATTGGGTGCGCTTCGGGATGAGACAAACTGTATTACTGTCATGGGCAAACAAAGCAGCGCAGATGTTGTCTCTATGCGCATAGAGGACGGCGATAAAATTGAAATAGATGGCGTTTGTTTGGATGTTATGTATACGCCAGGCCACACAAACGATTCATACAGTTTTTATTCCCCGGGCATGGTGTTTACCGGCGATACACTTTTAATTAGAGGAACCGGGCGGACAGATTTTCAGCAAGGCAGTTCGCAAGAAGCCTATCATTCTTTGTTCGATAAACTGTTGAAACTACCGGATGAAACGATTGTTTACCCGGGTCATGATTATAAAGGTGACAGTACCAGCACGATCGGTGAGGAAAGAGCCTATAACCCACGATTGCAGGTCGTATCGGCAAAAGAATATACCGACATTATGGACAATCTCGGACTCGCCAATCCTAAAATGATGGATGTCGCCGTCCCGGCCAATCAAAAAATCGGAATGTCGCAAGAAGAGCCGGAAATTACTGAACGTACCATTCCAGCCTTCGATGCGGTTGCTCGGCTTGAAGATAAGGCCGCGATTTTTATAGATCTGCGCGAAGACCCGGAACGCGAAAAAAATGGCGTCATCCCAAACTCCGTTCATGTCCCCTACAAAAGCCTTGCCGACTATATTAAGCCGGGCGGCCTGCTCGCAGCTTTAACCCAGCAGTCGAGCCAACAGCTCATGCTCTATTGTGCGTATGGTGAAAGATCGGCGATGGCGTTGAAGGAATTGCGATCCGCAGGCTTTAAAAATATTCGCCATCTCGGCGGCGGTATCGACGCCTGGGTAAACGCCGACGGCCCGATTGAAGCACCACCGTCGTTAAATTAGGCTCGCAGGTAGCGCTCGACGCCATCTGTATCGATGCTTCGCGAGAGCTTGCCTTGATATTCTAGATGCCGAATATGTGCCATTGCCTCACCCGAGGCGAAAAACTTGCCATGAAAATCCAATTCTCGCGTAAACAATACGCCCGCGACTTCCATGCCAGAAAGCGGCTTATCGCAGGCATTGAGCACGACATCCAATCGCTCGTCATGATGGGCTATATACTGGTCGAGGCGCGCATGCAGCCCCGTAAACGGGCGGTTATGGCTCGGTAACACAGTAACTGTATCAGGCAGGCGACGAAGTTTCTCGTTGCTGTCGAGAAAATCCTTAAGCGGGTCGGCCTCGGGCTCCGGTGCGTGCACCATTATTGTCGGCGTGATTTTTGGCAACACTTGATCACCGGCAATCAGCACGTCCAACTCCTGACAATATAGGCACGCATGCTCCACTGCATGTCCCAGCCCGACAATCACTTCCCATTGTTTTCCGGCAATCGTGATCGTTGAGCCATCACGCATACGCTCATAGCGCCGCGGCACATCATGATAAAGTTCGTCGGCGGTAAGAATATGGCTGCCCAAATCATTTAAATTTTCTTCGTCACACCCAATGCGGCGGAAATAGTCGAAATAGGTTTTTTCATCCTTGGTCGCCCCCATCGAAATCATGCGGCCAAAGGCCCATTCTTCGCGGGTAATAACCAACTCAGCACCATATTCTTCATGGATCCATCCCCCGAGACCAATATGATCCGGATGCGCATGGGTGCAGACCAATCTGGAGAGCGGCTTGCCATTGAGTACACGCCCAAAGATATCGCGCCAAATCTCTTTGGTTCGCTCGTCATTAATGCCGGTATCAATGAGGACCCAGCCGTCTTCCTCTTCGATCATCCAGAGATTGATATGGTTGAGCAGAAACGGCAGCGGCATCCTGATCCACTGAATGCCCGGCGTTATTTCATACACTTCGCCCGGCTCAGGAATGTGGTCGGTTAAAAATTCAATTTCACTGGTCACGGGTATTTACACGCCCTTCACGCAACATTGTTCGTTAGGCAAACAATGTTGCGCAACCTATAGGTCGGAAAAGGTTATGGCAAGGCGGGCAAACTTTATTTAGAAGTGTCATCAGGCGTTTCTATTGCATTTTTTATTAGTTGATGGATTTCTTCTGTAACATTCAACCAAGTCAATACTGTTTTGGGGTTTTCAAATCTAAACACCCGAAAAATCTCGTCAATAAAGGCACGACCAACTTCATCAATCCCCTGAAAATCCAGCAAAACCTCATTAAATTCATCAAATCTCGACAACAACCTCTTGGCCTGAGACCGCGAAACTAATGGCTCGTTTGAATATTGCACGAGTTTGACCGGCACTTGAGTATTTCTAAACTGCATATCATCACGTTCATACGACTTAAACACTTCTCGAGTTGTCCAATCTGCTTTTATTGGAATTTGCATATGAACACTTGTTCCTTTGATTTTATATTCCTTTGGTGACTTCTATGAGTCATCAGGAAGTTTCCCAAATGCTTGGTTTGCGAACCAAATCGCAATTTTTGCAATTATCGCCGCTCTACAACCTAGAATTTTCATTATTCTGACGAAAAATTAAAAAAATTTAGGAAAATTTCAGCCCAGGCGAAAGACTCGTAGGAGTCGTAATTCTTGAAAGAAATCAATGATCTATTGTTCAGTTGATTGGCTCAAATGGGAAAATAAGCCTTTGAAAAGAATCACTTAATCCCTTTCTCCATTAAACAGGGCCCAGACGTAGAGGATATCAACCAAGAGTAATTGAAATTCAAGGGTGAGTCATTTATGCCACAATATGATGTATATCCTACGAAATGCAGTAGGCAGCCCGTTGACACCCTACAGCATTTTGCATATCAATGATTCCAAGCTTATCACCTTCTGAATCACCTGGGAGCCTAGTTAATTTGGGGATTTGGGGGAACGTAAAAGCAAAAAAGACTATTCGGATGTCGCTTAATTTAGACATCTCACCGGGAAGGCTAAATGGAAGGATTATCAGGCCACTAGATCAAAGGGGGTGTGCTGAGATGTACACGATCTATTACACAGACGAAGATCAACCGGATGAAACTCGCATTGGGATGGTTTCCGCTCCAAATAGCACCATTGCTCATCGCATTGCGGAAATGCAGTTCATCAACAGTCGCATTCACAAAGTTATGGAATTAACACCGCCGGAGGAAGAAACCAGGTTTCCGGGCGCTCGATTTATTAATGGTGAGTTTCGTCCCGTTAGCTAACGGTCAGCTCAGCAAATTTATGACTTAAGAGTTCTACGGGGTCCCTTTTCGCTGATCTTTAAATACTAAAGATCTTGCTTGAGAAGGGAACGGGGGAAAGGGATGCGATCCACCATATGGAGGGTCGCATCCTTTCTTTTTGGACTATCTTTCTAGCCTATCTTTTTGTCAAATAAACCTGCGCTAAACCTTTCTACGATCTTGTTTTCCAATCAAAATCAGGCAACAATGCATATCGAACACAACGAGAACAAATAAATGCGTATTGGCATCGATCTTGGCGGCACAAAAATTGAGGCTATTTGTCTTGCAGCGGACGGCCAGGAAATTGCACGACAACGTATGGCCTCGCCGCAAGGCGGCTATCAGGCGACAATCCAAGCGATTGTCGATCTTGTTGGCCAAATTGAACAATCCGAACATCCAGAGGCGTCCATTGGAATGGGCATCCCCGGCACCATTTCTCCGGCCAGTGGTTTGGTCAAAAACGCAAACTCGACCTGGTTGATCGGCAAGCCTTTGCATGAGGATTTATCGGCGGCGCTCGGAAGGCCAGTTAAGCTCGCTAATGATGCCAACTGTTTTGCTCTTTCTGAATCCGTTGACGGGGCGGGCAAAGATGCCTCAATAGTATTCGGCGTTATTTTGGGTACCGGCGTCGGCGGCGGCGTTGTTATCAAAGGCGATATCATCAGCGGTCCAAATTCCATTGCCGGCGAATGGGGTCACAATCCGCTGCCCTGGATGGCGGAGGATGAAAGACCGGGTGCTGCGTGTTATTGCGGTAAAACCGGCTGCATTGAAACCTTTCTCAATGGAGCAGGATTGTCTAATGACTATGGCTCAAAAAGTAAGACTGCCGAAGAGATAGCGGCGTTGGCAGACCAGGGTGACGATGCTGCCACCCTCGCAATCAGCCTGTATGCCGAGCGTCTCGCCCGTGCTCTCGCTTCGGTCATCAATGTGATCGATCCTGACATAATTGTACTGGGCGGCGGTCTTTCCAATATTGAGAAGCTCTACGAACTCGTGCCTTCTTTGTGGCAGAAATGGGCCTTTTCAGATGAGCTTTCCACCCGGCTGGTCAAAAATCAACACGGTGATTCCAGTGGCGTTCGCGGTGCGGCGTGGCTTTGGCCAAAAGAGGCACCCTAAATGCAGAGTTCTATACCAAGCATTTGCCGGGAATGTGGCCAGCATTTTGACAAGCCACCCAACGATGGGCGGTGTAGCTCTTGTGGCTCGCCGCGCTTAATATCTCACCCCGAACTCGATAGTCTCACCATCGCCCATATCGATTGCGACGCCTTTTTTGCAAGTGTTGAGAAACGAGATAACCCGGAGCTAAAAAACAAACCCGTCATTGTTGGTGGTGGCCGGCGGGGCGTCGTTGCAGCGTGCTGCTATATCGCTCGCATCAATGGCGTACATTCGGCCATGCCGATGTATAAAGCTCTAAAAGCCTGCCCGGATGCAGTCGTCATTCGCCCAAGCCGCGACAAATACAACGAAGTCGGTCAGCAAATTAAAGAAATGATGCGCGACACAACGCCATTGGTGGAATCTCTCTCCATTGATGAAGCATTCTTGGATCTCAGCGGCACCGAAAAGCTGCATGGCGGCAGCCCGGCGGCGACTTTGGTCAAACTGATACGCCGCATTGAAGAGGAAGCCGGGGTCACAGCCTCGGTTGGGCTGAGCTACAATAAATTTCTCGCCAAAACCGCATCTGATTTGGACAAACCGCGCGGCTTCGCGATCATTGGCGAAGCCGAAGCGCTGGATTTTTTAGGTCCCCGCCCCGTTGGCTCAATTTGGGGAGTCGGAAAATCCCTCCGTGGTCGCTTGCAGCGCGATGGCCTGACGACGATCAGCCAGCTTCGAGAAATGCCGGAGGACGACCTCATCAAACGTTATGGTGTGATGGGCAAGCGCCTCTCCAATTTGTCACATGGCAGAGATAGCCGGAAAGTCGAGCCCGGTGGAAAAGCCAAAAGCATTTCCTCCGAAACGACGTTTTCAGAGAATATTCGCGATATCGAGGGTCTTCTGTTTCGGCTTTGGCCACTCTGCGAAAATGTTGCCAAACGGCTTAAGACCAAGAATTTGGCGGCGCGCACCATCACCATGAAGCTTAAAACCGGCGGCTTTAAAAGCCTCACACGATCACGCACCCTGCCCCAACCGACACAATTGGCGGAAGTTATCTACCGCGAAGCCAAAATATTGCTAGAGCCGGAAGTCAATGGCACGCCCTATCGATTGATTGGAATCGGCACCAGCCAGTTTGCCAAGCCCGAAGATGCGGACCTGTCTGATCTCCTGGATAACAGCGCAGAAACCATCGCCAAAGTCGAGAAAGCAATGGATTCGGTGCGGGAGAAGTTTGGCGGTCCAGCCATTCAAAAAGGCCGGACTTTGTTGAAGGAATAGCTCGAATTAAGGGGACAGCTTACTTAATTCCTTAGCAGCCGCTTGTTTTGAGAAACTCGACTTGATCGAGACGCGCCTCGACCGAATATTTGCCAAATTCCTGGAGAATGCGATTTACGATACCGTCCTCACGCATTTCGATACCCAATTCAACATCTGGCGTTTGTTTGGAGTCATTCACAGGAAAATAAGCGAGCCGAATTTTCCAATTCAAGGCTTCTTTTAAAACCTTGGTCAGTCGAGCCGGCATTTTTTTGTTACCTACCCCAGCTCCGATGACAGCACTTACCTCATAGGGATTGTCCAAAGTCGCGCCATCGAAGATCGCCTTTGTAATATGCTTTCCACCATCAATTGAGTGTTGAATTAAAATTTTTAGATGAGCCGTTGGGAAAAGTGTACCTTTTGGTAAAATAACCCGCTGTGCTGTTGGCCGAGTATATTCTGCAACGCCGCCAAGCCCTCTGCCATCCAGCGCCGCGACACCTTTAATTTCTTCAGTTTTTTTGCCGTTGGTCGTCTCGTTCACGCGAAAACGAAATCCCAAGCCGTCTTTGGCTTCCCAGGTCACAATCGAGCGAACATTTTCGATTTCAGGATGATTGCCGTAGCGCAACCGCATGTAGACCTTGCTTTCCACCGTCCAGGCATCGCACTGATCTTTGAATTCATAGGTCATTACACCACGCGCGCCGGTCAATCCGCCATTGGACCCCGATTTCGAAAGGTTCATGGAATACACGGCCCGATGAGGGACCAAACTGGCAGCCTCGGTCACCGCCGAATAAGCACCACCGAGTACTGTGGAAAATAAAATGAACGTTAAAAAATTGCGCATGAAATAAGAATCCGAAAAGTCAAAAATGCTGTCGCTTTATCCTAGTTCATCCCAGCCAAAAGCGCCAAGATAAAGCGGCGACACTCTAGATCACATTCGCGCTTTTAAGTTGTGTGGCCCCACCTCAAAATCAAGGCCAAGCAGATTCTTCTGCCGAGTCGGTAAAAGTGTCCGAGTACGGGTGTATTTTTGCTTTATGAAATAATTATAAAGCATTGATATTAAACAATTTTTAGTTTGGCGCGTCCTTTGCATTGTTAATCGGAAAGTAACTTCTCTCACGTATAAAGAAGGTTGCTGGCAGGCAATTCGAAAGGAACTTTCGTGTTAACAAAATTGGTAGTTGAACAGCCTTCAAATAAAATAAAAGGGCATCTAAATAATATCGCGGAAATAGCGCGACGGTTCTGCGCGTTTGGCGCATCCTCCTCCATAATTGTAAATGGCAAAAAAATCGATGAAATCGTAGATGAAACAGATTTGTTGGAAGCTATTACGCACATGCTTTCAGAAAATGAAACGCTGCGCGGCAAATTGAGCGAGCAATCAACGCGCATTGCCTATCTTGAAGAATTGGCGACAAGTGATGAATTGACCGGCGTTTTAAACCGCCGCGGCTTCGAAGCTGAACTCAAGCGAGTATTGGCCCGCGCCCAACGCAATATTGAGCATGGAGCGTTGGTGTATATCGATCTCGACGAGTTTAAACCGATCAACGATTCTTTCGGCCACGCGGCGGGTGATGAGGTTTTACGAAAAGTAGCAAGTATTCTGACGGACCAGACACGTGATATGGACGTTGTCGGCCGTCTAGGCGGCGATGAATTTGCAATCATATTGGTAAACACCACTCGCGAAAATGGATTGGAGCGCGCCGAGACTCTCAATCGAGCTCTCAACGAGGCATCACTTACTTGGGAAGGCCATACATTAAACATTCAAACCAGTTTCGGAATGCAGGCCTATCAATCCGGCGATAATGCACATGAGCTTTTACAAAGCGCTGATGAAGCCATGTATAAAATCAAGCAGATTAAAGAAGCAGAAGGCAATCGCCGGCGGCGGTCTATGCAACTGAAATCACCCCTTCACAATCAGCCGTCAGATACTGCTGCTGTCTCTCGGATGACTGGAAGTGCCCAAGCTGTCTAATCTTCGTACATATCCCCATTTCGATGCCCCGCCCCCCTCAATGACCGGTGAATTGAGAGGCATAGCAGCCCGCTATAACCTGCAGGCAATTTCGCCGCGAGAAATGGTGGATTTAAGTGCGGAGCTTTACGAGTCTGGCTATTTAACCTCAGACCAACACACAGATTTATCGTTTCAGCCCGAAATGATGCCAAATTTTGACGTTACGATTGGCGCTTTAACCGGTAAGCGGACAGAGCCGGACCGGCCGCGAAATTATGCTGAAGTTTGGCGTCAACGCCGCAAATGCCGAGCACATTATCGTCCGCACACAAAAAATTCTCGCACTGCTTGAAAAAATTGAAGGCCAGCCTAAAAAATCGCTCGCTTTTAAAACCATCGACGCCTTCAAAAATGCATCCATCAATCGAGACGTTGATATACCGGAC
>Ga0066376_10001218_pt1 | contig 25001 bp, 20 predicted proteins | sample Knorr_S15_td_Bot_FD_77009 | JGI IMG/M metagenome (GOLD analysis project Ga0066376, IMG submission 77009) | Marine microbial communities from Southern Atlantic Ocean transect - Knorr_S15_td_Bottom_ad_5009_LV_A | ecosystem: Environmental > Aquatic > Marine > Oceanic | place: Southern Atlantic...
CCCAAGAGACTCCGGCGCGCCAGGCATCCGGAAAGCCAAAGGGACGACTAAGCGCAGGATGGCTTTTTCTGGCTTTCGCCGGAATAGCTGTGGCGGTGTTTGTCGTTGGCGATCTTCTTTCGGATGGCCAGACGGAGTCGGGTGACGACCCTTCTGTTGATTCGACCCAGGCTTCGGCAGTTGCTTCGTTCGACTCCCCAAACCCAACAAGCACAACCTCACTTGATGCGGGCAGCCCAGAGTGGATAGTCACTCTCGAATCGGCGGTCCATCGAGTGGTTAATTTTGAGAGGCAGAAGAACTCATTAGGTGTTTTTAGCCAGGACTCGGAGCTTGCTGAGATAGCGCGGGCTCACAGCAAAGACATGGCGTTGAACGACTTCTTTGAACACGAAAATTTTGCGGGCCAGACTGCGGCCGATCAGGGAAATGAGGTTGGATACGAGTGCCTAAAAGATTTCGGGAATTTTTATACTCAGGGCATCTCAGAGAACATCTTTCAGGGTTACCTCTATTCGTCATTCAACGCACAAAGGCGAAACTATATGGGGCTGGAGGAACTGGCGTTCAAAGTCGTTGATGATTGGATGAACAGTCCGGGGCACCGTGAGAATATCTTGACGGACACCTACGACACGGAGGGCATCGGCGTCGTGATCGGCGCCGACGAGTCGGTCTGGATAACCCAGAATTTCTGCTAGGGGATTTAATTTCCGGTTTCAGTTTCTTAAACGTTCATGTATCGTTCGACCATCCAAGTATGAAAAGATAGAGGCGATAGGCGCCTCAATATTTGATCGGAGACCAGAACATGGCGGACACAGACCTGGCGGCGGAAGTACATCACTCGGGCGGTTCCTATCCTGTCGTGGCCGGTTGGGGGCTGATCGACACCCTGGGCGACCGTTTCACGGACCTGGGGTTGATCAACACGGCCTACATCATCACCGACTCCAATGTGATGAACCTCTATGGCCGGAACGTCCAACGGGCGCTGCAGAAACGCGGCATACCCGCCCATTGCTTCATCATCCCCGCCGGGGAGACCAGCAAGAGTTTCGAGCTGGCCCAGGGCATCTACCACTGGTTGGCGGAGCTGAAGGCCGAGCGTGGCCACACCATCATCAGCGTCGGCGGCGGTGTCGCCGGAGACCTGGGCGGTTTCGTCGCGGCCACCTACCTGAGGGGCATGCCCTTCGTGCAGGTGCCAACCAGCATGGCCGCCATGGTCGACGCGTCCATCGGCGGCAAGGTCGCGATCAACCTCCCCCAGGCCAAGAACTTGGTGGGAGCCTTCTACCAGCCTCGGGGCGTGTTCGCCGACGTCCGAACGCTCTCAACCCTGGGCAAACGGGAGCTGGCCGAGGGTTGGGCCGAGGCCATCAAGCACGGGTTCATCCTGGACGCCGGCCTGGTGGACGTGTTCGAAGAGCATGCCGAGGCGCTGATGGAAGTGGAGCCGGAGATATCGACCGAAGTCATCAGGCGCAGCATGGCCATCAAGGCCAACGTGGTCAGCCAAGACGAACGTGAGACCCTGGGCATCCGCATCATGCTGAACTACGGCCATACGATCGGGCATGCGCTGGAGTCGTCCACTGAATACGGCCGGTTCTTCCACGGAGAAGGCGTTTCCGTGGGCATGATGGGCGCCGCGACCATGGCCCAGGAGATGGGCCTGCATTCCCAGGACCTGGTCGACCGCCAACGCCGTCTGCTGGAGCGGTTCAGCCTGCCCACGTCGGCCAAGGGGCTGAACGTGTCCGATATTTTGGACGCCATGTCCCTGGACAAGAAGGTCCAGAGCGGCTCCAAACGGTGGGTGATGCTGGAAGAGGTGGGCCGGTCCGTGGTCCGTAATGACGTGCCCGAGGAACTGGTGGAGAAGACGGTCCGGGACTTGGTGAGTTAATCGTCTGCCGGGGCTATCTCCCGGCTTTCGCGTTTCGCCATGATCATCATCACCGCGATGATCAAGCACATCGTGCCGGCCACGGAGAGCAACACCACGGACGCCACTGTTGATAGGAACTCCACGCTGTCAGAGAACGTCGAGGCCTGGTCCAGGGCAACCGATATGCAACCGCCCATGATGGTCACGCCGTAGAGGATGCGTATCCGGGCCGGCTCGACGAACCTAGTTGCGGAAGCCCCCAACTGAGAGCCCGCGGAAGCGGCGCCTAGCATGATGATCGCCATCAGCGGGTCGACGTTGTGCGACAGGGCGTAGATGAATGTGCCCCAGGAGCCGGTGACGACGATCTGAAACAGGTCGGTGCCGATGGCAATGGTCGTGGGCACGCCCATCCCAAAGATCAATACCGGCATCAACAGGAACCCGCCTCCCGCGCCAAGCAGGCCCGCGAAGAAGCCGACGCTGAAGCCAACGATCACCGGGAGGAACACCGAAATCTGGGCGATTCCGGAGACAGGCAATGCGACGTATGTTGGGACTTTCCCCAATACCGGCAGCCAGATGGCATGGGGCGGGATCCGTAGGTTCTGCACCTTCTTGGCCAGGGATGCCGTCGAGATTTCCCCGGCGGTTGCCCCCGTGTTTCGGCGCTGTCTCAGGTGGTCGTAGATGATAAATGTGCCCAGCAAGCCCAAGAACACGATGTAGACGTAGCGGATGACCGGGCCGATGATGCCCGCCTCATCAAGGGACGAGTTAACCTGCTCGGCCAGGAATACGCCGGGGATGGTGCCGACGAGCATTATGAGCCCCAGACGCAGGTCCACATTGCCCAGGTGCCGGTGCTTGAGGGTGTTGATGATCGAGGACCCCATGATCAGGGCCAGGCCCGTGCCCACCGCGAACACCGGCGGGACACCGAATATCAGCAGTCCTCCCGTGATCAAAAACCCACCACCCACGCCAAAGAAACCGCTCAGGGTGCCAACCATGACACCCAAGAGCAAGAGAAGGGCTGGATTGACGGCGACTTCGGCGTTTGGGAACCACATCCTAATCGCTGTCCTTGTGTCTGCGCCCCGGCATTGCGCGCAGACTTGCCACGGTGCGGGACACGATGGTCCAAAAGGTGTGGAAGCTGATGGCTGCGACCGCAACGGCGCCGATGATCAACAACGCCCAGAGCAGTGTGTGGTCGGAACTATAGTTGGTTAAAAACTCGTTCATCTTGGGGCGGCGGGGCCGGGGCCCAGCGTTCAGTTTCCGGTATTCATAGTCTTGGGAAAGTTGAACCTATTTGCCCGTAGAGGATACCATAGGCCAAGCCTGCAACGGCTATCTCTGAGAGAGTAACGCCGGCTTCACACTGGCCCTTTGAATAGATATTTATTAGCCAGAACTACCAACCGTTCGTCCTGAGCTCCGTCGAAGGATGCGCGGTAGTCAGCCTTAAAGTGGAGACTATACTTGGCGCAAGCGGTGGTTCGACGGGGCTCACCACGAACGGGCGCGAGCAATGATCATTGGCAGGAAGCAATAAAGCCATATGCCAAAACCCAAATTCAATTTCCAATTACAGCACACTGACGGCGTTGCCAGGGCCGGGGAGCTTGTGATGCCCCACGGCAGAGCGCTCACGCCGTTGTTCATGCCCGTTGCAACCCAGGCCACGGTCAAGGGCCTGACTCCCGAAGAAGTGAGGGACGTTGGCGCTCAGGTGGTCCTGAGCAACGCCTACCACCTGTACTTGCGGCCCGGCGTGGAAACGATCAGCAACTTGGGCGGGCTGCATAAGTTCATGGGTTGGGACGGCCCCATCCTCACCGACAGCGGCGGGTTCCAGGCCTTCAGCATGGGCCCCCTGCGGAAGGTATCCGACGATGGCATCCGGTTCCGCTCCCATATTGACGGCAGCGAGCATAATTTCACCCCCGAGCTGGCCACGGCCAACCAGGAGGGTTTGGGCCCGGATATCGCCATGTGTTTCGACCAATGCATCGCCTATGGGGCAACTGAGAAAGAAGTGCGCCAGGCGATGGAACGCACCCACCGCTGGGCCCAGTCGTGTTTCGACTACCACCAGGCTTCCCCCACGGGCGCGGCTGCTGGGCAGGCATTGTTCGGCATCGTGCAGGGCGGGACATTTCCGGAGCTGCGAGACGAGTCGGCCCACGCCATCTCGGCCATCCCCTTCCACGGCTATGCGATCGGCGGACTGGCGGTGGGCGAGAACAAAGAGGACATGTACCGGTTCACCCGCCAGGTTGCGGAGTTGCTGCCCCAGGACAAGCCACGTTACCTGATGGGTGTGGGCTCGCCCGAGGACTTGGTGGAGGGTGTGGCCAGGGGTATCGACATGTTCGACTGCGCCCTGCCCACCAGAGTTGCCCGCAACGGGAGTTTGTTCACGCCTGAGGGGCGGGTGGACATCACCAAGGCGCGGTTCGCGGAGCAGCAGGGGCCGGTGGACGAGACCTGTGACTGCTATACCTGCCGGAACTACTCAGCCGCCTATCTGCGGCACCTGTTCCGGGCCAAGGAACTGTTGGGACTGCGGCTGGCCAGCATCCACAATCTTCGGTTCGTGCTGTTGTTGATGGAGCGCATCAGGGCGTCGGTCTTAGATGGCCGGTTCGACAGCTTCCGCCGAGAGTTCTTGGACGTCTACAAGCCGGCCGACGAAGCGGCGCGGCAGAAACAGAAAGAACAATGGCTACAGGCCCGGGGCGGGTAGCCGGTCAGAGGAATCCCGGGATCAACACGCGGATCAGGTTAGGCTAGGTCAACCTACCGTGACCCGGAACTGGGTCCTTCGACAGGTCCGATTTCATCGAGACTCATGACCAAAGGTCGGAGCTCAGGACGAACGGCGGAGAGAATCCTTTGGGGTCTGGTGTAGTGTCGCTTGAGGAATGATTCCACCCCGACCGTTCGTGGTGAGATTCGTCGAACCATAGCTGCGCCCAGATCCTTCGACGGGCTCAGGACGAACGGGGGAAAGTGTCTTTACCGTTCGTGGCGGACCTGTCGAAGAAATTATCGGAACCGGTTGCTAGAAGCCGCCGGCAACCGCCGGGACTATGCTGATCTCGTCGCCATCCGCGGTGACGGTCTTGAGGCCGTCCATGAACCGGACGTCCTCGCCGTTCAGGTAGATGTTCACGAAGTAGCGGAGTTCGCCTTCCTCATCGACCAAACGGTCTTTGAATCCGGGAAATTCGCTGTTCAACTTTTCAACCAAGTCACCGAGAACGGCGGAATCGACTTCTACTTTGGCCTGGCCGTTGGTCATTTTCCGTAACGGCGTGGGGATTCGGACCACGATGCTCATCTGGAATTACCCTCCTAAATTTGCGCCCCTTCTCAAATACTAAAGGCAGGACTGAATCCTACCCGTCAATCACGTCCCCGCCAAGCGGGTCTACCCTCACACCCGTGGAACTGACCCATTCCAGCCCACGCTTTATCTCAGGCTCATCGCCTTCCAGCTCCAGGACCACCCAACCCACGTCTTCGCCCACGTCAGCCCGGCGAATGTTGGTCACGATCTTGAACTTCTGGCCCAACTCGTAAATCACCGGTTGCTTCACCAAGGTTTCTTCGAAAGTGAACTTGACTCTCTGCTTACCCATTCCCGAACACCTCCCGGCTTTCTACCCTTGATTTTTAACCCAGTTATTTGGCCCCTTCAAACACGCTTTCCATTGTTTGATGTAAAAGCTACTTAGCCCCTTCAAACACGCTTTCAAAAGAACTGATTGTTGGCTTGATGGAGAGAGGGTTCACCACGTGCTCCACCGCCTCTTGGGTCTTGAGTCCATTGCCAGTGATGTAAACGACGGTCAACTCGTCGGGCTTGATGGCGCCTGACTTGGCCAGGTGCTTCAGCCCTGAGACCGTCACGCCTCCGGCCGTCTCGGTGAAGATGCCTTCAGTCTCGGCCAACAGCTTGATGCCATCCACTATATCCGATTCCGGCACCGCGTAGGCAGAACCGCCGGACCTTTCGATCACTTTGATGGCGTAGATGCCGTCGGCCGGGTTGCCGATGGCCAGGGACTTGGCTATGCTGTCGGGCCGCACCGGGATGACCTGGGTCTGGTTGCTGTTCCACGCCGTGGCGATGGGCGAACAGCCCTCAGCCTGCTGCATGTGCATCCTGGTGGTCACGGCCGGGTGATGAACGGTGTTCTGGTCCACGCCGAAGGAACTGGAGGGCACGCCGTCCAACAGGCCCAAACAGGCCAGTTCGTTGAAGCCTTTCCAGATCTTGGTGAACATGGCGCCGGAGGCCGATGGCACCACCACGTGGTCCGGAAGCCGCCAGCCCAGTTGCTCCGCCACTTCATAGCCCAGGGTCTTGCTGCCCTCGGCGTAATAGGGGCGCATGTTGATGTTTACGAAAGCCCAGGGGTAGTCGTCGGCCAACTCGCTACAGAGGCGGTTAACCTGGTCGTAGGTGCCGTCCACCGACACCAGCACCGGGTTATAGATGGCGGCGCCGATGATCTTGCCCTTCTCCAGGTTGGAGGGGATGAACACCACGGCGCGGACGCCGGCCCGGGCACAGTGGGCCGCGACGCTACAGGCAAGATTTCCAGTGGAGGCGCAGGCGATGGTCTCGTAGCCGAATTCCAGGGCCTTGGTCGCCGCCACGGAGACCACCCGGTCTTTGAAAGAGAACGACGGGTTAACGCTGTCGTTCTTGATGTACAGGTTGTTGAGCCCCAGCATTTTGCCCAGGCCCCTGGCTTTGATCAGCGGAGTGAAGCCCGCCTGGATATCGACGGGGTCGTCGCCCTGGGCGGGGAGCAGGTCCTTGTAGCGCCAGATGCTGAGTGGGCCCGCGGCGATACTGTCCCGACTGACCACCTCGGAGATGGTGGCGTAGTCGTAGACCACTTCCAGGGGGCCGAAGCAGAAATCACAGACGTTCAGCGGATCGGCAGGGTATTCTCTGCCGCATTCACGGCATTTGAGTCCATTTATGAAAGCCACCTAGGTCGGTCCCTCCTGGCCTCAAAAAGGCCGGCGCAAAAGCCCAAATAAGCCCGGAATCTATCTAACCAGGCTGCCCGTGATAGTAACAAAACCCCTATGTGATGTCAACTTGACTCACGCCTGGCAGGGTGCTTCCGCGAGCCTGAGAAGCCCTCCATTCCAAGCCCCGCCCGCGATGGTATAATCCTCGGAGCATTCGACCCCTGAGGGCGTCTGGCCTAACCGATAGCGGCCCCAATATAACGAAACAAATAACATCTAGGGAAATCCTCTGCTCCGCCCACACCACATAAATCTCCTCCAGCAGTTCTCCATCCCGCTGATCGTCGGCGTGATCGCCGGGTTGATCTTTGCCAATATCGACATCCATGCCTACGAAGAAATGGTGGACTTCCACATCTTCGGCGACAACACCAAGATCTTCGGCAAAGCGGTCACCGTTCACTTCCTGGTCAATGAGATATTCATGGTGTTCTTCTTTGGCATCGCCACCAAGGAGATCACCGAGTCGGTGCTGCCCGGCGGAGCGCTGAACCCCATGCGCAAGGCCATCAACCCACTTATGGGCACCCTAGGCGGGGTTGTGGGGCCTGCGGGCTTGTTCTTTCTGCTGGCCTGGGTCTTCTACGGCGGCGGCAGCGACCTGAGCATCGTCGCCAACGGCTGGGGCATCCCCACCGCCACCGACATCGCCCTGGCCTGGCTGGTGGCCCGCATCATCTTCGGGGCCTCACATCCGGCGGTCAACTTCCTGCTGCTGTTGGCAGTCGCCGACGACGCCATCGGGTTGGGGATCATCGCCGTCTTCTACCCGGACCCGGAATTCCCCGTAGAGCCTGCCTGGTTATTGTTGGTCGCCGCCGGGATGGCCGTGGCCTTCATCATGCGGCGTCTCCGCGTGCCCTACTGGCCCGTTTACATCCTGATCGCCGGCGGGCTTAGTTGGGTGGGACTGGTCAAATCGTCCATCGAACCGGCCTTGGCGTTGGTGGTCATCGTGCCCTTCTTGCCCGGGCCCCAGGCCACCCACGGGCTGTTCGAAGAAGACGAGCGCGAATTTGAGCATACCCACCCCGGAGGCTCTGAGGCTGTTCCGGATGTTGCTGTTGAGGCGGAAAACCCCGAAGAGGCGCTGGAACTGCACCACCGGCACGCGCCTCTGGATGCCTTCGAGCACCAACTGAAGCTGCCGGTGGACTTTGGGTTGTTCTTCTTCGCCTTCATGAACGCCGGAGTGGCCTTCGCCAGCATCACCCAGGTCACGTTCATCGTCCTGCTTTCGCTGATCGTCGGGAAGACCGTGGGCATCACATTGTTCTCCTGGGTTGGAGCCAAGCTCGGCTTCCCGCTGCCCGAGGGCATGGGCGCCAAACACCTGCTGGTGGCGGCCATCATCGCGGGATTAGGCCTGACCGTTGCCCTGTTCGTGGCCGGCAAAGCCTACGAGGACCCGGCCTTCCAGGACCCGGCAAAGATGGGCGCGGTTTTGAGCGCCGGCGCGGCCGTCATCGCTTTTATTGTTGGGCGTATGCTGAAGGTCAAAGACGGCGGCGACTAGTGCTATACTCGTGCCTACAGCACCCATCTTCACCCTGATTTAGGAGCCCGACGCGATGATCGGCGTACTTACCCACCACTGGGCGAAAGCAGACAAGATCGAAGAGGCCAAGAAGTTGCTGGACGGCAACGGGCTGGCCCAGAGCAAGGCCCCCGGTTACGGCCACCGCCTGACCTTCATCTCCCAGGAAGACCCCACCAAGATCTCTACCCTGGTCACCTGGGACTCCAACGACATCTACGACGCCTGGCGGGCCAGCCCAGAGCGGGCCACGGCGATGCACGGGGCCGGAGAACTGTGGTCCAAACCCGCCGAGTCCGAACGCTTCGAGATGGCCGACTAGTCTCTGGTTTTGTGAAAGCCATTCGTCACATCCGTTCGTCCTGAGCTCCGTCGAAGGGCAGTTGCGCAATCATGGTTCGACGGAGCTCACCACGAACGGGACGGAGCCAACTACTAACGGGACAGGGCTCATCATGAACGGGACAGGGCTCGCCACGAATCGGACGGAGCTCACCACGAACGGGGCAGAGTCCACTACTAACGGGACTGAGCCCACCACGAACCATGGCAGGGCTGAGCAGAGCTCACCACGAACGATCGGTAGACCCGGATATCGGGTGGAACCACGATCCCCGAGCGAGCAAGCAGGAGACAGTCATGGCCAAGAGAAGTTTCTGGGCGTGGGGCCACGAATTGGACGAGCCCACCGCCGAGCAGATGCAGACTGCCGCCGGGGAGATCGCCCAGCGCTACAACGTCGATCTAACCCCGGTAGGCCCACCAAATCCGGCAGACCTTTCACTGCGTAAACCCCGCATATCGCCGCCGTCATCATTGGCCGCCATCTGCGCCACCGACGACCACGACCGGGCCGTGCACACCTACGGGCGCAGCTTCCGGGACCGCATCCGCGCGTTCAACTTAGACTTCCCCAACCCGCCCGACGTGATCGCCCGCCCCCGTAACGAGCAGGAAGTGGAAGCCCTGTTGGAGTGGTGCTCGTCATCCGGTTACGCGGCCATCCCCTACGGCGGCGGAAGCTCCACCGTGGCCGGGTTCGAGCCGCCCGAGGGCTACGACGGCATCGTGACCATCGACCTGGAAGGCCTGGACCAGGTGCTGGAGATTGACGACGTTTCCCGCTCGGCCCGCATCCAGGGAGGCATCTACGGCCCGGCATTGGAAGACCAATTGCGGCCCCGCGGATTCACCCTACGCCACTATCCCCAGAGTTTTGAGTTCTCGACGCTGGGAGGCTGGATCGCCACCCGCTCGGGCGGCCATTACGCCACCAACCAGACCCATATCGACGACATGGTGGAATCGGTGCGGATGGTTACCCCCTCCGGTCTCTGGGAGTCGCGGCGGTTGCCTGGCTCCGGCGCTGGCCCCAGCCCAGACCGGATAGCCATCGGCAGCGAGGGCATCTTAGGCATCATCACCGAGGCCTGGATGCGCATCCAAGCACGTCCCGTGTTCCGGGCGTCGGCCGGGGTGACCTTCCCGACATTCGCCGCCGGAGCGGAGGCCGCCCGGCGTATCGTACAGACCAAACTTTGGCCCGCCAACTGCCGCCTGCTGGACCCCGTGGAGGCTGCCGCGGCCGCCAGGATGGACGGCTCAAATGCCCTGCTGCTGCTGGGGTTCGAGTCGGCTGAGGTGCCCCAAGTCGAGTTTATCCGCCATGCCGTGGACATCGCCCGGGAAGCCGGCGGCACGATCGACGACGCAAATATCCGAGTCTCAGATGGGTCCGGCGGAAGCTCAGACGGAGATACCGGCCGCCAGGGCTCAGTGGGGGCGTGGCGCAACTCGTTCTTGAATGCGCCGTATATGAAGAACCATCAGGCCGGGTTGGGGTTCGTCACCGAGACCATGGAGACCGCCGTTACCTGGGACCGTTGGCCCAACCTGGACCAGACTGTCCGGGCGGCGCTCCAAGACGCCCTGGACCGGGTCTGTGGCGGCGGCACGGTGTCCTGCCGGTTCACCCACGTCTACACCGACGGGCCCGCCCCCTACTTCACCTTCGAGGGCATGGGCCGCTTGGGCGCTGAGCTGGAGATGTACGACGAGATTAAGAAGGCGGCCTCCGACGCCATCATGGCCGCCGGGGGCACCATCACCCATCACCACGCCGTGGGACGGCTGCACCGGCCCTGGTACGACCAGCAACGCCCAGAGTTGTTCGCCCAGGCGCTGAAGGCCATAAAGCGCACGCTCGACCCCAACGGTGTTCTGAACCCAGGTCTTCTCATTGACGCCTAGATCGATACGCTTTTCGTAATCAATCTCATCTTTGTCTGACAATACGTAACACGATTCCCTGAAACCTCCGCGCACCCCGTTGAACCGCCCACTCGCACGAGGTACAATGTGGCACCTACGACGGAGGGGAGCATGTTTAGGTTCGGACGCACTTCGGCTGGTCTCGCGATCGGCAAGCGAGACATCCATTACTCTTGGGCGATCGTCGCAGTCGCCTCCATCATGTGGATGACGAGTTCCGGCATGCGGTTCGCCGCCAGCATATTGGTGGACGAATTCGAGAAGGAGCCGTTCGGCTGGAGCATCGGCGCCATAGCCGCTGGGTTCACCATCCAGTGGGTCGTATCCGGAACGTTGGCCCCGATCTGCGGCTGGCTGGGTGACCGCTGGGGCGTTCGCCGGGTCATGTGGGCGGGCGGCGTGCTGTTCATCATAGGCATGGTCTTGACGGCCTACATGCACAGCCTCTGGCAGTTTTATCTCTACTTTGGCGTCATCCTGGCGGCGGGTATGGCCGCCTTCCAAGTCACGTTGGTTTCCGGCGTAACACTGTGGTTCCGGAAGCAGTTGGGTCTGGCCATGGGGATATTGCAGGGGCTGCAGGGAATCGGAACGGCCTGCGCGATCGTTCTGGTTTTCTTCCTCTTCAACCAATTCGGGCTTCGCATGACCTTTTTGATTCCAGGTATCGCCGGCGGGGCGATCCTGATGGTTATGGTCAAATTCTTCTACAACGAGCCAGCCGACGTTGGCCTGCGGCCGTGGGGGGCGCCGGACGACGAACCGATCCGGAGCATGCAGAACAATGAAGTGGCCAGGGTCCGCACCAATGCTTTCTTAAAGCAGGCGCAGAAGACCAACGCCTTTTGGAACCTGGTGGGGATCCATTTCTGGGGCTGCGCCGGCCACAACATCATCCTGATCCTGCTGGTCGCAATGATGACGTTCAACGGCCACTCCAAGGGCATGGCCGTCTCGGTTTTCATCACCCTCATGGTCGTCAGCACGATCACTCGGTTTGCGGCCCCGGTCCTGGCCGACCGGTTTGGCAGCAAAGCCGTGATGGTGGTCCTTTTCTCCGCGCAAACATTCCCGTTGCTGCTGTTGATCGCCTCTCAAGACATCTCGGTCTATTTCACCTTTGCCGTGCTGTTCGGCATCGGTATGGGCGGGGAGATGACGGCTTTCCCGATCATCAACCGCCAATACTACGGCGACGCGCCCACCGGCACTACCTACGGTTGGCAGATGGCCGGCGCCGGCATCGGGATGGCCATTGGGCCGATCTTGGGTGGGTTCCTGAAGGACTGGACAGACACCTATGTCTGGTCACTTTGGCTGTCCTTCGGTCTCAGCGCGACAGCCGTGCTCTCCATCTTCTTCCTGCCCTCCACTCATCAGCATCAGTTGCCGGACTGGGAGGACGTTCTGCCGCCTGAGGCCCGGTCTTCCAGCGGTGCGGGCGCCCCGGCCGTGTCTGCCGGTGGTGGAGACGGTTCCGACGATTAACCCTATGGGGCGGTCCTAAGGCATGGCGCAAGAGAAGTTGTGGGAGGATGACGAGGTCCAAGCCGGGCCGACGATCTCAGCCTCCGAGCTTGGGACCTACGCCAGGGCCCGCTTCTGCTCTCGGTGCGCATGGATCAGGTTGCACATCAAGAACCTGCCCTACCAGAGCTTTCCCGGCATCTTCAGCAGCATCGACCGCTATAACAAGCTGATCGTCCACAACCACTTCGACCGGGAGGGTCACGCCCCGCCTTGGCTGGCCGAGTTGGGAGAGGCCGGCGAGTACATCGACCCGCCCCACTGGTCCAGCTTCAAAACCCTGGACGAAGAGACTGGGATCACCCTCAGGGGAGAGGCGGACGGCATCTTCAGGCTGGCTGATGGCTCCTACGTGATCGTCGACTACAAGACGTCGCGCTATAACCCAGACAGGCCCGGCATGTTCAGCAATTACGAGGTCCAGTTGAACGCCTACGCGCTGATCGCGGAACGTCAGGGGCTGTCGCCGGTCTCCAAGCTGGCCCTGGTCTACATGGAGCCGGCCACCGACAAAGAGACCGCTCTGGAACCGGGCCTGGTGGACGACCGGGGTTTCACCATGGGCTTTCTGGCCAAGGTCGTTCCGGTACAGCTCAGGCAGGCCCAACTGCTGCCGCCCCTACTCCGCAAAGCCCGCGGCATCTGGGACATGGACGCCCCGCCGCCTGCTGGAAGAGACTGCAAGGATTGCGCTGCGGTGGTTGGGTTGTTCGAGGGGTTGGGCGGGTCTGCGTAGAAGGTTTTTCCCCTCTTGCTAAGGGAGGGGGATTTCCGGCGCCCCCTAAGTTGAAGCTCGTCCCCTACGTAATCCTCTACCCGGCAGTACTCCCGTGTTCTCGCCGTTCTGAATTACCACTTGGCCGTTCACTATCACGTAGTCGATGCCCACGGGGTAGTGCTTGGGGTCTTCTTTGGTGGCATGGGTCTTGACCGTGTCGGGGTTGAAGATGACTATGTCGGCCTTGAAACCGTTCCGCAGCAGGCCCCGGTCGGGCAGGCCCAGACGCTGGGCGGGGAATGAAGTCATCTTGCGGATGGCCTCGGGCAGCTTCAGGTGTTTCTCGGCCCGGACGAACTCGGCAAGCACTATTGGGAAGCAGCCGTAGGTCCGCGGGTTGGGGTACTCGCCGAAGAGAATCGAGTCGCTGGCGATCATGCCCGCCGGGTGCGACACAAAGGCGTAGAGGGTCTGGGCGTTGGTGCCCAGCCCCACGGTGGTGATGCCCAGGTTCTCCTCGATCAGCAGGTCAAACAGGGTGTCGGCCGGGTCTTGGTTTCTCAGATTGGCGATGTCAGTGATCAGCATGCCGTCGTACTGCATGTTCTGCGGCTGCTTGAAGTTGGTCAGCCAGTTGTTCTCCAGCCGGTCCAGGGTTACCTCCCGCTTCATGCGTTGCCGGTCGTCGGCGTCTCTGAGGGCGGCCATCAACCGCTCCGGGCCGCCGTCCTTGGCCCAGTGGGGCAGGCCGATGGTCGGCGTGGTGCCCGAATATGGGTAGGTGTAGCAGTCGAAGGTCACGTCCATGCCTGCGTCTCGGGCGTCCTCCACCAGGCCGATGTAGTCCAGGTGGCTGCCTACTCCGGCGGCGCTTTGCCGGTAGTGGGTCAGGTGCACCGGGCAGTCGCCGCCCCGGCCTATCTCGAGCGCTTCTTCCCAGGGAGCGAGCAGGCCCTTGGACTTCAGGCTGGCGCGGGTGTGGGTGTGGTAGTGGCCGCCCAGGCGGGCTGCAACTCCGGCCAACTCGGCCAGCTCCGAAGTGCTGGCGTAAGAGCCGGGCGGGTAGTCCAGGCCGGTGGAAAGCCCCCACGCGCCTTCTTCCATGGCCTCCCGGACCACCGACTTCATATCCTCAAGCTCGGCGGCGGTGGCGGGCCGGTCGTTCCAGCCCACGCTCCAGATGCGGACCGGCGAGTTGCCTAGGATGAAGGCCATGTTGATGGCCACTGAGTTGTCGTACTTGGCCAATTGTCCGGCCACGGTCAGCCAGTCAGTGGGCAGGGGCGGGTAGCCGTTAAGCCCGGCGTCCTGCCAGATGTAGCGTTCCAGTTCCTCGCGAGTCTTGAACGGGGCATGGGACATGCCGTCGATGCCCACCAGCTCGGTGGTCACGCCCTGCCGCACCTTTGGGTCGTGGTGCGGATCGCCCATGATGGTCAACCCGGTATGGGAGTGCAGGTCGATGAAGCCGGGGCAGACCACCATGCCGGTGGCGTCGATGATTCGCGCCGCTTCCAGGTTGGAGACGTCGCCGCGTTGCACGGTGACCGTTTCGTTTTCCACCAACACCGCGGCAAAGAAGCCGGGGCTGCCGGAGCCGTCTATCACCAAGCCGTCGGTTATCAGTAGGTCAATCATTGGTTACTCGTTATTGGAGAATCTCCGCGGAATTTCTATGAAAGGCTATAGGGCGGCTTCGACCCGCTTGAGGAAATCTTGCCCGGCCAGCCGCAGCAGGACCTGGGAGGACACGGTGATGAAGTTCGCGCCAAGGTTTATGAACTCGGCCACTCCGGCGGCGTCAGCCGGTGAGTTGCCACCCGCGCCGCAGCCCTTGCCGGCGCTTCTGATCCTGGGAATCACCTGGCCCATCACTTCCCGAACCTTCTCGCGGCCCGGGTTGCCCATGCTCTGACCAAGGTCGCTGGCGGCCACGTGTACCACGTCTATGCCGGGGACGCTCAGGATGTCGTCCAGGTTGTCCACCGCCTCGGTCTCCTCACACATCGGTACCACCAGGACTTGAGAGTTGACGAAGAGGGTTGAGTCCGCGCCGCCCATGCCATAATCGTGGGCGCGGCCGCTACCCGCCATGCCGCGGCGGCCGTCGGGGTAGTAATGGGCGGACTGGGCCACAGACTCGGCGTCTTCTTTGGTGTTGATGTGGGGCACGATTATGCCCTGAACACCTCTGTCCAGGAACCGCAGGATGGTTGACTCCTCGTGGTTGGGGATCCGGGTGATGGGTGTGATGTTGAAGGATTCGGCGGCCCGGACCATGTGTTCGACCTGGTCCAGGTTCATGGGGCCGTGTTCGCAGTCGATCATCACGAAGTCGTAACCGATGGCGCCAAATATCTCAACGATGTCGGGGGCGAAGCGGCTGACGATGGCGCCGTAGACCACTTTGCCCTCGGCCAGCTTGGCCTTGGTGGTGTTGGTTCGCATGGTTGGTGTCCCTCCAGGAGTGTTGATGAGCCATTATATAAAAACCGCGCGCCGATGTGGGGCGGCTCCGAACTCCCTCCGGCCTGAATAACGGCTTGCCGCGGGGATATATAGAGTCCGCTATTTCACCCGATATTTGGCTAATAGGCACAAACAGTTGACAAGTCCGTCTCCCGCATGCTAAGATTGCGGAGCGTTTTCACAAATTGTTGAAAGCGCACTTTTTTTGCCCAACGAATTCGGATAATCAAAAGCCCCTCATTCAGAGGGGCTTTTTGTTTTTGGTTAATAGTCCTTTCCTGCCGGACGGTTGCGAAGCCTGTTTCAATAGCGCGAGGTGGGTCATTGGGCCGATCAATACCTTAGGGATTTTCGGGGTATATTTGGTTCTTAGGCACAAAAGGTTGACAACTTAGGGTCTCGCATGCTATAATAGCGGAGCGTTTTCAGAAACTACTGAAGGCGCTCTTTTTTTGCCCGGCGAATATGCATAACTAAAAGCCCCTCAAACGAGGGGCTTTTCTTTTTCTGGAGCTATGTCTGCGGCCAGGGTTCGTGTGAGCCTATGAGCTGCCGGTGAATGCCGGCATCACGTCCTTGGCGAAACGCCGCAGGGTGGCGATTCCTCCCGGAGCGTTGAGCAGCACGTATTCGACGCCGATTTCTTGGAGGGCTTGGATCTCTTTGCTGACGTGGCCGGTGGAGCCGTAGATGGTCCCGGCTGCTGCCGCCTCGCGGGTGTCCTGGAAATTTGATTGGTGAGCCAGGTTCTGGGTGCGAAGGCGGGCTGCCATCCGGTTGGTTATCGCCTTGTCGTAGTCGCCGGTGGAGTCGAGGATGTTCACGGAGCGGGCCACGGCCACGCTCATCGGATCGAAGGTGCGGCCCAGGGATTCGACTTCTGATTTGAAGAGGGCGATTTCCTCGGCGATCAATTCGAATGAATCGAACTGGCCCAATAGCATGTTGAAGCCCAGCTTGGCCACCTGTTTGATGGACCTGGGGCTTCCGGCGCCCATCCATAGTTGTGGGTGGGGTTTTTGGGTGCTGGGCGGCTCGACCACCACGTTGTCGTATTGCCAGTAGGTCCCCTTGTGCGACCATGGGGTGTCCGAGGTCCAGGCCTTCAACATCACTTCGAGGCACTCTTCGAAGCGGGCGTCCGCCTCCTCGATGGGCATGACGAACCCCTCGAACTCACTGAGGCGGTAGCCCTTGCCGATGCCGGCGTCGACCCGGCCCTCCGACAGCAGGTCCAAGGTGGCGATCTGTTCCGCGAGCAGCACCGGGTTGTGCCAAGGCAGCACGATCACTGCCGTGCCCAGCCGCAAGGTGGTGGTCCGCGCCCCGATCCAGGTGAGCAGATTTAGAGTCGCCGACACCTGACCAAATCCGGTGAAGTGATGCTCAACCAAGAAAGTGCTGTGATAGCCCAACGACTCCGCTTCAACATTGCGCTCAACAAACTCCCGGAACCCGGCGCCGCTGTCAACGCCGGGCCCGCCCCGCGCCGCCTGCGCGCTCCCAAACATTCCAAATTGCATCGTTTACGAGTGCTTCATTAGTTCGATTTCTTCCATAGGGAAATCTTTGATGTTGGCTGTGATCAGAGTGGCATCTTGGTCGATTGCGGTTGCGGCTATCAGGGTGTCAGCCGTTGAGAGGGCGATTCCCTTCCGAGCAAACTCGTACCGGTACCGCCCGGCCTCTTCAGCTGCCGCCAGGGACACATCGTAGTATTCCAAAACACTGATCAATCGGTCTGCCGCAGGACGGCGCTCTTGGTTGGTCCCGGCATAAAGTTCTGCGACGCTAACGCAGCACACCCCTAATCGATTCGGATGGCCGGATAAAGAGTTCACCATATCGACAATTTCCCGCCGCCCGTTTAAAAAATCCACCAACACTGTTGTGTCCAAAAGGTAGTTAGCCACGTCGGTACCCGTCGATGCGTTTATCGCTCTCCCGTCGAGACTCTCTAACCCAGGACGCTACTTTTTCCGGGGTGTCCCAATGAGGATGGTCTTTTGCCGAAAAAGCGCCCGCCGTTGCCTCTAGGGCGGCAAGGAGGGTGTCGATTCGCACCTTCTCCCGAATCGCCTCTTCTATGAATTGGCTTCGTTTGCCCTTGCCAGCCAGGTCATCCACCGATTTAACGAGGTCCTCGGGCAAGATCACATGTGTGCGCATTTTTCAAGACCTTTCAGCAGGATAGTCACATATATTATACACACGACCTGTGTGACTTCCGCCTACTTCTCCATCGCCCGCAACCCCGCCAGCACCTTATCCGCCGTAACCGGCAAGTCCGTGATGCGCACGCCCACGGCGTCGAAGACGGCGTTGGCTATGGCTCCGGCTGTTGGGATGTTGCTGCTTTCTCCGATGCCTTTGCTCTCGTAGGGGGCGGGGCCGGCGTCGCCTTGGATCAGGACCGTCTCCATGACCGGGACGTCGGCGGAGGTGGGAATCTTGTAGTCGCCAAAGCTTAGGGTGGAGATGTGGCCGTCCTCCAGTTCCAGCTCTTCCATGAGGGCATAGCCCAGCCCCTGGATGATCCCGCCCTCCACCTGGCCCTGGTGGTTCAGCGGGTTCAAGATCGCCCCGATATCGTGGGCGGTGACCAACTTGTTGACCGTGATCTCACCGGTCTCCGGATCGACGTGGACCTCGGCCACCTGGGTGCAGAAAGAGGTCAACTCCGGGGCGTCCGGGGTCATGGAGGCCTCGCCGGTCATCAACTCGCCGCCGGTCCGGCTGACGACCTCGGCGATGCTCATGCTCCGGCCTGCCGCAACAAGGCGTCCGTTCTGGAGGGACACCTGCTCTTCCGGCGCGTCTAGCAGGGGCGATGCGGCCTCGACCAGCTTGCCGCGCAGTTCTTGGGCCGCGCCCACGACCGCACGTCCGGCGGAAAGCGTGACCCGGCTGCCACCGGAACCGGCCGTGTAGGGCATGTTGGCGGTGTTCTCCAGGACTATCTGCACGTCCTCCGTGTCCAGCGTCAACTCTTCGGCCACCATCTGGCGTAGCACGGTGTGGGAGCCGGTGCCCGTGTCCCAGAAGGCCATGTGCAGTTGAGGATTGCCCTCGTCGCTGAGCCCGATCTTGGCCGAGAACTGGCCCGTGCCCTGCACCAGGTCGGTCATGGCCATGCCGCGGCCGGTGTTGGGCGGCGTCGGCTGGTCCATGCCGGCGGCCTTGGCCGCGGCCTCCAAGGTTTCGAGGGCCTTTATCTGAGCCCAGTGGTGTCCGATGGGCGAGGAGTCGCCCTCGCGCATGACGTTCTTCAGACGGAACTCGTAGGCGTCCATGCCCAATTCCTGGGCGATCATGTCCATGTGGGACTCCACGGCGAAGACCACCTGGGGTTTGGCCGGACTGCGCATGTGGCCCCGTGGGACATTGTTGGTGTAGACGGTGTAGCTTTCGATCTTGGCGTGGGGCACCTTGTAGACGCCGCACAGGTGGTCGGCGCCCCGCAGATAGACCGTGGGCTTGAAGGCGCCGTAGGCGCCGCTGTCGAACACCGCCCTGGCCTGGCGGGCCTTGATGGTCCCATCCTTCATCACGCCGGTCTTGATGGTCATCACCGCCGGGTGGCGCGGGTTGCCGGCCATCAGCTCTTGGATGTAGTCCATGACCATCTTTACCGGGCGGCCGGAGCGCTTGGACAGGTAGTAGCAAAGCGGCACGTCCATGAACGACCCTTTGCCTCCGAAGTCGCCGCCGATGGTGCTGGGGTGGAGCACGATACTCTCGGCGGGGACGCTCCAGGCGCCGGCAAGCTGGTCGCGCAGCATGTAGGGGTCCTTGTTGTTGGCCCAGATCTGCACCTGGCCGGAAGAATCTGCGCTGACCAAGCAGGCGTGGGGTTCGATGTACGCCTGATGCATCAATTGGGCGTTGAAGGTGTGCTCAAATATAAGGTCCGATTCCTTGAACCCCTGCTCGATGTTGCCCTTCTCCCAGGTCATGTGGGCAAAGGTGTTCCTGATGCCGGACGGCGGTTGCGGCAGTCCCCGGTAGGACTCCATATCGGGGTGCAGGTCCGGGGCGTCCGAGCTCATGGCCTCTTCGGCGTCGTAGACCGGGGTCAATTCCTCGTACACAACATCGATCAGCAGCAGGGCCTCGTCGGCGGTCTCCCGGTCGATGGCGGCGACGGCGGCCATCTTCTCGCCCACGAAACGCACCACGTCCTGGGCCAGCACCGGCATGTCGACCATGCGCCGGCCGATCCTGGCGTCGGGCATGTCCCGTCCCGTGACCACGGCGTGCACGCCCGGCAGCGCCTCGGCCTGGGAGATGTCGATGCTGATGATGCGTGCGTAGGGGTAGGGGCTGCGGAGGACCCGGCCCCAGAGCATGCCCGGCAGTGAGATGTCAGCGGCATAGACCGCTTTGCCCGAGACCTTATCCGGGCCCTCTCCCCTGGGGATGGACTGTCCGATGGCGGAACGGGTGGTAGCCATATTTAACTCCGGTGATCTGGCGGTCTGGTGGCGATTTGAGCGGACGGGCAAGCTAGGGCAGGACGATCCCGGTGCCCCGGGGCAGGTCCCACGCCTCTTCTTGGAGGCCGCGAAGGTAGTCTATCTGGCCGTGGTGGTTGTTCTTGTGGGTGATCAGGTGGCGGAAGGAGCCCGCCACGGTGAGATCGGGGCGTTCGGGGTCGGGGGCTTGGTCTAGGACTTCAGGCGTTAACCCCGAGAGATACTTGAGTGTCCGCTGGTGGGCCGCCTCGGCATAACCAACCAGCACCTCCAGCGAGGGGATGGCCAAGGCGCGCAGGCCCATGCGGTCGCCGGGGTCTGGGGCGGTGACCGGCTGGTCGAACTTCTGGTGCCAGCTCTCATTGGCCCAGATGTCCTCAGCCAGCTTGCCGGTGTTGGTGATGCGGGCATCTTCGTTTCGAGCGAGGTGCCACAGGATAAACCCGATGTTGTTGGCCGTGGGCGCCGGACGCCAGAGCACTTGCTCCGTGCTCAGGCCCTCGCAGGTGGCCATCAACCTCAGGTGTACCTGGGCCAAGCAGTCGGTGATAAAGGCAACTGCATCCATAAAAACCTCAAAAACCTCGATGGAAATACGAGAGAATACGAACGAATTCTATTCTGGCAGGGGGATTATGCCACACAGCCCAGCCGCAGAGCAGCACCCGGATATTGCCGGAACATGTGCCGAAAACGGCTTGCCGTAAATGCCGGACTGGCCCAGGATATCAGGATATTAGGTGGATGGCGTGGTTCACCAGAATTTGCCGTGAATTTCCTCAGGTTCTTTCAGAATTCACACCCAATCAGAGGCTACCGGAGATAGAATCGCGTATATGAGCAAACGAGCACTTTTCTTAATTTTTCTCGGGCTATTGGCGCTGACATCAGTTGCTTGCGGCGGCGGTGACAGTGAAGGCGACGGCGACGAAGCTCCGCAACCGACCGACGCGGCCCCTCAAGCGACTCTGATACCAGCAAATACCGTGTCCCCGAACCCGAACCCGAACCCGAACCCGAACCCGACCCAGCCTCCGGCCACCGAGGTCCCAGTCCCCACGCTGGTGGCGACCGAAGGCGACCTGTTCCTGCAATTGATCAGCCCGCCCGAGACTGAGGTGTTCACCGACTCCGGCACGTTGGCCGTTGTCGGCCGGACCCGTGTCGATGCGGTGGTGACCATCAATGACACGATAGTCGAGCCTGACATCGACGGCGAATTCTCTTTAGATGTGCCGCTGGAAGAAGGCCCGAATATCATCGAAGTGGTGGCCAGTGTCGCCAGCGGAGAACAGATGGACCTGGTGCTAGTCGCCATCTACCTGCCCTAATCAACTATCAAAAACCAATCAGGGACCGATCGCGCTGTCCCAGACCGGTCCACGGAATATAGGTGTCCCCATGTCTAAAATAAACGGAACCATCTTTGCCCAATCCCCCCGGCTGAGTCTCGCTTTGATCGCCGCCTTCTTGGGAGCGCTGTTGCTGGCCATGTTTGCCGGAACAGCTTCGGCCCAGAGCAACGCGGCCATCGGAAAAGGCTTCACCGGCCTGGTCAAATCGGTTAGCGCCAGCAACGGCCGGTTGGCCGTCGAGTCGAAGGGTTCGCTCTTTCAGCTAGCCATCAACGACGCCACCGTCATCAACGTTCCCCCGGATAAAGACGTGGGCCTAGAGGGCCTGCCGGTTGAACTGGGATTCAGGATCGCCGGGTTGGTGGACGGGGACATCACCGACGCCAACGGCATCGCATTTTCGGACATTCGGACGGCGCTGAAGATCATTGTCATTCCCGGGAAGGCCACTCGCTCGCACAAACGGACCATCGCCGCCGACAAGGAAGGCGACGACTTGACCGCCCTGGATGACGAGGGCAAAAAGACCGATCTGAAGGGCCGCGGCGCGGGCATCGAAAGGGGAGAGGCGATCATAATTCTGGTCCAGAAGCCGGGCCGAGGCCAAACGGAGGAGAAGGTCCGCGGCTTGTTCAAGGCCAAGACTGTGACCGACCGGCTGGAACGGTTCTCCAAAACCCAGACTGACGACCCAATCAAGGCCAGCATCCTAGCTGGACTACGTGACCGGCGGGACGACGCCCAACAAAAACGCTTCCAAAGGACGGCTGACAATGCCAAGGCCAGGCTGAAAGAATTCGTTCTGAGCAGGGTTCAGGCGATGCAGGAGGCCAAAGCGGCTGAGATAAGGACTCGCGGCATCGGCGTAGCTGTCGCGGAATGCGCCCGGAACATCGTGGGTAGCCGGGCGGCCAGCATCAGAGATTTGAACGCCGATCAACGCCAAAGGGTTACCGCCGAGTGTCTGACCGCCAAACCGGCCATACAACTGGCCCCGACAGCGGTGCCTGGGCAGCCTCCGGTTGTCGAGATAACCTCGCCTTCTTCCAGAACTACCGTCGGCCCGAATGATGTGATCACTGTCGTTGCGCAAGCCAAAGATGACCAGGGTGTGGTTTCGGTGACCTTCCGCGTCCGTGGCTCCGACCCGATCGTGTCGACCGGCGGCCGTTATTCGGCGGAGTTCAAAGTTCCGACGGGTGTTGAGTCGTTCACAATTACCGCCACGGCCCTGGACGCCGACGGCAATGAGGGTTCCGACTCCGTCACTCTGCGGGTGGAACGGCGGGCCGGGGATCTGGGCATCAAGATCACCAGTCCCACCGCCATAAGTGACCGGGATTCAACGCTGCGGCCGTCCACCGTCTCCGGCGCCAGCCAGGCGATCGCCGAAGGTGAAACCATCGCAATCATCGCTGAAGTGACCGGCACGGGAGTGATAAAGGTGGTCTTCACAGTCAACGGTGTGGACCAGACACCCATATCCGCGCCGCCGTACGCCATGAGGTATTCAGTGCCTTTTACCTCTGGAGACGTCCCGCCGGCGCTAAAGATCACCGCCACCGCCACTGACGGCTCCGGTGGGAGCGGTAGCGACACAGTAGTCGTCGATGTGGTACGGAAGGCCACGGACGTGAACGTCAAGATCATCAGTCCGGCGGCCAATTCCCGAGTCACGGCCGGTGAGACCATCGTGATCAGGGCTGGCACGGACAACGACTCGGACATAGCCTTCGTGACGTTCAGTGTGAACGGGGTAGCAACGGTCATAACGGGAGGCCCTTTCACCCACACCTACGTGTTGCCCAGAAGGTCGACCGCCGCCGCCGCTACCTCCAGCATCCCCCCGAACGTATTTGTCGGGAAAGCAACGTTGGGAGGGGTGACCGCCCCTGATGGGACCGTGGTCATCGCCTGGATCGCCGGGACGGACTCGACTTCGGTGATCATCAAGGTGACCGCCACGGCAAATTCAGGCGAGACGGACAGCGCGACACTGACGCTTCTGGTCTCCGGCGCCATAAATGCTGGCGAGGCCACCGTCAAGAACGGTGAGTTCGCCGTGACCGCCGCCCAGCCATCCGGGCAGAGTTTCGCCGGCAAGACCGTGACCTTCACTATAGGCGGCAAAGACGCCCGCCAATCCGGTAAATGGCAGCAAGGCGGAGCGACGATCCTCGACCTGACGGCTAACTAAGGGATGGCTTACCCAGGTAGTTAAGCCTTAGTCACAAAGACACCCCTACGTGGTCGTGAGATTCGGGCTAAAATTCAGATGATGCATGCGGCATGGCCAAATGAATGCAAGACCGTAGGCGCGGGTTTTTAACCCGCCCCGTTAGCATCAACCAAAGTTAAAAAGAAAAATGTTGCCGGGTCAGAAAATCGAGTCGGCTCCACTATAACTCGGTCTCGGTGAGCCATAGCGGGTTAAAAACCCGCGCCTACGTCAGTCTGCCCGTCATTTCGGCTAATGCAGTATCAAAATGATCAACCCCCCATTTCTCAGCTCAGGACGAACGGTTTTTCTTCCAGCAGAATGCTTGCATTGCACGCTCAGGACGAACGGTTTTAGCGAGTATGTCATTTCTTACGTCTCTTATAACCTTTAGGGCTACGGATTCATGGCATCCACCCACGTCTAGTCGTCCGTAACCGAATATGTGAACCCCTGCAATATTCGCGACCGGATGCTATCATGGTGGATAGGGTAAATTGATTTGAGTAATTTTCACAACGACGACATTCGCAATCTGGCCATCATCGCACACGTCGACCATGGCAAAACCACCCTGGTCGATGCTTTGTTGAAACAGGGCCAGGTCTTCCACGCCCACCAGCAGGTTGGCGAGCTGATCATGGACACCAACCCTCTGGAACGTGAGCGTGGCATCACCATCCTGGCCAAGAACGCTTCGGTCTCGTACAAGGGCGTGCGGATCAACATCATCGACACGCCGGGCCACGCCGATTTCAGTGGCGAGGTGGAGCGGATCATGAACATGGCCGACGGCTGTCTGCTGCTGGTAGACGCCGTGGACGGCCCCATGCCCCAGACGACTTACGTGCTGCGCCAGGCGCTTCAACAGAACGTCACCCCCATGGTGGTCATTAATAAGATAGACCGACCGGAAGCCCGCGTGGCTGAGGTGGTTGAGATGGTCCAAGACTTGTTCTTGGAACTGGCCACCAACGCCGACCAACTCGAGTTCCCGGTCCTGTACGCATCGGCCAAGGGTGGTTACGCCACCACAGATCCCGACGAAAAGGGGATCGACATGGATCCCCTATTCGATGCGATACTGGAATCGGTGCCGGCGCCCTCCGGAGACCCCGACGCACCGCTGCAGATGCTGGTGGCCGCGCTGGACTACGACAACTATCTGGGGCAGGTGGCCTTGGGCCGCATCACCAGAGGCACCATAAAGCTGCGCGACAATGTGGCCTTGCTCGGCCGCGACGACGAGTCCTCCACCCACAACCTGGAGCGGATATTCGTGTTTCGGGGGATGGAGCGGGTGGAAGTGCCCGAGGCCAAAGCCGGAGACATCGTGGCCATCACCGGCCCTGAAGGTGTATCCATCGGGGACACCATCACATCTGTGGAGAGTCCTGAGGCCCTGCCCATCATCGACATAGAAGAGCCGACCGTGCGGATGACCTTTGGCGTCAGCACGTCGCCGTTCATGGG
>Ga0066376_10001219_pt1 | contig 24995 bp, 20 predicted proteins | sample Knorr_S15_td_Bot_FD_77009 | JGI IMG/M metagenome (GOLD analysis project Ga0066376, IMG submission 77009) | Marine microbial communities from Southern Atlantic Ocean transect - Knorr_S15_td_Bottom_ad_5009_LV_A | ecosystem: Environmental > Aquatic > Marine > Oceanic | place: Southern Atlantic...
CCGCGACGGCGTCGTCGCCTACTGGAGCCGTCAGTTCGAGCCCTACCTGCGCGCCGCGGCCAAGCAGTTCTCCCGGGAACGGCGCTCCTTGACCGAGCGGTTCCTGGACCGAAGGAGTTCGTAACGCCCGTCGTCAGCGGCGAGGCGACAGCTTGAACACATACAGCGCATTGCCGTTGGGTGGATGATGGATCTCAGGGCTGAGCAGCGCGGGAATCCGGCGGGGGCTGCCACCCCCGACGCCCGCGGTGACGGCGATAAACTGTGCGCCACCGGCCCGGAAGGCGACCGGGAACCCTTGCGCGGAGGTACCGAGCCGGGTCTCCCAGAGCAAGTTCCCAGTCTCCACATCCAGCGCGCGGAAGTACCGGTCGACATCGCCCGTAAACACCAGCCCTCCGGCCGTGGTCAGCGACGCGGTCAGTAGCGCCGCCCGCTGCTCGATGCTCCAGCGTTCTTCGAGCGTGTCGACGTCGTACGCGGCCAGCTTGCCCAAGTTGCCGCCCGTCCCCGGCATCTCGAACCACTTGCGATCAGCCTGCGTGCCCCCCGACCCCTGCACCAGCGACACCTCGCGCCCCGCCATCTCGTCACAACTCTGACTCAGCGGGATCACCAGCAGTCGGGTCTCGGGGCTGTAGGCCATCGCCTGCCAGTTGTGACCACCCGCCGTGCTCGGACAGACCGACACCCAGTCGCCAATACCGGCCTCGGCGATGTCCTGCCGGTAGGTAATCGCGCCGGTGTCCGGGTCGATACGATCGAACACGTTCTGATAGACGGTCTCGGTGTGCCCGAGAAACGCACCGGTCTCCCGATCAAGTTTCCAGAGCACGCCGCTCTTGCCGATAGTGAACAAGGCGTGACGACCGTCGCGGTCGTCGACCAGCACTTTCTCGAACGCTTCATCCAGGTCAAGCGCTTCGCCCGGGACATGCTGGAAATACCAGGTAATGGAGCCGTCATCCGGGTCCAGCGCCAGCGTGGCGTTGGTGTAGAGCGCCGCGTCGTGCACAGTGAGGCCGCGACTCGCCGGCACCCACGGCTTCGCCTGCGCGACCGGCCAGTAGACCAGACCCAACTCCGGGTCGTAGCTGCCCGTGATCCAGGAATCGCCACCGCCACGCAGGGTGAGCGACAGATCGCCCCAGGTGTCGCCTCCCGGCGTGCCCGGTTGCGCGATGGTCAGGGTCCTCCACCGCTCTTCGCCGGTGCGGGCATCATGCCCGGTGATGAAGCAGCTCTCCGGCTGGAACCGGCTACACCCATTGATCGCATTGATCACCGTACCCTCGACCACCAGGGGTCCGGCTGAGTTCGTGTAGCCCTGTTGGTAGTCGGCAATCCGAGTCTCCCACAGGACCGACCCGGTCCGGGCGTCGAGCGCCACGAGGTAGGCGTCTCTGGACGCAAGGAACAGCTTCTCCTCGAAGATGGCCAGATTGCGGACGGACCCGGTCCGCAGGCCTTCCGGCAACGGGCGTCGATATTCCCACAGCAGTGTCCCGGTGTCGGCCTCAAGCGCCTGAATCACATTGCCGGGATTGGCCAGATAGAGCACACCGTCGCGCACCAGCGGGGTCGGCTGATTGGTGCCGTCCGGCATGGACCAGACCCAGGCCAACGCAAGCTCATGGACGTTGTCGCGGTTGATCTGATCGAGCGGACTGTAGCCCCACCCGTCGTAGGTCCGGCGATACATGAGCCAGTCACCTGGGTCCGGGTCCAGCAGCGTCGCCTCGCTCACCGGCACGAAGGTCTCGATGTTGGCGAAGGTCGAGGTGTCAGTCGCGGACGGGGTCGACGCGCCAACTCGCGATGCGGCGGTGGCGGCTGGGCTGGCGCCGCCGCCTGGACCCAACGTCGATCCGTTGGCTTGCAGGATGTACGCCGCCAGGTTGGGATAGGCGTCGTCGGGGAGGGAGCCGCCTTGCCCGGGCGGCATCGAGACCCTGATCAGGTCGATCAATTCGTTGACCGGTCTCGCACCCCACACCCGGGTAAAGTTTGGACCGGCCAGCTCGGGGGCCTCGAACGCGCCGGTCAGGTCGCTCATGTGGCATTGAGCGCAGGACTGCTCGTACACCGTGCGTCCGGCCGCCGCCTGCGCCTGGGTGAACGTGCCGCCTGTCTGCGCGGCGGCCGAGCCGGGCGCGCTCAGCGCAACGGCAAACCATGCCGCGAGCCCAACACGCACCAGGCGACGCCGTCGCGCGGGGGCTCGTTCGTACGGATGTGTGAGCATGCTCAAGACTCGAGGGGCTGAGGAAACCTAGGGGGCGAAGGTTGATCGGGCTTGGACCCCGACGTGGCCGTCACGGTTGGTCACCAGGTAAACGGCTTCGTAGCTGGAGAGCGTGTCGCCCAACGGATTCAGCCGACTGTAGCGCACGGCCACGTTGACACCGCCACCGCCGACCTGCACCGGCTCGGCCCAGTCGAGCCGGGTGCCGGCCCAGGTCCGCAGACGCCCGCCCTGCAGTCCGTCGATGTAGTCCTCGGCGGTCTCCCACTGCTCGACCGTGCCGTCGGCGACACGCACATGCGGATAGTTCAGAGTCGACGCCCACGCCTCGACGTCGGTTGGATCATCGAGTGCCTCGAAGTAGGCGTCGACCGCGGCCAGCGCATCCGCCCGCGCCGCGGCACGTTGACCGTCTGCCACGTCGGCGGACCCGGCCGCGAACCGCGCCTGAATCCCCCAGCGGTCACCCTGCCGGGTCACGATGTAGGTAATGACGGTGCGGCGAATCCGCTCGCCATCCACGTTGTAGCGTGAGTAGAGTCCGGCTACGTGTGCCTTCGCGGGCCCCGTTTGAAACACGTCGTAGGAGTCCCACTGCGAGCGGTGCCATCCGGTGCCGATGGTGCGTTCGAAGTTCACACCCCGTGCGTACTCCTCTGCCGTACGAGTCAGGCTGAAACGCCCCAGCCCAGGTCGGACATGCGGAAAATGCAGCGCTGTGGCCCAGGCCACGGGGTCGCGGGTGTTCCAGGTCTCTAGATATCGATCGGCGGCCCGGATCGCCTCCAGACGCACCCGCTCGCGCTCGACATCCCGTACGGCCTGGCGAAGAGTCTCCGCCTGTTCCCGCGCCTGAGGCGCGAGGGGCGGGCTGGCATTGGCGGACCCCGCCCCAGGATCACCGATCCATACCACGATCAGCGTCGTGGCAAGACAGAGGGTACGGGCAGGTCTGGGTGGCACTTGGGGCACCTCACAGGGGAATCGCGTCAACCGCCTCACTCTAACACCGGGCCAAGCGTCCGTCGTGGCCAGACCATCGGGCTCTGCCGGAGCCACGGAGGCGTGAACCGGCCATCTCGTCGCCGTCGGCGTCTGAGCCTCTTGGGGTCGGCCCCCCAAGACCCGTAAAATGTAGGGGTGGGTGGACCGGACTGGTCAACACCTCGACCCCCGGAGCGAAAGGACACGCACTCGACACCATGCCCATTCATCAAGACATCGAAGCGATTCAGCAGCGCATCCACACTGAAAGCGCCTTTGTCAGCCGCCTGCTCGACGAGGTGGGCAAGGTCATTGTCGGCCAGCACTACATGATCGAACGGCTACTGATCGGAATGCTCGCCGACGGACACGTGCTGATGGAAGGCGTGCCTGGTCTGGCCAAAACGCTGACCGTCCACACCCTCGCCAGCGCGGTCAACACGACCTTTCGGCGAATTCAATTCACCCCCGATCTGCTGCCGGCCGACCTACTCGGTACGCTGATCTATGACCCCCAGCACTCGGAATTCAAAACACGCAAAGGTCCAATTTTCGCAAACATCATCCTGGCCGACGAAATCAACCGCTCGCCGGCCAAGGTGCAGTCCGCGCTGCTCGAAGCGATGCAAGAACGCACGGTCACCATCAGCGACACCACTTACCCGCTGGACTCACCGTTCCTCGTGCTGGCCACCCAGAACCCGATCGAACAGGAAGGCACCTACCCACTGCCGGAAGCCCAGATCGATCGGTTCATGCTGAAACTGTCGGTCGGCTACCCCACGAAGGACGAGGAGATGGAGATCATGCGGCGGATGTCGGCGGGTCCCGCCCCCGAAGTGTCCGCCGTGGTGGAGCCCGATGAAATTCTGCGAGCCCGCGAGGCGGTCCAGACGATCTACATGGATCCGCAGGTCGAGCAATACATCGTAGAGCTCGTGTTCGCCACCCGGGAGCCGAAAGCGCACAATCTGGGCGACCTGGCCGATCTGATCGCGTTCGGCGCGTCACCGCGCGCCACGATCAGCCTTGCCAAGGCGGCCCGGGCGCATGCGTTCCTGAAGCGACGTGGGTATGTGACGCCGGAAGACGTCCGCTCCATCGGTCTCGACGTGCTTCGGCACCGGGTAATCCTGACCTACGAGGCGGAAGCGGAAGAGATGACGGCGGACGACGTGGTGAACAGGGTGCTGAATAGCATTGAAGTGCCATGAAATGATTCCGCGCGAGATTCTGAAGCAGGTGCGGCGGGTCGAGATTGCGACGCGTGGACTGGTGAACGACGTGTTCTCTGGCGAGTACCACTCCGTGTTCAAGGGCCGCGGAATGAACTTCGCGGAGGTGCGCGAGTACCAGCACGGAGATGACATTCGCGCGATCGACTGGAATGTGACCGCGCGGACCGGCGCGCCCTTCATCAAGGTGTTCGACGAAGAGCGTGAATTGACCGTCATGCTGGTGGTCGATGTGAGCGCCTCGGGCGACTTTGGCTCCCACGCGCGCATGAAAGGCGAGGTCGCGGTCGAAATCTGCGCCGTGCTGGCGTTCTCCGCGACCACCAACAACGACAAGGTTGGGCTGATCATCTTCAGCGACCGCATCGAGAAGTTCGTACCGCCTCGGAAAGGCCGGCGGCACGTGCTGCGGGTGCTGCGAGAGTTGCTCTACTTCAAGCCGGAAGGCCGCGGCACCGACATTGCGGGCGCCCTCGAGTATCTGGTGCGTGTCGTCCGACGCCGCGCGGTCGTCTTCGTCGTGTCCGATTTTCTGGGCGACGGGTATGAGAAGGCGCTGGCAGTGGCCGGTCGCCGTCACGACACGATAGCGATACGGATGAGTGATCCGCGTGAACACCAGCTACCAGCGGTCGGGTATCTCGAGCTCGAAGACGCGGAGACCGGCGAACAGGTGACGGTCGATGTCTCCGACCCTGCGTTCCGCGCCGCGTTTGAACGCGATGTGGCGGAGACCCGGGCCTTCCGTGAACGGCAGTTCCGCAAGACCCGGGTCGACGTGATCGAGATTACGACCGATCACCCGTACGCGGATCGGCTCATGCGATTCTTCCGTCAGCGAGCGAAGCGTTTCCGATGATCAGCGAACGGTCGGTTGTCGTGCTGATAGTGGCGCTCGTGATGACACTGCCGGTCATCGCGGCCGGGCAAGGGCGCGCGCCCGAAATCAGCACCACGATCGAGCCGACCACAATCAACGTGGGTGACCCGGTGACGATCACGGCGACGGTGCGTCACGCGCCCGACGCCCGGGTCATCTGGCCGGACCCCATCGCACTCGGCCCGTTCGAGCTGCTGGACCAGCGTGAATCAGACCCTGCGCCGAATGCAGATGAGGCGGTGGCTCTGACGGGTGTCGAGCTCCAGATCACCGCGTTCGAGCTTGGCGAACTGGCTCTGCCTTCCTTCGATGTCGAGGTGGTGGCGGCGAACGGGGATACGGTCACCCTGTCGACCGAACCTGCGGCAATCGAGGTAGCCAGCGTCGGACGAGACGAGGGGGGCGCCATTCGCGATATCAAGGGCCCCCTGGCGATTCCGTTCGGCATCGTGACCTTGCTCCCATGGCTGGCCGGTCTGGTCGTGCTAGCGATACTCGGTTACTGGCTCTACCGGCGGTATCGTCGGCGCGCCCGGCCCGAGGTCGTTGTTCCGACCGTGCCGCCACGACCAGCCCACGAACTGGCGTATGAATCACTGGACGCCCTCGAGGCCTCCGGACTCCTCGAACTCGGCGAAATCAAGACGTACCACATCCGGGTGTCGGACATCGTGCGCGTCTACGCGGAGGGCCGATTCCGTATCGACGCCATGGAAATGACCACCAGCGAGGTGCTGACCCTGCTCGGTCACCGCGGCGTGAGCAGGTCCATCGTGGCGGACTTTCGCCAGGTGCTCGACCGCTGCGATCTGGTCAAGTTCGCCAAGTTCCGGCCGGAGGCGGCGGCGTGTCGCGACCTGGTTCCACTCGGCCGCCGTCTCGTCGACCTGACGAGGCCGGCCAAGCGCGCGCCGACCGGGTCGCCGGAGGCCCACGCGGCATGACCGAGATCCTCCGGTTCGCCGACCCGATGTACTTGCTACTGCTGCCGCTCGTGCCGCTGCTCGTGTACTGGTATGTCGCGCGAGGACGACGCCAGGTCGGGTCGTTGCGCTACTCATCGATCGCACCCATCAAGCGGGCCGACCGCCGCCGGCGCGGACGGTTTCGTCACGCGCTCTTCGGGCTGCGGGCCGTCGCGCTCACGGCGCTCATCGTGGCGTTCGCGCGCCCCCAGACCGGCGTCACGGCCGAGAACGTCACCACGGAGGGCATCGACATCGTGCTGGCGCTGGACCTGTCGAGCTCGATGCTGGCCGAGGATCTGCAACCGAATCGGATCGAGGCCGCCAAGCAGGTGGCGGCCCAATTCGTCAGCGGACGCCGCAACGACCGGATCGGGCTCGTGGTCTTCGCCGGTGACGCGTTCACGCAGGCGCCGCTGACGCTCGACTACGATGTGGTGACGACCTTACTAGACGAGCTGGAGGTTGGCATCATCGACGACGGCACGGCGATCGGGATGGGATTGGCGACCGCGGTCAAGCGGCTGCAGGGCTCCGAGGCGGACTCGAAGGTCATCATCCTGCTAACCGACGGACGGAACAATCGGGGGGAAATTGATCCCATAACGGCGGCCCAGCTTGCCCAGGCCCTGGATGTTCGGATCTATGCGATCGGGGCGGGCACCCAGGGGGTGGCGCGGGTACCGGTCGACGATCCGCTCTTCGGTCGGCGTTACGCGCAGATGCAGGTCGACATCGATGAGCCGACGCTGCGGGAGACGGCCGCACTGACTGGAGGCCGATATTTTCGCGCGACCGACACGGAGAGCCTCCAACAGATTTATGACGAGATTGATGAGCCCGCGACCACCGAGATCGAGGTCGAGCAGTTCACGCGCTACGGCGAGCTGTTCCACGTGCCGCTGCTGTTCGGGCTGGGCGCGCTGCTGCTGGAAGTGGGGCTTGGTCGCACCGTGCTGAGGAAAATCCCGTAGTCATGTTCCGATTCGCCGAGAGTGAGATGTTGTTCGCCTATGTGCTGGTGCCGGCCTGCATGGCGCTGGCCTGGTGGGCGCACACACGGAAGCAGCGTGACATGGAGCGGCTGGCAGACCGACACTTGCTGGAACGGCTGACGGCGACCGTCAGCCGCCGGGGGCAACTGGCCAAGACCATCTTGCTGTTGAGTGCGATCGGGCTGCTTGTGACGGCGTTGGCCCGTCCACAATTTGGGAGCCGAATCGAGACGGTTCGACGTGAGGGGCGTGACGTGCTCATCGCGCTGGATCTCTCCGTCTCCATGGTGGCGGAGGACATGTCTCCGAACCGGCTGGAGAAGGCCAAGTTCGCCATCGCCGACCTGATCGGCCGGCTCGATGGTGACCGGGTGGGGCTGGTGGGGTTTGCGGGAGACGCGTTCGTGCAGAGCCCGTTGACGCTCGACTACGGGGCGGCTCGCCTCTTCTTGAACGCGATGGATCCGGAGATCATGTCCGTGCAGGGCACCAACCTGGGCCTGGCGGTCTCGGTCGCTCTGGACGCGTTCGCCTCGACCGACCGGCGTCACCGAGTGCTGGTGGTCATCACCGATGGCGAGGATCATGAAGGCGAAGTGGACGACGCCATCGAGCGCGCCGCGGACGAGGGCGTCGTCATCTACACCGTGGGTATCGGGTCAACGGACGGGGTCCCGATCCCCGATCTGGACGCCGCCGGACGGGCCCAGGGCTTCAAGCGTGACGCCGCCGGCTCGGTGGTCACCACCCGCCTCGATGAGGCCACATTGCGCTCGATGGCGGCACGAACCGGCGGCGTCTACTACCGCGCCTCGGCGGGCGGCGCCGAACTGGCGTTGCTGGCCGAGGAGCTGGCCGGGGGCGACGGGCAGGAATTCGAGAGCGAACAAGTCACGCTGTTCGACGAGCAATACCAACTGTTCCTCGGTCTGGCGCTAGCGTTGTTGATGGCCGAGGTCTTGGTGCCGGATCGGCGGCGTGTCCACGCCGGCTGGACGGGGAGATTCAAGTGACCCGCTACGAGACGTGCGTGTGCGTCGGGTGCCTCGTGGTTCTCGCGCTGCCCGAGAGCGTCTCGGCGCAACCGGGCCGCGACGCGGTTGCCTCCGGCAATCGTCTGTACGACGAGGGCCGTTTCGAAGAGGCCCACGAGCAGTATCTCGAAGCGTTGCGGGAGGCGCCCGATTCGCCGATCGCCCCGTTCAACGACGGGAACGCGCTGTATCGGACCGACGAGTTCCAGCGGGCGATGGAGGCGTATCAGCAGGCGGCCGAGAGCGGCGACCCCTCCGTCGATGCGCGTGCCTGGTACAACCTCGGCAACGCGCTCTATAACCAACAACAGCTCGAACCGGCTCTCGACGCCTACAAGGAGGCGCTGCGACGAAATCCCGCGGACGCCGACGCCAAGCACAACCTGGAGGTGGCGCTCGAACAGTTGCAGGAACAGCAACAAGAGCAGGAGAACCAGGACCAGGAGTCTGAGCAAGACGAGAACTCGGACGATCAACAAGATGGGGACGGACAACAAGATGAGTCGTCTGAGCGGGAACAGCCGAATGACCAGGAGGAACCGGACAACCAGTCGGCACCGCAGCCGGGCCAGGAGGATCAACCGCAGGAGCAGCCGGAACCGGGTGAACCACAGCCTCAACCTGGCGAGTTGAGTCGCGAAGAAGCCGAACGGCTGCTGCAGGCCATCAACGAAGACCCCGGTGAGATTCAACGCCAGCGCCGGACAACGGCGCCCGTACGCCCCCCCCGGAGGCCTTGGTGACGTTCGCTCGTCGACTGCCCACGCGGCTGGCACTGGCGATGCTGGGCCTCCTTTGCCTCCCGGCATCCGGTCTGGCCCAGACGGCGCGGGCCTACCTGAGTCAGAACGAGGTGGGACTCAGCCAGCAGTTCGTGTTGAACGTGGAGATCGCCGGCACCCAGCAACTCGACGCGGACCCGACGTTGCCGGATCTGACCGCGTTCGCGGCCTATCTGGGGTCAGGCACATCGACCTCGATGCAGATGGCAAACGGCCGCACGTCGGTGACACTCACCATCCAGTATCAGTTTCAAGCCACCGCGGTGGGCACGTTCGACATCGGACCGATCACCGTGCCCGCGTCGGGGCAGACGCTTACCACCGAGCCGCTGACGATCCAGGTCACCAACGCACCTGCGGCCACGAGACGATCCGGCGGAACCGACGGCGGCGTCGCACCAGACGACCTGTTCATCACCGCCACCCCGAGCCAGGATACGGTCTACGTCAACCAGCCGGTCACGGTCGAATATCGGATCTTCACCCGGGTCAATGTTGACGGGTACAACCTCGCGCAACAACCGAGCACCGCCGGTTTCTGGGCCGAAGAACTGACGGTCCCACAGGCGGGCGTCGAGCAGATCATTCGTAACGGCGTCCAGTACGCCAGCTCGGTGATTCGGCGGGTGGCTCTGTTCCCCACCAGCGCGGGCCGCAAGACCCTGGACCCGTTGACCATCGAGGCCCAAGTGCGCGTGCAGCGCCGCTCGCGAGGATTCTTCGACGAGCCGTTTTTCGGCCGCGGCCGTAGCCGACCGGTCGTGGTCGCGTCCGATGCCGTCGATATCGACGTGCTGACGCTGCCGGCCGGACAGCCGCCGGCGTTCACCGGGCTGGTCGGACAGTTCAACGTCTCGACGTCGATCGACCGAACGGACGTCAACACCAACGACGCGCTGACTTTCCGGCTCGTGGTCACCGGCACCGGCAATATCAGAACCGTGGTCGCGCCGGAACTGGGCTTCCCCGCAGACTTCGAGGTCTATCCGCCCGATGTCACCGAGCGGGTGGAACCGTCCGGCGAGGGGGTACGAGGCCGAAAGGTGTTCGAGTACGTGGTGGTGCCGCGCGCACCGGGTGACGTCTCCATTCCGCCGGTCGAGCTGGCATATTTCAACCCTGACATGGATGCCTACGCCGTGGCGACATCGGCCCCGATCAACCTGCGCATCGCCGGTGATGCGATCGACGCGCCATCGGGCCCGGGCGCTCGCCGACGCACTAGCATCGACGCGCAGCAAGACATCCGATTTATCCGAATCGCAGTACCCACGTTTCGTCCCATCGGCGCGTCGCTGTTTCGAAGCGCCTGGTTCTGGACGGTACTGCTGACGCCGTTGCTGGCGATGGCGGGCGCCGTGGTGACTCGACGCCATCAGGACCGGCTGCGCGGAGACGTCGCCTACGCCCGACGCCGACGCGCGTCTCGAGTCGCCAAGCAACGTCTCACCAAGGCCGAGTCGCTGTGCTCGCCGGAGCAGCACCGCGACTTCCATGCCGAAATAGGACGGGCCTTGCACGGGTTCCTCGGAGACAAGCTGAACCTCGCGGAGGCCGGGCTGGTGCGGGACGAGATCCGGTCGCACTTGACATCGCGCGGGGTCGCCAACGACGTCATCGCGCCCTACCTGACCTGTCTCGAAGACTGCGACCGACAACGATTCGCGCCGACCGAACCAGACTCGGCTGCGATGCAGGAGATGCTCACCCGCGCCGGGCAGGCGATGACCACGCTTGACCAGGCCTTGTCATGATCGCGAGACCCATCCTCACCCTCATCAGCGCGCTCTGCCTGGGACTGCTGGCCGGCGGGACCGTGGCCGGCCAGGACGCCTTTTTCGACGAGGGCAACCAGCGGTATCAGGACGGCGACTTCGATGGCGCGCTGGCCAGCTATGCGCGCATTCTCGAGGCGGGGCTCGAGAGCGGAGACCTGTACTACAACCTCGGCAACACCTACTTCAAGCGAGGGGAAATCGGTCCGGCAATTCTGTACTACGAACGCGCACGTCGTCTGATGCCGGGTGACGACGACCTGCTGGCGAATCTGGACCTGGCGCGGCAACAGACGGCCGACGAGATCACCCCGTTGCCTGAGTTCTGGCTGTTCCGCGCGGTCCGATGGTGGGTCGGCCTGCTGGGGCTGACGGCGCTGGCCTGGGTCGTCGCCTTGGCCTATCTCACCGCGACCACCGCGGTCATCCTGGTGGTCCTCACACCGGGAACACGGATCGCGATGTGGGCCCGCCGTGCAACCATCGTCGCGGCAGCGGTGACGATCGTCTTCGGGGTCAACCTCGCGGTCCGAGAACTGGGAATCGGCGCCGCACAGGAAGCGGTCGTGATGGCCACGGAGGCCGACGTCCAGAGCGCGCCCTCGGATGACAGCGCGCTCCGGATCTTCGCGGTGCATGAAGGCGCCAAAGTGCGCATGGGCCGTCGGTCGGACGAGTGGGTCGAAATCGTGCTCGAAGACGGCACGGTCGGCTGGGTCGCGGCGCAACAGCTGGAGCCAATTTAGGACGCCATCCCCTGGATGGGACTACGCCCCGCCCCCCGCGCATTGCCGCGCCCTCGCTACTGTTTCTTTCCCGACCCGGTCATGCTGAACATGCCGTCGTTGATGTCCTGCGTCGCGTGCATCGTGTCGCCATCGAGGCTGAGTGTCAGCACGACGTCGATATCGTTGCCTTGAAAGTTACGTCCGAAGCTGAGAACGAGACTGTCACCGTCCTTGGCCACATCGGTGATGTCGATGGCCCCGCCGCGGCCGCCTTCGAGCCGGGCCGCGACCTTGCCACCCTCGTCTCTGACCGCCACCGTCTGTTCGTTCGTGCCCCGCGGCGTCTCCATCGTCAAGACCCACGTACCCATGAACGCGCTCGCGTCGCTGGCATCCACCGACGACGCTTGACCGGCCGTCACGAGACCGGCGGCAAGCAACACGACCGCCGCTGCCATCAAAATCTGTCGTCTCATCATCATCGAGCCCTCCCTCGGCACGGCATCGTATCAGGTTCGGAGAGCACCCTCCCAACGTCTTTCGATCTGGTGGCGACCACGGTATCCTGGCTCTCTGCATGCCTTACAACGAACGACTGGCCGAGCGCGTCCGGCAGCTCCTCGCCGATGCTGTATGGTGGCGGCATGCCCGGGAACGCGCCCCACGTGGTCGGCATCACCGGTGGCTCCGGGTCGGGCAAGACGACGCTGGCCCAGGCGCTGCTTGGCGCCGTCCCCGTCGATGAGGCAGTGGTCCTTCCGCTGGACGCCTACTATCACGACCTGTCGCACCTGAACCCGGACGCGAGACGGCACCAGAACTTCGACGTTCCCGACGCCCTCGACTGGGAACTGTTCGAAGCGGACGTGCGGACGCTGCGAGGCGGAGACCGGATAGACCGGCCGATCTACGACTTCGGCAGCCACACCCGTCAACGTGGGAGCCTACCCGTCGAGCCCCGACCGCTCGTGATCGCGGAAGGGTTGCTGCTGCTCTGCCACGCAGGCATCCGGGCGCTCATTGATACGTCGGTGTTTCTCGACGTAGACGACCAGACGGCGGTCGACCGGCGCGTGGCGCGCGACCGTCGCGAACGCGGTCGACGGCCGGAGGACAGCCGGACCCAGTTCGCGCGCGACGTGCGGCCAATGTTCGAACGATACGTGCGGCCGACACGGCGATGGGCCACGCTGACGCTTTCGGGGACAGCGCCAGTCACACACAACGTCGAGTACGTGCTGAAGGCGCTGGAACCGCACAGGAAATTACCGGCCGTATTCGACTGATGAACAACGCCGGTTGACCGGATTCAGCATCGGTCGCAACCAGCGGGGCTTTCACCGCAGGCGGCCAAGTATGATCGCGTGGCCTCGGGCCCAGGGTCGTGCTCGGACCGGGGACAGAACACGGAGGGAATGCAATGGACGAAATCGTGAACCTGGTGGCACAAAAGGTCCGCTTGCCGGCAGACAAGGCACAGCTGGCGGTGAGCGTGATCCTCAACCATTTGAAGTCGAAAGCGCCGGCGCTGGCCGGCCCGCTCGACAAACTGCTGGCCGGTGGCGACGGCGGTGGCGGCCTCGGAGACCTGGCCGGTGGTCTCGGTGGGTTGGGCGACATGTTCAAGAAGTAGCGTACGGCGTGGCCAGACGGTATTCGGGGTGCGTGTCCAGGTACGCCGCGATCCGGTCCCGTCTGGTCATCGCGTCGGCGAGAAACGCTACGGCGACCGTCAGCCGATCATCCGGCTGCGCGCAGCTCAGGCGGAGAAAGCCACCGCCGGCCTCGCCAAAACACTCGCCGCCCAGACAGGCGACCCCGAGGGCGTCGTCCGCCCCTTCCAGCAGATACATCGCGAGCCCGTGCGACGTGATCGCGTCGCGATTACAGATGGCCGCGACAGACGGGAACACATAGAACGTCCCCCCGGGTGTCAAACAGCTGACGCCCTCCACCGCGTTCAGTCCGGCCACCAGTAACTGCACCTTGCGGTGGAATTCCTGCATCCGTCCGTCGCGGTACGGCCGGCCATCCTGCAGCGCGGCAGTCCCCGCCGCCTGGGTGAACGGCGGCACACACGACAACGCGGTGTTGGTCAGCAAGTCAAAGACGTTCACCGTGTCGGGACTCGACACCGCGTACCCCAGTCGCCATCCGCTCATGCTGAACGACTTGCTGAAGGTATAGGCCGCGACCGTCTGGTCCAACATGCCTGACTGGGCGAGCAGGGACTGATGCCGCCCGTCCCACACCATGCAGTCATACGGTTCGTCGCTGAACACCGCGATGTCGCGACCGCGAATCAGGTCGGCCAGCCCCTGCAGGTCCTCCTCCGTCATCACCCCGCCAGTCGGGTTGTGCGGGCTGTTGAGGAAGATGCCTTTCGGCCTCGGATCCTCCTGGAGGAATCGGCGGACGTCATCGAGGTCGGGTCGAAACGCTCGTGCCGCACGCAGGTTTGACAACACCATGCGTGCCCCGCGCCGCGCGATGTTCGCTGGATACGTCGGGAAGTAGGGACTGAACACGAGCACGCCGTCATCAGGCTCGAGAAACGCTTCGCAGAACAGCTGCTCGAACGTCTTGGCGCCCGGTCCCGCCACCACGTTCTCCGCCGACACCGAGAAGCCGTGCTCTGCATTGACGTAGGCGGCGGCCGCCGCGCGAAACTCCGGCAGCCCGGCCGACGGCCCATACCTGGTGCGGCCATCGCGAATGGCCTGAATACCGGCCTCGACGGCGCAGTCTGGTGAGGGAAACGGACTGTCTCCGATCTCGAGCTCGATGACGTCTTTGCCGGCCGCGCTCAGACGCCGCGCCACTGCGAGCACCGTGAACGCACCTTCGGGCCGAACCGTGGCCGAGAAGCGGGTGAAGGACGGGGGCATCGCGATTCCTAACAAAAAACTTCGGGTCCGCGCGCAAGAAGATGGCGACGGTGCGTTCTCAGAAAGGAGGAGGCAAAGAATGACCCGCTCCCAACCTGCACCGTCTCGACCGGCGCCGCGCCAGGACCCGCGACTTTATCAGATCGGCGTGCTCGCCGTCCTGCTGCTCTACGGCGTTGGGCAGCTCGATTTCGACGTTTCTCCGGCCCGCATCGGACTGACGATGTGCGCCTGTCTCGCCGCACAGTATCTGTGCACGCGTGTCTGGGCCTTGCCACGGTTTGACCCGTTGAGCGCCGGGATCTCGGGGCTCTCGCTCTGTCTCCTGCTCCGCACCGATCGGCCCGAGCTCGTGCTGGTCGCCGCCCTCGTCACCATCGCGAGCAAGTTCGTGTGTCGCGTCGACGGCCGGCATCTGTTCAACCCCACGAACTTCGGTCTGGTCGTCATGCTAGCGGCGACCGGCGACGTCTGGGTCTCGCCCGGCCAATGGGGCAGTCTGGCGTTCGCGGCCTGCCTGCTGGCGGGGCAGGGCGGGCTGGTGGTGCACCGAGCCGAGCGCGCCGATGTGACCTACGCGTTTCTCGCCGCTTACGGCCTGCTGGTCGTGGGCCGCGCCGTCTGGCTTGGCGACCCGCTCTCCATCCCCTGGTTGCATCTCCAGAGCGGGGGCCTGCTGCTCTTTGCGTTTCTCATGATCTCTGACCCCAAGACCACACCCGATTCGCGCGCGGGACGTATCTGTTTCGCCGCGCTCGTTGCCAGTGGCGGCGCGCTGGTGGAGTTCGGCCTGCATCGACCGAACGGATTGTTGTGGTCACTGGCGGCCGCCGCGCCGCTGACCGTCGTCATCAATCAGCTGCTCCCGGGCCCGCGATTCGGGTGGTCGTCCCGGGCCGCGAGGGACGAGCCCTCATCCCGCGACCGGGTCGACTCCCCGCTCCCGCCCCCCCACGACGCCGGCACACGAGCCATCGTCACCCGAGGCGGCTCGACCGCCTGGACATCTCCGCTTCCACAGAAAGGACACATCATGACGCTCAACCGCGCCGCTCGTCTCGGAATATTCACCCTGGTCGCTTGGATGGCGACGACGCCGGCCGCGCTCGCATTCTGCGGCTTCTACGTCTCGAAGGCGGACACCACGCTCTTCAACCGCGCTTCCAAGGTCGTCCTGGTGCGAGACGGTGACCGCACTGTGGTCACGATGGCCAACGACTTCCATGGCGACCCGCGCGAATTCGCGATGGTCATTCCGGTGCCGACGTTGTTGACTCGCGACCAGATCCATGTCGGTGACCAGGCGGTGCTCGACCATCTGGACGCCTACACGGCGCCTCGACTGGTCGAGTATCACGACCCGGATCCGTGTCGGCCGATCGTCATGGAGTCGGCGCGAGCCAGCGCCGACCAGGCGCCGGTTCGACAGGGCTCGCAGAACCGGCTGCGGTCGCTGGGCGTCACGATTGAAGCGAGCTATTCCATCGGTGAGTACGACATCGTCATCCTGTCGGCTGAACAAAGCGGAGGGCTCCAAACCTGGCTGCAGGAGGAGGGCTACCAGATTCCGGCCGGTGCCACCGAGGTGTTGGACAGCTACATCAAGCAGGGCATGCGGTTCTTCGTGGCCCGGGTCAACGTGGACGAACAGGCGGCGCTTGGCTACACCTACCTGCGTCCCCTCCAGATCGCGTTTGAGTCGCCGAAGTTCATGTTGCCGATCCGGCTTGGCACCGTGAACGCCGACGGACCACAGGACCTGTTCGTGTTCGCGCTCACCCGCACCGGGCGCGTCGAAACCCGGAACTACCGCACCGTGAAGATCCCGACCGACGTGGAGCTGCCGGGCTTCCTGCAACAGCCGGGCGAATTTGCGACGTTCTATCAGGCGATGTTCGGCCGGCAGGTCGACGAGGCGAACCGGCGGGGCGTGTTTCTGGAGTACGCGTGGGACATGGCCTGGTGCGACCCGTGCGCGGCCGACCCGCTGAGCCGGACCGAACTACGCGAGCTCGGGGTGTTCTGGGTCGATGACGCGCCGGCCCCAAACCGACGAGGAGCCGCGGCGGACGTGTTCGTCACGCGGCTCCATGTGCGATACGACGCGGAACACTTCCCCGACGACCTTCGATCCCAGGCTACCGGCGACCGTAGCAACGTCCAGGGACGATACGTGTTGCGGCAGCCCTGGCAGGGCTCAGGGAGCTGCGCGGCGGCCAGGGAATATCGCCGGACGGTCGCGGCCCGTGAAGAACGCGAGGCACAGACGCTGGCCTCGCTCACCGGCTGGGACCTCGAGACCATCCGCACGAAGATGGGCCTCGAATCGGCGCCACCCGCCGCGGCGAACGCGAGCTGGTGGCAACGGCTGTGGGCACGGTAGCCGTGGGTCGGACGGCCCATCCACGTCGATGCGTCCGTCGAAACCACGACCACACTAGTCCTCGAGCGCGCGCTTCACCATGTCTAAGGTAATCGGTGGCGCGTCTCGGGAGACCGCGAACGTCGGGAAGCGGTCGCGCGCACGCGCCTCGGGACGGGGCTCGAGACCACGCCGAGCCAACCGCGACATGACATCGCCGACAGTGACGCCCTCATCAGCCGCGATGCACCGGGCCGCTTCGAGTACGTCGTCGTCGAGCTTCAATGTCGTGCGCACCAGTCGAGCGTAGCGACGGGTCGGAGTGGTGTCACGATGCGTTGATGTCATGATGTCTCCTCGGCAAACCATGACATCCCGGTGCAGAGGTCGTGCCAGCGTCCGACGCACGTCGGCGACAGGCGAAAGCCGGACCGGGTTGGTCCGACGGTCTCGCTTTCTGCCACCCGGAGCGTCGGTCGGGCGCGCAATTCGCGCGGCTGGCGATCGGTCGTGGGCACAAAAAAAGGGCCGAGCCCTTGAGGGCCCGGCCCTGACCTGCCGTGGACAAACGGGCCAAATGGCCCGAGCGCAGCTAGTCGCCGACGATCGCCTGATAGACGAGGCTGCGCGACAACTGCTGCACCTCGCCGATAGCGCCACCGCTGTGCTGGATCATGCCGACAAAAGTCAGGTCCTGTTCGGGGTCGACCCAGAACCACGTGCCGGCAATGCCGATCCAGTAGTAGGAGCCGGTGGACCACGACTCACCCGAGGCGGCACCGTCGGTGACGACCGAGAAATTGAGCCCCCAGCCCTGCCCTGGCCGGCGGTACGTGGCCTGCTGGCCGTCGGTGAGGTGATTCGACCGCATCAACTCGATGGTTCGGGGCGACAGCAGCCGCACGCCGTTCAACTCGCCGTCATTCAGCAGCATCTGCGCGAAGCGAATGTAATCGGGAGCCGTCCCATACAGTCCGCCACCGCCGGACGGGCCGGCGGGCGGTGTGGTCCGTAGTGCCCCCCGACCTGTGGACGACGCCGACAGGGCTCCGCCGTTCCCACGGTCAGGCGCATGCATGGCCGCGACGCGATCCGTCTTGTCGGACGGCACGTAGAACGCGGTGTCCACCATGCCGAGCGGCTCGAAGATCCGCTCCTGCAGGAAATCACCGAGCGGCTGTCCCGCGATCTGCTCAACGAGATAGCCCTGCACGTCAACCGAGGAGCTGTAGGCCCACATCGTCTGCGGTTGCGCAATCAGCGGCACCTGCACCATCTTGTCGATCATCGTCTGGAGCGACGCGTTGGGATCGAGCACCCCGTTCGCCTGGAAAGCCTTGGTCACCGCGTGACGCGGGTTCAACACGTAGCCCAGCCCGGCGGTGTGTTTCATCAGATCGCGGATGGTGATCCGCCGGCCACGCTCGATGTCCTCGACTTGCATCGTCCCGTCGGCGTTTTCTCCGGTGTAGACGTTGAGGTTGGCAAATCCGGGAATGTACTTCGACACCGGATCATTGAGCTGAAACTTGCCCTCTTCGTGCAGCATCATCATCGCCACGCCGACGACCGGTTTCGTCATCGAGAAGATGCGGAAGATGGAATCCAGCGCGACCGCCTCGCCCGTGCCGACATCCAGGGTGCCGACCGCGTCGGAATGCACGATCTTGCCGTGCCGCGCGAGCATGGTGACGACACCGGCCAGCTTCCCGTCGTCGACCATCGCTTGCATGCCATCGTCAAGACGCTGAAGCCGCTCGGATGAAATGCCGACCGCTTCGGGCGATGTCGCCTCGAGGTCGCGTGCCAGCTCCGCTTCGGCCGCGGCCGGCACGCTCTGGAACGTGATTGTGCCAACGACCACCACCGTGAACAGCGCGAGCACAGAAAACCCTACCCGCCAACGGGTCAGACTCGATTGCACAAACACACCTCCTGAAATTTCCAAAGTGACGTCCTAGATTACTAGAAAAACGGTCCTTCTCAATCCTCGTCTTGATCCGTATCATCATTCCTGACGCGTCGGTGTCCTGGAGGTCCTACATGTCTCTTCTTCGGTGGTTGGCTGTCACGCTGCGGTCGTTCCGCCGCGCCCCGCTCTTCACCGGGCTGGTCGTGGCCACCTTGGGGGTCGGTATCGGCGCGACCACGCTGGTGTTCAGCATCGCGGACGGGCTTGTGCTGAATCCATTCCCGTACCCGGAACCGGGTCGATTGGTGGGCGTTGGCACCGCGTATCCGAAACTGGGTGGTGAGCTGCAATTCTGGGAGCACCTGTCGCCACTGGAATATCTCGACCTGGCCGATCAGAGCACGCTGACGGACGTCGTCGCGTGGGACATGGGCAACCGGCAGATCGACGAGCTGGGCACCGAGAACGTCTTTACCGCCTTCTGGTGGGGGGACGCGTTTCCCACGCTCAGGATGACCCCAGCCGTGGGCCGCGGGTTTCGACCGGACGAGATCGGCCAGGGCGCCCAGGTGGCCATCATCAGTCACCGGCTGTGGCAAGACCGCTTCGGTGCCGACCCGGATCTGGTCGGTGAGCCCATTCACATTGCCGGCGACCCCTACACCTTGGTGGGGGTCATGCCAGCCGGGGCACTGATTTACGGCACGGACCTCTGGACCCCGATGGCAGTCGAGCCGGAGCGGTTTCCCCGTGACCGCCGTCAGTTCCAGATTCTCGCCAGGCTGGCCCCGGGGGCGACGCTGGAGACGGCCAATGCCGAACTCGAGACGCTCGCCCGCCAGACGGAGCTGACCTATCGCAGCGAGTTCCCGGTGTACGAAGGCTGGCAGCTCAGAGCGCAGACCTGGAATGACATCAGCGCGCAGCAGCTGAAACCCACGGCATTCGCGCTGCTCGGCGCCGTGACCTTCGTCTTGCTGCTGGTCTGCGCCAACGTCGCCAGTTTGCTGCTCTCACGAGCCACGACGCGACGGCGCGAGTTTGCCGTCCGCTCCGCGTTGGGCGCGAGCCAGCCGCGGATCGTCGGACAACTGTTGGCTGAAAGCGTCACCGTCAGCCTGCTCGGCGGCCTGGTCGGCGTGTGGATTGCCGCCGCCGGTGTCCGCGGCTTCGACGCCGTGGCCGCGATCTCACCGATCGGCATGCCCGGCACGGTCGAGATCAACGGTCGCGTGCTGCTGTTCGCCGCAGCCGCGTCACTCCTTTGCGGGCTGCTGTTCGGCACAGCACCAGCGTGGCAGGCGGCCAGGACCACTGTGCAGGACACACTGCGCGCCAACGCCCAAACCGCGACGATCGGGCGTCAGCGACTGTGGCTCCAACGCCTGTTCGTGGGGGCCGAGGTCGCCCTGGCGGTAGTGTTGCTCACGGGTGGTGGGCTGCTCGTCCGGAGCTTCCTCAAACTCCAAACCGTGGACCCGGGGTTCGACACCGACCGCATGCTCACGATGCGTCTGACCCTGCCTCCGTCGCGGCACCCTGGTGAGGCGGCCGGGGTGTTTTTCAGCGCGGTGGTGGACCGACTGGAGCAGATTCCCGGTGTGCGCGAAGCGGCTGCCGCCTCGCAGTTCCCGCCCCGCGGCTTCGTGCGCTCGCCGTTCATCGTCGAGGGCATGGAGACGACCCGAGAGGAGCGGCTTCCAAGCGCATTCCTGACTGTCGCCAGCGCGGGCTATTTCGAAGCGCTCGGGGTGCCACTCCTACAAGGACGTCTCTTCACCGAGCGCGACGTCGACGGCGCGCCCGAGGTGGCGATCATCAACCAGGCTGCCGCCGATCGTTTCTTCGGTGGCGCCGAAGCGGTGGGGCGGCGCTTTCGGGTGGGCAACTCCGTCGACGGCGACCCGGTGGAGGTCATCGGCGTCGTCTCGTCCACGCGCAACCGGGGCCTCGAGGCCCCCGCCGAGCCGGAGATTTTCGCGAACCTCGATCAGCTGCCTGCGGCCTGGAACCAGCTCTTCCTGTTGGTCCGGACGGAGGGCGACCCACGCGGGATGCTGCCGGCCGTCCGGGCCGAGGTGGCCGCCATGGACCCGGAACAGCCGATCTACGCCATCGCGACCGTCCAGGAGGTGTTCGCCAACGCTAACGCAACGCGGTGGCTCGCGACGTTGCTCATCGCCGCGTTCGCCGCCTTCGCACTGCTACTGGCGGTGGCCGGTGTGTACAGCGTCGTGTCGTATGGGGTGAATCAGCGGACCCAGGAGATCGGGCTTCGGATGACTCTGGGCGCCTCCCGCGACAGTGTGCGCCGATTGATCGTGGGGCAGGCGCTGGTGCCGGTGGCCGGCGGCGCTGCGGTCGGCCTGGCCGGCGCCGTCGCGCTTGGCCGAGTCATGTCCGGTCTGCTATTCGAGGTGGGAGCCGCCGACCCATTGACCCTGGGTGGTGTTGTCCTGACGTTGATAGTGGCGGCCGGGTGCGCCAGCTATCTACCCGCGAGGCGCGCCAGCAGCCTTGATCCGGCAACCGCGCTCCGGGTGTGAGGCTCGTTCAGGGTCCCTCTTCCAACCGGGTGAGGCGCCGATCGAGGTCGCCGTAGGCGACTTTGAGAATATCGACATCCTCATTCTGGCGCGCGCCGTCCGCCCGGCCCATCTTTGCGTTCAACGCGTCCACCCCCTCGGCTATCTGTCTGATGTCACTCTGACTCCGCTCGAATAGCATCCGCGTCTGTGCCATTGATTCGTCGATCTTCGAATCGAGCCGCTCGGCTACTGCGTCGATCTTCGAGTCGAGTTCATCGACCTTGTGGTCCAGAGATCCGAGAGTGACTCGCTGACTGTCTGTCATGCCAGCCCATCCTAGCATCGTCCGTGCCAGCGTCGCGCGACCCGACTGTGCTGGAAATCGTCGGCCCGCGTACGCAGGATCTGCACACGACTTCGCTAGGGTCGTACGCCGATGCGCTCGGCCGGGCGCGCGACAATGCGCCCCGTGCCCGCGGAGTGGGGCACTCGGGGTCCCCGCGGAGCGGCCACGTGGGGTTTCGGGGCGCAGCCCCGTCTAAGTACTAGAACACCACCACAAACGATCCGTCTGGCCGGACGGCGATGGTCGGGACACTGCGCGCGGGGATGGGGCTCGAGCCGAGACCATCGTCACCGCGCGGTCGACCCGCGCGGTCGAACACCTGCCAGTGCAGAGTGCCGCCGGATTGCCACCCGGGTCCATCGCCCCAGGCGAGCAGGATGTCGCCCCGGTCGTTCGACGCCACGGTGGCGTTCTTGCGGCGGAACTCGGCCTCGCCGGGAGGTGACACCGGGTCGTCGAGACGATCGACATCCGCGAAATAGACCTGACCATCCGTTTCCCACGCCACCAGGGTGCCGTCCGGCCCGGCGCTCAGTGTGGTGGTGGCGATCGGGCAGGCGTTGAGCTCCCACGGCTGGATCAGCTGGTCGGTAAAGGTGCGGCCCTGGTCGGTGCTGGTCAGCAGCCGCATACCCCGGTGAATGTTCTCACCGGCTCCCCGGTAGGAGACATACAGGGCACCGGCATCGTCCGTGACCGTGCGCAGACCGCAGCACCCGCAGGCGCCTTCGGCGGCAGGACTGACCGCGCGTGGCAGATCGAACAGGGCGCCGTTCTCGCGCGACACCGCCATGTACACCCGACGCTGCGCGTCCTCCACCGGATCGGCATGCCAGAAGACGTAGACGTTGCCGTCGCCATCGACGGTGACCGTGGGGGCCGTTTCCACCCCGCCTTCGTCCTTCATCGACAGCGTGTGCTGTGGCCCGAACGCGCCGGTGTGGTCTGACCGTGCGTAGTGGAAACGGGTGGGGTCCTTGTGGAACCAGGTGACATGCAGCAGTCCGTCGGGGCCAATGGCGAGCTGTCCGCCATCGATCGGGCCAAGCCCGCTGACCGAATGCGGGTCGCTGTTGACTCGCTGTGGGGCCGACCAATCGGTCGCATCGCGCTCGCGGGCGACGTGCCAGAGGTCGCCGCTGGTCATCGAGCCAGTGTAGTAGACAAGATGCAACGTCCCGGCATCGTCGATCACGACCTGCGGGATGGAAGCGCCGTCTGGCGCCCGCAGCACGTCCACCTCGGGGATCGGTCCGGCGCATCCGACCAGCATTGCGAGCGCCGCGAGCACGACCGCACGATTCAGGAACACAGGCATCTCTGAAGGATAGTCCAAAGACGCCGGGGAGGGTCACCCGCTCCGACACCCATCTCTTGCGACACCCGCTCGGCGCGGATAGGCTCGTGGCTGCGGTCGGTCCACCGTCGGATCGGGCGCGATTGGAGGAATTAGATGCTGACCAGTGCCATGGGCGTTGCGCGCCGGATAGTCGGAGTATGGGTCGCCGGCGTACTGGTGTCGGCCTGCGCGGCCGACGAAACACCAATCGCACCACGACCGACGACCGATTTCACGATTCCATTCGAGCATTTCACCCTCGACAACGGGCTGGAGGTGGTGCTGCATGCGGACCACTCGGACCCGATCGTCGCCGTGGCGACCATCATGCACGTCGGGTCCAGCCGGGAGCGCCCCGGCCGCACTGGATTCGCCCACTTCTTCGAGCACGTCTCGTTCAACGACTCGGAAAACGTGCCGGTGGGCGCGAACCGCAAGCTCATCCCGGAACTGGGCGGCACGCGCAACGGCGGCACCAGCTCCGACATGACCATCTATTACGAGGTGGTGCCAAAAGACGCCTTCGAGAAGATTCTGTGGATCGACTCGGACCGGCTCGGCTACATGATCAACACCGTTACCGACGCGGCGCTGGAACGAGAGAAACAGGTCGTCAAGAACGAAAAACGACAGCGGGTCGACAACGCGCCATACGGACACACGCAGATGGTGCAGCGCGCCGCGCTGTACCCCGAAGACCATCCGTATCACTGGACCGTCATCGGCTCGTTGGACGACCTGCAGAACGCCACGCTCGACGACGTGCAGTCGTGCTACACCCGGCTCTACGGCGCCAACAACGCCACGCTGGTCATCGCCGGCGACATCGACCTCGTGGAGACGAAGGCCCGGGTCCAGTATTGGTTCGGCGAGATCCGGCGCGGCCCGGAAGTCAGAGCCCCGTATCCGCAGCCGGTCTATCTCGAGGCCTCCCGGTCGCTCATGTATGAGGACAACTTCGCCACCCTACCCGAACTGCAGATCGTCTTCCCGACGGTCGAGCAGTATCACGAGGACGCCTACGCGCTCGACATCCTGGCTGACCTGCTGGCCGGTGGCAAACAGGCGCCGCTCTACGAGGTCCTGGTCGACGACCGCCAGCTCGCGCCGAACGTGACGGTTCGCCACCCGGTGGCCGAGATCGCCGGAGAGCTCGTGGTTCGGGTTCGCGCCAACGCCGGAACAGACCTGGACGACGTACTGGCGGCGGTCGAGGAAGGCCTGGCGCGCTTCGAGCGCGAGGGCGTGCAACCGATCGCGCTCGAGCGGGCCAAGGTGCGAGCCGAGCGCGCCCTGCATGACGGCATGGGGAGCGTGCTGGACAAGGCGTTTCTGCTCGCCGAGTTCAACGAGTTCGCCGGTGACCCCGGCTACATCACGACCATTGCCGAGCGTACGCTGGCGGTCACCGCCGAAGACGTGTTGGATGTATACGACCGTTACGTGAAGGGCCACACCTCGGTGACCACGAGCTTCGTCCCTCGGGGTGAGCCGGACCTGGCTGTCGAGGGCGCCGAACCGGCCCTGGTCGTCGAGGAGGAGATCGTCCCGGAAGCCGAGGCCGAAGTCTCCCAAGGGACGGAGGCTGACTACCTGCCCACGAGAACCGATGCGGATCGGTCGGAGCCACCGCTGGGCGAGGCGCCGCTCATCTCCGCGCCGCGAGTCTGGCAGGCGACGCAGGCGAATGGAATGACCGTCTATGGTATCGAGTCAGACGAGGAAGCGCTGGTCGCCTTCGACCTGACGCTGCCAGGGGGCCAACTCGTCGACCCGCCCGGCAAGACCGGGGTCGCCGGTCTGCTGGCATCGCTGATGATAGAGGGCACGGCCCGGAAGACCCCAGCCGAACTGGAAGAAGCGATCGATCTGCTGGGTGCGCGCATCAACGTCGTCGCCGGGCGGGAATCGATTCGCCTCTCGGGCAGCACTCTCGCGCGCACCTTCGAACCGACGATGGCGCTCGTCGAGGAGCTCGTCCTGACGCCGCGTTGGGA
>Ga0066376_10001220_pt1 | contig 24980 bp, 19 predicted proteins | sample Knorr_S15_td_Bot_FD_77009 | JGI IMG/M metagenome (GOLD analysis project Ga0066376, IMG submission 77009) | Marine microbial communities from Southern Atlantic Ocean transect - Knorr_S15_td_Bottom_ad_5009_LV_A | ecosystem: Environmental > Aquatic > Marine > Oceanic | place: Southern Atlantic...
CCTCGGACCACCGCCTTCGGCGGCGGTGCCCGAACAACTACGACTCGTCGTCGTGCCTACTACAGGTCTCGCGAGACCCCCGGGGACCCGTGCGAAAGCACGGGTGGCGGCCCACTGTACTTCCTCAACAGCCTTCTTGACCTGGCCGCCATGAAGACTTCAGAAGCCACCGCGAGAGATCGTCCTGCGAGGTACGCATCGACCGGAAACGCCACGAGCGCCGTCGACCTGCGTGAGGGGGTACGGAACCCGGGTATGCCGTTGGACCTGGACTGGGTCCGGCAAATCCGCGTGAACCGGAGCGCGGTCGAGCGCAGGGCCGCGACGCTGGGTACCCGTCGTAGCGTGAAGAAGGAGTGGCAGGCCGCTTGGCTGCTCCGGGCGATCACGCTCATCGACCTGACCACGCTCGCGGGCGACGACACGCCGGGCCGAGTGCGCAGACTCTGCGCGAAGGCGCGCCAGCCGGTCCGGCGCGACGTGCTGCAGGCGCTCGGCATGGCCGAGGGTTCGGTGCGCACCGGCGCCGTGTGCGTGTACCACGCGATGGTGCCGACCGCGGTCGACGCATTGGCCGGGAGCGGTATCCCCGTCGCCGCCGTCTCGACCGGCTTCCCGCACGGGCTCAGCCCCTTCCCGCAACGAGTCGCCGAGATCGAGGCGTCCGTGGCGGCCGGCGCTGCGGAGATCGACATCGTGGTGACGCGCGCCCACGTACTCACGGGCAACTGGCAGGCGCTCTACGACGAGGTTCGCGCATTCCGGGACGCATCAGGCGACGCACACATGAAGACCATCCTCGCGACCGGCGAGCTGGCGATGCTTCGGAACGTCCAGAAAGCGAGCCTCGTGTGCATGATGGCCGGAGCAGACTTCGTGAAGACGTCTACCGGCAAAGAGAGCGTGAACGCCACCCTGCCCGTCGGCCTCACAATGGCCCGCGCCGTTCGCGCCTACGCGGAGCGCACCGGGTACGCAATCGGCTTCAAGCCCGCCGGTGGCATCCGTACGGCCAAGGATGCGCTCACTTGGTTGTTCCTGATGAAAGAAGAACTCGGTAGCGGCTGGCTGCAGCCCAGCCTGTTCCGTTTCGGCGCTTCATCTCTGTTGGCCGACATCGAACGGCAGCTCGAACACCACGTTACCGGGCGCTACTCGGCCCTCCACAGACACCCGCTGGCATGAGCAAAGTCGCTGACGTTTTCGAGTCTCTCGAGTACGGCCCCGCTCTGGAGAGCGCCCAGTTCGCCACCGAATGGCTGGAGCAACACGACAGGGCATTCGGGCATTTCATCGGCGGCACCTGGACCGATCCCTCGGTCGGTGCGTCGTTCGATACCGCGAGCCCCGCGACTGCGGAGACGATCGCGAAAGTCAGCCAGGGCTCGGCCGAGCAGGTCTCAGACGCAGTGGGCGCCGCGCGCGCCGCACAACCGGCCTGGTGGCAGCTCGGTCCGCACGGGCGGGCACGCTATCTGTATGCCATCGCCCGGGCCATTCAGAAGCACGCCCGGCTGTTGGCGGTGCTCGAGACCTTGGACAACGGCAAGCCGGTCCGGGAGTCACGCGACCTCGACATTCCGTTGGTCGCCAGGCACTTCTATCACCACGCCGGATGGGCGCAGCTGATGGAAGACCAGTTGCCAGGCTACGAACCGGTGGGAGTCGTCGGTCAGATCATCCCTTGGAACTCCCCGCTGCTGATGCTCTCCTGGAAAATCGCGCCAGCGCTCGCGACCGGGAACACCGTCGTGCTCAAGCCTGCGGAGTTCACGTCGCTCACGGCATTGCTCTTCGCAGAGTTGTGCGAGCAGGTGGGACTTCCCGCGGGCGTCGTGAACGTGGTCACAGGCGACGGCGAGACAGGCGCCGCTCTCGTCGATCACCCCGACGTCGACAAGATCGCCTTCACCGGCTCGACAGACGTGGGGCGAATCATTCGGGAAGCCACCGCGGGCAGTGGAAAACGGATCTCGTTGGAGCTGGGTGGGAAGTCTCCTTTCGTGGTATTCGAGGACTCGGATCTCGATTCGGTAGTCGAGGGCGTCGTCGACGCCATCTGGTTCAATCAGGGCCAGGTATGCTGCGCGGGCTCGCGCTTGCTCGTGCAAGAAGGCGTGGCCGAGATCCTGGAGCGGAAGCTGCGGGCACGCATGGAGAACCTGCGCATGGGTGACCCCCTCGACAAAGCCGTCGACATGGGGGCGATCGTGGCTCCGGTACAGCTCGAGAGAATCGAGAGTCTCGTCGCTAAGGGCAGGTCGGAAGGCGCCGAAGTTTGGCAGCCCTCCTGGAGCGCTCCCCGCGACGGTTGGTTCTATCCGCCGACGTTGTGCACCAACGTCGAGCCCTCCGGCACATTGGCGCAGATCGAGGTCTTCGGACCCGTGGTCGTGATGATGACGTTCCGAACGCCCTCGGAGGCGGTCGCGCTCGCGAACGACAGTCGCTACGGGCTCGCCGCCTCGGTCTGGTCCGAGAACATCAACCTCGCGCTCGACGTGGCGCCGAAGCTCAAGGTCGGAACCGTTTGGGTGAACTGCACGAACCTCTTCGACGCGGCGTCCGGCTTCGTCGGGTACCGCGAGAGCGGTTATGGCCGAGAGGGTGGTGAGGAGGGGCTCCGGGAGTACGTGCGTCCGGCATGGGAGCACCTCGCACCGAGCGAGCAGGAGCCCGTTCCCCACGAGCCTGTGGCGACAGCGCCGGAAGCAGCCGGGAGCGCGAGCACGCGGGCCCTCGATCGCACGCCGAAACTGTACATCGGAGGCAAGCAGAGCCGGCCCGACGGTGCCTACAGCGTGCCGGTGTATGCGGCCGACGGCTCGCTGCTCGGCGAAGTCGGGCGAGGCAACCGCAAGGACGTGCGCAACGCGGTGGAGGCGGCTAGAACGGCGCAAGCGGGCTGGGGCGCTCGGGCCGCTCACAACAGAGCTCAGGTGCTGTATTACCTCGCGGAGAACCTGGAGGCGCGCTCAGAAGAATTTATTGGGCGCCTGGCGGCGATCTCCGGGGCCGCCGACGAAGCACTTTTGGAGTTCGAGGCCACGATCGACAGACTCTTCACCTACGCGGCGTGGGCGGACAAGTGGGAAGGCCGTGTCCACCACACGCCGTTCCGCAATGTCACGCTCGCGATGAAGGAGCCGATCGGGGTCATGGGCGCCGTTTGCCCTCAGAAGCTTCCCCTGCTGAGCCTCGTTTCCTGCATCGCGCCCCTCATCGCCGTCGGCAATGCCGTAGTCGTGGTTCCGTCCGAGGTCGGGCCGCTTCTGGCGACCGACCTGTATCAGGTACTCGACACTTCGGATGTGCCGGGCGGCGTGGTGAACATCGTTACGGGCTCGAGGGCTGAGATCGTGCCTACCCTGGCGAGCCACGACGATGTGGACGGAATCTGGCACTTCGGATCCGCCGAAGACGCGCGCGCGGTGGAGAGCGCTTCGACGGGCAACATGAAACGCACCTGGGTCAGCTACGGTCGCGCACGGGATTGGTTCGATCGCAACCAGGGTCAGGGCGAAGAGTTCCTGCGCGAGGCGACGCAGGTCAAGAACATCTGGGTGCCGTACGGGGAGTAGTGCTAGACTCGAGCGTCAGCGACGGAGTTCGTCCAGACGCCGCCACATCTGTCGCTTGTACATCGGGTCCGGCGGATAAAGATCCGGTACCGCAAGCCCCGCTTCGTAGGTGCTCATCGCCTGGCCGCGCTTTCCCCGCAGCCGGTACGTATCGCCCGGGTCCAGATAAAAGAGCACGAAGGTCGGGTCCGCGGAGATCGCCCTTCGAAGGTGCGTCTCGGAACCGCGCCAGGTGGCCCGCTTCATCGGGTCACCGCCCCCCAGAAACGCTCTTGCCAGTAGACGCTCCACGAGAGTAAGCGACCGGACCTCCTGGTGGAGCTTTCCCAGTACGTCGTTCGCTAGCGCATGACTCGGGTCGATTGCGAGGATCTGGTGCGTAAGCTCCCACACCTCCAGCCCGAGACGGACCTGACCCCGCGCGCCGGCAATGTCGATGGCGAGCCTCCCCTTCCCCGCCGCCAACAAAGCGATCGCGTCGACGTCGCCTGGTCGAAGCGCGAGGCTCTGGCCGGCGTAGGCTTCCGACAGCCGAAACCAGCTTTCCTTCAGCGCTCTGGCATCGGTGATCACGCCAAGGGTGAGCGCCGCACGAGCGGCGCGCCAGCAAGCCTGATAGTCGTCCGGATTCGCTTCCAGCTGCGCCTCGAGCAGGCGAAGAGCGGAGAGTGGGCGCATCGCGAAGAACAGCGAGTCCGCCTCGGCGGACCTGGGCGCGTCAGCGCTGGCTTTGGCCTGGGCGGAAACCGGCATCGCTCCCAGCATTACGTTGAGTGCCAAACAGAGAACCGGCACGGCCCGCGCACCAAGACCTCTCATGGCCTGCTCGAAAGTCCGGGTTCGAAGTTACCGCTCAAGACGCGACTCGACCCCCAGCACCCACTCGAGGCCGCCCCAAACGTGACTCAGGAACTCGGGCTCGCCGTAGCTCTCATCGGTATGGCCGAGCGCGGTATAGAACATCCTGCCGCCGTCGAAGACGCGTGCCCACGCGATGGGACGCGGCCGCGCGGCGGGCCCTTCCTCCGGGCGCTTGTATGTGCTCTCGTCCACGTTGAGCAGCACCGTGACGTCGGTCTGGAAGTCCCGGATATCGTACCACTCGTCGGAGCGGACCCAGGTAGCCGGTAGTCCAGCCGTCGCGGGATGATCCGGCTGGGCGACCAGAACCGTGCCTTCGCGCACATTGGGATTGCCCGGATGGCCGTCGAAGTAGCCGCCCACGAGTTGTCCGTACCACGGCCATTCGTACTCCGTATCGCTGGCCGCGTGGATTCCGACGAAACCGCCTCCGCCGCGGATGTAGCTCGTGAAGGCCTCCTGCTGCGCGTCGTCGAGCACGTCCCCGGTCGTGGAGAGGAAGATCACGGCTGCAAAGACGGCCAGGCTTTCCGGCGCAAAGACTGCCGGATCCTCCGTGTCATCCAGGGTAACGCCGTGTTCGGCTGCGAGCGCTTCGAGCGCCCCGATCCCGGCTTCGATCGAGCCGTGACGGAATGCGGCCGTCCTCGAGAAGATCAATACGCGCGTGCTGTCCGTCTCGCCCTCGGGGAGGTCGCCGCGGTCGGCGTCTGCACACGAGAACGCCAACGTGCCGACCAGCAAGGGCAGCAAGACGGATGCGAAGGGGGCCCGCCCCGCCATGCGGTCTACCGCGCCCGCAGGGCGACCACCGGATCCACTCTGGTGGCCTTGGCGGCCGGAACCACGCTGGCAACGATACCGACCAGAAGGATCAGCACACTGATGCCACCGAAAACGGTCGGATCGCGGGGGTTCACGTCGAACATGATGAAACCTACGAAGCCGGTGAGGCCGAACGCCATGACCAGCCCGATCCCCAGGCCCAATGCGATCTGCTTCATCCCTTGATTGAGGACGATTTTCAGTACGTCCCCCGAGGCCGCGCCCAGCGCCATGCGAATGCCCATCTCCTGGATTCGTCGGCTCACGGAAAAGGAGAGCACTCCGTACAACCCCACGGAGGCCATGAAGAGGGCTGCGGCGCCGAAGATCATGAAGACGGCCCCGAACACCGTGTAGAACCAGTTCTCTTGGTCGATGCGGGCGCGGAGCGATCCTACGTCGAAAATGGGCAGGTCCGGGTCGATCCCCCTGACGATGTCGCGCACTTCTTGGGTCATTCCGGTCACGTCGTTTCGGGCCGACCGCACGATCAGGTTCATGAAGCCGCCGTTCAGTTGCGTGAACGAAGAGTAGAATCCCCTCCCCGTGCCCTGTGAGGGGCCGAAGCCTTCCATGCGTAGGTTCGGAGCTATGCCGATGATGGTGCGATAGCCTCCCTCGGAGTCCACGCCGCCCAATCGAATGCGCCGTCCGAGTGGATCCTCTCCTGGAAAGTACTCGTCGGCGAACAGTTGGTTCACGATCACAACCAGGTCCGACTCGTAGGTGTCGAGCCGAGAAAAGTCGCGGCCACGGATCACCTCGGTGCCGAGCGTGGCAAAGTAGTCGGGCGAAGCGATGTGATGCGCGGCACGCGGGACCTCGCTGTCCGTCGTGTAGTTTCCCCCTTCGACCGTGAAGAGGCTTTCGCCACCTCCCAGACCCGGCAAAGGCGAAGCGATCGCCGCTGATCGCGCGCCCGGAAGCTGCGCCAGGCGGTCCTGCAGTTCCTGAAAGAACGCTTGCCGTTCTTCCCGCGTCGGGTAGTCCGTTTCAAAGAGGCCGATCCGCGCGGTGAACACGTCCGTCGTGGCAAAGGGGTATTCGTACTCGGTCAGCCGCACCACGCTCTTGATCATGAGCCCGGACGCGACCAAGAGGGCGCAGGACAGGGCGACCTGTCCCAATACGAGCAGCCTGCTCAGGCGGCTCGAGTGCAACCCCGACGATCCTCGCGATTCGTCCTTGAGCACACTGTTTACGTTCGTGCGAGCCACATGCAGCGCGGGAGCCGCGCCGGAAGCCAGAGCAGACATGACCGTGACTCCCAAAACGAACATCAGGATGGGGAGATCGACCGCAAAGATCATGTAGTATGGCTTCCCCACATCGGCGACAGCCTCGCTGAAGAGCGCAACACCGTAGAACGCCAATCCGATGCCCAATACTGCACCCACGGTGGAGAGAATGACCGCCTCGGAGAAGAACGGAAGGACGACCCGCCAGCCGCTCGCACCCATCGCCGTCCGGACCGCCGCCTCCTTGACCCGCATCGTTGCACGAGCCATCAGCAGATTCGCCACGTTCGCGCACGCGATCAGCAGCACGAAGAGCGTGGCCCCCACGCACCGAAGACAGCCTTGAGCTCCGGCCCGGTGTCCCGCTCCCGGAACGTGGAGAAGTCCGAGGTCCAACCCTCGTTGACCTCGGGGTATTGCTCGGCGATTCGGCGCGTGATGGCCGCCATGTCCAGCTCGGCCTGATCCAAAGACACACCATCGGCCAAGCGACCGACTACCACCACGTTGCCCCCGTCTCCCCAATCCTCCAGTTCCGCCCGGTTGTCCTCGAGCGGGATCCAGAGTTCCTGATTCTGCGGGAACATGAAGCCATCGCGCATGACCCCGATGATCTCACCCACTTCACCGTTGATCCTGATCGGTGTCCCAATGACGCTGGGATCACCGCCGTACCGCTACTGCCACACCCGGTAGCTGAGGATCGTGTGTGGGGGCACGCCCGGCCCGTCGTCGCCAGGTAGGAACGCGCGGCCGAGTACCGGACGCTCTCCGAGAAGGTCGAAGAGGTTGGCGCTGATCCTCGCCCCATCGAATCGCTCGGGGCCCTCTGTGCCCGAAACGTTGATCGTGCCCATACGCCACGCCGCCATGGCCTCGAAGGTGCGCTGCTCCTCCCGCCAGCGGTGATAGTCGTGCATGGGCACGCCGGTATTCTCGACCTCGAGTTCGAGGTTCTGATATCCGACGATGGCCAAACGGTCCTGCTCTTCCACGCCCAGGCCCCGGAGAAACACCCCGTAGACGAGGCTGAACGTGGTGGTGCAGAGGCCGATCCCCAACGCCAGCACCACGACGGACAGCACTGCCGACCCTGGCTTCTTGAGCAGCGATCGGGCCCCGAATGTCAGATCCTTCAGCAGAACGTTCATCTCCACCCCTCGTCGGTCATCCGCGCCCGTGAATCGATCGCGACATGCGTTCCAAATGAACCGGCCCATGAGCCGGAGTGCTTGTATCCGGTACCACGCCTTCGCACGCCACGAAGAGTGGGCCTCCAACTGCTTGCGAAAGTCCTCGCCCAGATCGCCGAGGATGCTGTCGGCCAAGCCGTCCTGTGGGAGGCAGAACTCGAGCAGTGCCTCGGCCCACCTCGGAGGCCGCGTGATCTTCCCCATCGTCAGACTGGCGGGACGCTGTCCCGAGGCTGCGGTCGACGTCGTCCCAGAGGCGCTTCATCGCTTCGCGGGACGCCTGTACCGCCTTGACCCCCGCGGCCGACACACTCCAATAGCGTTTCGGTCGCCCGCCCCGCTGGGGACTCGGCGCGCCCATGCGAGACTCGATGTATCCCTTGCGCTCCATCCGCTGAAGCGTCGTGTAGAGTGCGCCGCGCGCCACGTTCCGGCCCACCCGCTCCTCCAGGTGCTCACGGATCGGCACGCCGTACACATCGTTGTCCAGCGCCAGGATGGTCAGGAGGACCATGTGTTCGAACTCACCCAGAAAATCGTGCATCAGGTCTTCTTCCCGCGCTCGGGACTACCTTGTAGTCAAAAAAAGGCAGACAGTGCGCCCACCAAACTCATGTGCTGGACTATGGGTGATTTTCACAGGGAGTTTCAGAGGGTGGCTCTCCGGGAGGCCACCGGCGCGTCGGGCAGCCTTTCGGGAGGCTCGCCAGGCACTATTTTGCAGGCTTCACATCGCTGAACCGGAGTGCCAGATGGACAAGCTCGCTCGTGTGGTGTCGCTCTTCGCGTGTGGTGCCCTTCTCCTCACGTCGGGTGCTGTCGCACTGCTTGCACAGGACACGCCCGCGGCCCTTCGCGTGACGCGTTTAGGAACGTCCTCCACCACTCTCGTGGTGACGCGTGGGGAGTCCGTGCCTCTCACGATCATTGCCTACGACGCCTCCGGTAGGGTCGTCGAGACCCCCATCAGGGTGACCGGCCCCCGGGACGGAGTGCGAATCGAGGACGGCCGAGTGTTCGGTCTGGCGGCGGGTGAGTACGAAATCTTCGCCTCAGTGACACTCCCGGCGAATGCCGGGCGGGCGCCCGTGCAACTCACCATCCCGGTCACCGTGGATTGGCCGGCGATCTCGCGCGTGGAAATCACCTCGACGCATGCACGGCTATTCACGGGCACGACCGCGCTGCACACGGTCACCGCATTTCATGCGGACGGCACCACGCGCCCAGGTGCCTCGGTCCGCTGGACGAGTGGCGAAACCGCGGTCGCCACGGTGGACCGCCACGGATACGTCACCGGGGTATCCGTGGGGTCGGTGACGATTTCGGCCAGCGTTGAGGGGGTCTCCGAAGACGTGGCGTACGCCGTCGCGGCTTTCCCGGCCACCTCCTTGGAAATCGTCGGCGGACTGGAGGAGGTCCGCACGGGGGACGTACAGGACTTCGAACTCCGGGCGGCGGGCCCCGACGGGGAGATCGTCAGCGACATCCCCGTCACCTGGACACTCGCGTTCCGGCCCGCAGAAGGCATCGTCGCGCCCTCCGCGCCAGGGCAACTCGAAGAAGGGCGGATGGTCGCCGACGTGCCCGGTACCTATACGGTGATGGCGAGCGCCGGGGGGCTCTCTGCGACACGACGCTTCACCGTGACGCAGCGCGACGTCGTGCAACGCGTGAACGTGGTGGGCCAGGGCCGGCAGACGGCGCACTATACCAGCGACTTTTGGATTTTCGAGGGCTTGGACGGCCGTGACTATGCGCTGACCGGGGCGCGGCAAGCACAGAGCCACGCCTTTGTCTGGGATGTCACGAACCCGGCCAACATCATCAAGACCGACTCCGTCCGGGTCGACGCTCGCTCGTTGAACGACGTCAAGACTTCGCCCGATGGGCGGTACGGGGTGATTTCTCGAGAAGGCGCATCCAACCGCCGCAACGGCCTCGTCATCTTGGACCTGGCGGACCCCGCCCACCCCTCGATCGCGTCGGTATACGACGAGGGCGTCACGGGCGGTGTACACAACGTATTCGCACTGAACGACTACCTGTTCGCGCTGTCGGGTGGAGACAAATACATCATCCTGGACATGCGTGACATCTATGATCCCACGTATGTCAGCGAGTATGACCATCCGGATAGCCGTGTCCACGACGTATGGGTCGCCGATGGGATCGCTTACTCGGCCGAGTGGGAGACCGGAGTCGTGATGGTGGACGTCGGGAACGGCCGTTGGGGGGGGACGATCGAGAGCCCGAAGCTGATCACGACGTATCCGCTTCCTACCGGCTCCACCCACGCGGTCTTCCCGTACACGTCGGAGTCCACGGGTAAGCAACTCTTATTCGTAGGGGACGAGATCACCAACCGCCGCGGGAAGGCTTGGCAGGGCAACGGCCCCGATGTGCGCATGGCCTTCGACCCTGAGACGGGACGGGGCGGCTACCCCAGGGTCACGTCCGGATACATCCAGATACTGGACCTCTCCGATCCGGAGAAGCCGGAAATGATCGCGCGATACGAGGTCACGGAGTACGGCACGCACAACATCTGGGTCGAGGACGACATCCTCTATCAGGCGTACTACGAGGGCGGCATGAGGCTGGTGGACGTGTCAGGGGAGCTGATGGGCAACCTCTACACGCAGGGGCGGGAGATCGCGGTGTACAAAGCCAACGACCCGCAGGGATGGATCGCCAATGCCCCCGCGGCCTGGAGCGTGATCCCGTACAAAGGCCACGTATTCTTTTCCGACATCAGTAGCGGGCTCTGGGCCGTGAAGCTGGAGCCTAAGGGGCGCCCGGTGTCGTAGGCCGTTCCATGATGCCCGCGGGTGGCTCTCCCTGCTTTAGGGCCTCCTTCATGTAGCGCATGGCCGGGTCGATGTGGTTGAAGAAGGGGCGGTACCCCTCGCAAAGCACGTTCAGTCCCGGCTCACCCTCGGGTGTGGTGCCGAATCGGTTCTTCGGGCAGCCGCCGTTGCATACGAAGCGCACTTCGCACTCGCGGCAGTACGCCGGAAGCGAGGTCTTCTTGTCCCGCCCGAAGCCCTGCTGTCGTTCGCCTTCCACGAGCACCGGGAGTTCAGTTCGCAGTACGTTGCCCACCAGGAATTCGGGGTCTACGAAGTGATCGCACGAGAAGAGGTCCCCTGTGTGCTCCAACGCGAGCGCTCGTCCGCACGTCTCCTCGAAGATGCACAGCCCCGGTCGTTGCCCGACCCACGCTGCGAGCGCCACATCGAAGATCTGCACGAACACGGATCCGACATCCCGCCGTACCCATTCGTCGAAGATCGCGATCAGGAACTCGCCGTACGCCTGGCCGGTCACCGAACGGCCGGGACTCTCGCGCTCCACGATGGGGATGAACTGCATGTAGCTGGTGGCGACCTCATCCCGCAGGAATCGGTAGACCTCTAGCGGGTGCGCCATATTCGCGGCATGCACGGTCGTTAGCACGTTGTGCTCGACGCCATATTCGCGGAGTAGATTCAGCCCCGCCATGACGCGATCGTGCGTGGGCTTCCCGCCCTTGTCTCGTCGGTAGGCGTCGTGCAAGGCTCGAGGCCCGTCGATGCTGATGCCGATCAGGAACGAGTTGTCGCGGAAGAACTCACACCATTCGCGGTCCAGGCCGACTCCGTTCGTCTGCAGTGTATTGAGAACGCGAGTCCCGGGTTTGGCGTATCGGTGCTGGAGTTCGACCGCACGCCTGTAGAAGTCGACGCCAACGAGCGTGGGCTCTCCTCCTTGCCACCCGAACACGATTTCAGAGCTGAGTTGGCTCTCGATGTACTGGCGCGTGAAGGCCTCCAGCACGTCGTCGGACATGCGGAAGTCCGAACCTGGATACAGCTCTTCTTTGTCGAGGTAATAGCAGTAGCTGCAGTCGAGGTCGCAGATCGCGCCTCGGGGCTTGAGCATTACGTGGTAGGGCTGAATCAGGGACATTTTCAGTACAGACGCTCGGGGTCGAGGACGTTGCGCAGCGGCTCGCCCGCCCAATAGCGAGCCAGGTTGTCACAAAAGATGTCGGTGATCCTACGGTTCTCGCGGTCGCTGGTACTGCCCGAGTGCGGGCTGACGAGCACGTTGGGCATCGACCAGAGCGGGCTGTCTTCGGGCAGCGGCTCTTTGGCGAAGACGTCCAGGTAGGCTCCACCGATGTGGCCACTCTCGAGCGCTGCGATCAGGGCCGGCTCATCCACCAGGGAGCCGCGCCCGATGTTCACCAGGGCCGCGCCCGCTGGCAGCGCCGCCAGCTCATCCCCTCCGATCATATTCTCCGTCTCGCCGGTATCCGGTGCGGCCAGGACGAGAAAGTGGGCACGTGGCAACAGCCCGCGCAGGGCACTCGGACCGTGCACCTCATCGGCGTGCACCTCGCTCGGCTGCACGCCTTCGGGATGCCGCACGAGACCGAGCACGCAGAGCCCGCACGCACGGGCCATGCGACCCACTTCCCTGCCGACGGATCCGTACCCCACGACCAGGACCGTCTTGCCCTCCAGATCACTGCCGGCGAAGCACTCCCAGTGCCGCGCTCGCTGCGCATTCACCGTGTGCAGCATTCCGCGCACGTGACCCAGCATGCACATGAGCGCGAATTCCGCCAGCGGACGGGCGTGCACGCCGCTGGCGGTGGTGAACGTCGTTTGCGGCATGCGGTCGGCATACGCCATCCGCGACACGAACCGCCCGATCCCGGCACTCGTGGCCTGGATCCAGCGCACGTTGGGTGCCAGCTCCGGAAGGTCTTCCCTGTGCGTCTTGTCGAAGTCGTAGAGGATGGTGGCTCGCGCCAGGAGGCCTCTCCAACGGGCCTCGTCTGCGGGGCCGCGCTCGATGGCATGGCCCGAATGGTCGGCGGCGTACCGGGGAGGTGGTAGCAGCGAGGGCTCGTGCACGACCTCGGCCCAGGGAGCCGCTTCGCGGATACGCTGGACGTGTTCTTCTTCGAGCCAGCTCGCAATGACTATGACGTCGCTCACTACCGTCCTCCTGAAGGAAGGCGCGAAGCTAGCGGCCGGCGATCCGGTGAGCCACGTTGGCCGCCATGAACCCAGAAAGCATCGATCACTCAGGTTGGATGGACGCCTTCTTCGCGTCCTACTACGAGCACAGACCCGTGAACGCCACGTTCGTCGGGATGCACGACTTCGATGGCCGACTGCCGGACTTCTCGGAGAACGGAGCGGGCGATGTGCTGGCCGACACGCAGGATCTCCTGCGTCGATCCGACCAGCCCGCAGGGTCGCTCACGACCGCCGCGAGGCTCGACCGCAAGCTGGCTCGCGGGTTTCTGAAGATCCAGGAGTGGGAGCTCGATTCCGATCATTTCCACCGGGGGAATCCGAGCCTCTATACGGGTGAGGCGGTCTTCGGCGTGATGGGCCTTTTCCTCACCGACTTCGCACCTCCAACATCCCCGCCGAGTCGGGCGTCGGTCTGGGCATTCGACGGTACTTATACCTCGACCGCGAGCAGTGGGGGCACAGCGGCGGAGCATCGGAAGGGAGTAGCATCGTGATTCAAGACGCCGACACGGGCATCACGGTGTCGGTGCCGATGAACCAAGGCGGAGCCGTCCATCGCGCGTCACACTTCAGCATGGCGCCGGAGCTACTGGCGATCACCGAGGCCGGCTAAGGTCGAGACGCTGCTAGCGACCGCGCGGGCGTAGGTACGCGTTCCTCGGATCTCTGGGCACAGTCAATTCCAGCCGATCCCCCGGAGATACGTTGAGCCTGTTGCTCTCGTAGTCCTGCCCCGCCAACACCTCGATGCGAATCCGAAGCTCGTCCAAGCCCTGCCAAGGCAACGTGAACGTGCGCCGGGTCACACCCCCGATACGACCCAGCGGCTGGCGGCCCCGCGTGGTGATCGCGAGTAGCGTGAGGTCGTTGAAGTTCTGGTTGTCGACATAGATCTGGACCGTCGAGGGCTCGTCGCTACCGCGTGAGAATGGATTCGGAGCGGCGCGTTTGACGCACGCTGTGATGGTGGTGAGGACCACCAACGCGACGACGACCTTGGAGTTCACGTGATTAGACGCTCCGCATCGATCGGCTCGAGCCCGAGCTCGCGCAGCAGCGCATTGAGCCGGGCCAGATCCTGTTGAATGATCAGCGTCATCTGCTCCAACTCCTGGCCCAAGGCGCTCGACAGCACGTCAAACACTTCGTAGGACTGATCGGTGGGCCGGTTCTCCGGGCCCTCCACGAGGTTCTGCAGCGCCGCGATCTTGTTGTTCAGCTTGATGGGGTAGTTGAGCGGATCCTGATTCGAACGATTTCGAACCTGGTAGATCTCTCCTTCCACGCCCCCTAGACGCTCCTTCACGGTCCCGCCCAGCGCGGCCAGCTCGGAGTTGTCGCTCTCCTCGAGGCGGTCATCGACCTGCGCGTTGATCGAACGGATGCGCAGGACGGCCTCGTGCGCCGCCGTGACCTCGTCACGGATGCGGACCGCGAAGTCGAAACGCTCCTGCAGATCCGCGGCGGTGACGCCGTCCGCCAACGCACGCGGGTTCATCTTGATCTCGAAGTCCTGAGTCTTCGTCTCCCCGTCGACGGTGACGCGCACTTGATAGGCCCCCGGGGGCACGGCCGGTCCCTGGTTGCCCGCCGCCCAGAATATGCGGCCCTCGAAGTCGGTCCAACCATCGATGCGCATGTTCCACCGGAAGCGGTGAGAGCCCTGCATCTTCGAAGGGCGCGGCCGCACGGTTGCGACACGGCCGCCGGTCGAAGTCGAGTCGGCTGTCGAGTCGGCGGCTGGGGCCGTCGATGTATACGAACCCAGCACGTTCCCTCGAGCGTCGGCGAACTCGATCTGCACCTCGTCGGCACCCGACGGCAAGTTGTAGAACACGTCCGCGGTGTTGTCGAAGCGACGCACCGGGTCCCGCGGATCGAACACCCAGAAGTCCGACGTCGCCACCTCCGGGCTCAACTGCCGCAAGATATCAATGTCGCGCATGACCCAGAACGCGCGTCCGTGCGTCGAGATCACCAGATCATGATCCTCGACCACCAGGTCCGAGACCTGCACGACCGGCAGGTTTCTCGTCAACGGCTGCCACTCGATTCCGTCGTTCCAGGAGACGTAGACCGTGCGTTCCGAGGCCGCGTACAGCAGGCCGGGGCGCATCGGGTCCTCACGCACCGCGCGCACGAAGTCGTCCGCCGGTATGCCGTTCACGATCTTGGTCCAGGTCTGACCGAAGTCCTCGGTCTTCCACACGTAGGGGCTGCGGTCGTTGTCGACGAGGTAGCGGATGCCCGCGACATAAGCCTTACCGCGCGTGTTCGGCGATGGCTCGATCGTGTTGATGCGCACGAAGTCGGGGGCGTCGTCGGGCGTGACGTTTTCCCAGGAGGGCGATTCCGCGCGTGCGTCTCGCGTTATGTGCACGTAGCCGTCGTCCGAACCCGCCCAGATCACGTCCGGGTCGAGCGGCGACGGCGCGATCGCGAAGATCGTCGCATACGTCTCTACCCCCGTCTGATCCTTCGTAATCGGTCCGCCGGACGGGCCGACCGTCATGGGGTCATTGCGCGTGAGGTCGGGGCTGATCAGGTCCCAGCTCTGACCTTCGGTGCGCGTGCGCCACACCTTCTGCGTGCCCGTGTACAGAATGCCGGGATCGTGCTCGTCGAAGACGATCGGGAAGGTCCACTGCACGCGTTCCCGGATGTCCTCAGCGGACTGCCCCATCGGGTTCTCAGGCCAAACGTTGATCGCCCGCTGGAAGCCGGTGCCGTGATCGTACCGGGAAAGCGCGCCGCCGTAGCATCCCGCGTAGAAGACGTCGAGGTCCACCGGATGCGGCGCGATGTAGCCGCTCTCGCACCCGCCGACCGAATAGAAGTAGCTTCCGCCCCCCGCAGACAGGTGGCTGAATCCACCCGAGGGCATACAGGCGGTCGAGTTGTCCTGCTGGGCGCCGCAGATGTGATACGGCTCATGGTTCGTCGTGATCACGCGGTAGAACTGTGCGGTCGCGTACTCCTGGTCCGTCCAGCTCGTGCCACCGTTCATCGAGACGTTCGCGCCTCCGTCGTTGGAGTTGATCATGCGCTCGGGATCCGAAGGAGCGATCCACAGGTCGTGGTTATCCCCGTGCGGGACGCCAATGGTGCGCGGGAACGTGGCCCCGCCATCGGTCGACTTGTAAAAGGCAGTGTTGAGCGCGTAGACCACATCCTCGTCCTCGGGGTCGGCATAGATGCGCGAATAGTAGAACGCCCGCTGACGCAGTTTGCGCTCATCGTTCACGCGTTCCCAACTCTCTCCGGCGTCGTCGGAGCGGTAGACCCCGCCTCCCGGCTCGTGCTCGATCAGCACCCAGACCCGGTCCGAGTTCGCGGCCGATACCGTGACCCCGATCTTCCCGATCGGGCCCGCGGGATCCAGTCCCAGCTTGGCCGTAATGTCCGTCCAGGTCTCGCCCCCGTCGGTCGACTTCCAGAGCCCCGAGTCGAAGCCGCCTGAACTCATGCCCCAACTCTTGCGCCAGGCCTCCCAAACAGCTGCATAGAGCACATCGGGGTCGTTGGGGTCGAGTACGAGGTCGGTCGCACCGGCCTCGGCGCTCTTGAAGAGCGTGAGCTGCCAGCTCTCACCCCCGTCGATCGTCTTGTACACACCTCGCTCGTCGTTGCTCGCGGAGTGCACGCCGAGCGCGGCGGCCCACGCCACGTCGCAATCCTCGGGGTGGATGCGGATCCGAGCGATGTTCTGGGTCTCGCGCAGACCGATGTGCTGCCAGGTGGTGCCTCCGTTGGTCGACTTGTAGGCGCCGTCGCCCTGCATGATGTTGCCGCGGATTTGAGTCTCGCCCGTGCCGATATACACGACATCGGGATCGGCTTCGCATACCGCCACGGCTCCGACCGACGAGCTGGTGATCTTCCCATCGGTCACGGCACGCCAGTTGTTGCCACCATCCGTAGTCTTCCACAGGCCGCCGCCCGTGGCCCCGAAGAAGTACTCGGACGGGCGTGCGTCGCTGCCGGCTACCGCGGTGGACCGGCCGCCGCGGTTGGGCCCGACGTTCTGCCATCGCAATTCGTCGAAGAGGGCCTCGTCGTACTGCTGAGCTGCGGCAGGAGAGAAGCCGGCCGTCAGCGCGACCGCCAACAACAGGGCGGCTCGCCGGAACAGAACCGAGCAGGATACCGCGAACGGAAACAGGGAGGTCCGCATCGTGCTGTATGCCTCTGGGAGACGGGGGATATCGGGGTCGCTCATGAAGCACATTGTACCGCTCGGTCGGCTACTCTTCCACCCGGGCGATGCACTCGATTTCAACGTCACAAAACTTCGGGAGCGCGGCGGCTTGTACCGCGGCGCGCGCGGGCCGATGGTCACCGAAGTGTCGCGCGTATACCTCGTTCATCTCGGCGAACGTGTTCATGTCCGAGAGGAACACGGTGGTCTTTACGACGCTCTGAAGCGAGGAGCCCGCGGCCTCGAGAACGCGCGCGAGGTTCTTCAGGCACAAGTCGGTCTGAGTCGCGACGTCCCCGGTGTCGAGTTCGCCGGTCTCGGCGTCCAGTGGGATCTGCCCTGAGCAAAATACCCAGCCGTCGGTGACGATCGCCTGGGAATACGGCCCGATCGCCGCCGGGGCGTGGTCGGTGTGCACAGACTCGAGAACACTCATCTCTTTGACTCCTGTAGGTGAGCTAGTCGACTGCGTGGCGCGCGACGTGCGCTCGCAGCTCTTCCGGCGAAACGGTGGCGACGCCAGCCTTGGCGACCTCGATCGCCGCCGCGTGGTTGGCCATCATGGCCGCCTCGGCGGGCGTGCCCCCCGCCGCCAAGACCACCGCGACGATCGCCGTGACGGTGTCACCGGCACCCGACACGTCGTAGACGGCGCGCGCGGCAGCGGGAATGCGAACGGCGGTGCCTCGAGCGGTCTGAAGTGCCATGCCGTCTTCGCCGAGCGTGAGCAGCAAGTTCTCGCATCCGAGCTTGCGCCGGGTCGCTTCCATCCAATCCGCATCGTCCGCGTGAATGAAGTCGCCGAGCGCGTCACCCAGCTCCTTTGCGTTGGGCTTGAACACCGTCGCGCCCCGGTACGTGAAGAAGTTGCGGCGCTTCGGATCGACGACCGTCGGCAGTCCCAAGCGGGCGCCGTTCTCCAGCACAGACGAAACGACCGAGGGCACCAGCACTCCCTTGTTGTAGTCCTGAACGACCAAGACGTCACTTTGCGCCGCGAGCTCGTCCACCTTCCCCGAAAGCGTGCGCGCCAGTGCGGCGCCGACGTCGGAGTCGTCCTCCACGTCGAAGCGCACGATCTGCTGGCGAAGCGCCAGAACCCTCGTCTTTTCCGTGGTCGGGCGGTCATCGGTCCTGACGAGGCCGTCGGTATGAACGCCGAGGCGCTCGAGCTCGTTCTCGAGCAAACCCCCGGCTTGGTCGTTGCCGACGCAAGCGACCACCCGGCAGGTCGCCCCCAAGGCCGCGATGTTGGCCGCTACGTTGCCGGCACCACCCACGGCCGCGATGCTCTCGGCTACCCGCACCACCGGCACCGGAGCCTCAGGCGATACGCGATCCACGGGACCGGCGATGTACCGGTCGAGCATGAGGTCGCCGACCACCAGGACTCGCACGCCAGTCGCCGCGGCGAGGAGCTCGTTCAGGCGCTCGGAGTTTAAGCGGTCCACGGACCCCGCCCCCTTCCCTCCAAGGTCAGCAGTGAATGCCCGTTCCCGTCGCGCGCGAGCAGGACCTCCTGGAGGTTGACGGATGCGCAGACGTGGTTCGGGACGATGCGTACCCGATCTCCGATCGCGGGGCACCAACCCGTGTCGGAGAGATCCAACACGCCGTGCTCCTCGGAAAGGGAGACGACGGTCACCTCGGGATGGTCGAACAGCACGCCAAAGCCGGCCTCCGCACCGCGCGCCTCCTTGGAGAGGGCCTTGGATCCACAATCGACTACGGCGTGCCCCGGGACCGCGGTGCTGACGACGGTAGCGAGCAACGTATACGCGATATCTTCGCGGGACGCGACCCCCACCGCCAATCCCTCTCGGTCGAAATAGATGCAGGACCCGGAGCGAATCTCGGTGACACCGGGAAGCTCGTGGCTGCGCCAGACGGTAGGCGTCGAGCCGCCACTCACGATGCCGCACTCAAGGCCTGAACCTTGGAGCGCGGCATACGTTTGAGCGAGGCGCTCGGACACACGCTTCAGGGCTTCGTCCTGCTCGTCCTGCCGGATGCGGATATGGCCGGGATAGAACATCAGCCCCCGGAACTCCACGCCCTGCAGAGAAGCGGCGAGCCCGGCCAAGCGAACGACGTCGGCACCCGCCTGCACGCCCACCCGCCCCAGCCCCACGTCCTGTTCGATGAGGACCCCGACCACGCGACCTGCGTCGGCCGCATGCGTCGCCAACGAGGTCAGCACCTCAGCCGAGTCGAGCGCGACCTTGAGATCGAGCGAGGCAGGGAGCCGCAGCAGCCGTTCGAGCTTGGCAGCGCCCACGGGTGGGTACGCGAACAGGAGGTCGTCCGTGAGCGCCGACATCACCTCCGCTTCCCGCAATGTCGCGACCGTCAGCCCGCTCGCGCCCGCCGTCAACTGCATGCGAGCGACCAGGAGCGACTTGTGAGTCTTGATGTGCGGACGCCAAGCGAAGCCGTGTCCCGCAGCGTAGTCGGCTACCCGGGCGGCATTCGCCCGCGCGCGCCCGAGATCCACATACCCGATCGGAGTTTCGATTCCAGCCGGGTCGACCGGATTCAACGGAGCGCATCCTCCAGAGCCTGTGCGAACACCTGGTCCGTCTCGCCCACCGGCCCGTACCGCATCCACCGCAGCACGCCCTCCCGGTCGATGAGGAACGACGCCGGGAGACCCAGCACGTTGTAGACGTCCATACCGCGCATCTGCGGATCGAGCAGGATCGTGTATGTGACCGCGTACTCCTCCTTGAACATCTCGACCTGATCAGCCGCATTGCCGCTGTCCATGGAGACACCCACGACGTGGAAGCCGTCCTCGCTGTGCTTCTCATAGAGCTCTTGCAGGAAGGGCGTCTCGAACCGGCACGGGGCGCACCACGTGGCCCACATGTTCAGGAGCACGACCTCGCCCTTCAGGGACGCGAGCGAGACGGAGTCCCCTTGCAGGTCCAGCGCCATGAAGGCGGGCGCCGGGGAGCCCGGCCTGGGCGGCTTCGGCGCTTCGGACTGCGCGCATGCAACGGTCGCGGCAACCACTACTACGGCGGTCATGGTCTTGATTTTCATCGGTCTTCCAAGAGCAGTCTGGACACGCGGACCTGCGAAGGATCTGTCGACACGTCGGTCCAGGCCATCAACAGCGAGCCGTCCGGGGCCTGGACCAGCTGCGGGAAACCGCTCGCCCTGGACGAAGACGATGCGGTCAGCGTGACGCTCTCCGACATCTCTCCGGTGCCGCGGATGCGGCGCATGCGTACTTCTGCGCCCTCGCCTCCCGTCCTCTCGAGCCACGCGACGAGCGCCGTCCCGTCCTCTAGACCCACAACCGCGACGCGGCCCGCGGGGTTCCCCCCGTCGATCACAACAGCCTCGCCGAACGTGGCACCGTCGTCCTCCGAGAACGCGATCTTTACCCGCGGCTCGTCTCCGGCTCCCGTAAACCACGCCACCGCGAGGGATCCGCCGGCCATGGCGGCGGAGGGGCCGTTCACCGGGCAGCCCCAAATGTGCCAACCGTCGTCGTGGACTGGGACGCCCTCGGTCCAGGCGCCATCGACGTAGCGCGTAATGTAGATGTCTCGAACCTCGGGTTCTTGCGTCCGGTCCCGGTAGAGAACCACCGGGCCCGAGGGCGTGACCGTGGCATCCGTCTGACAGCAGTCACACGTCCGGCCGTCCAAGAGGGTCTCGGGTCCGGGCGTGCCGTCCGTACCGATCTCGCGAAACCTCAGCGTCATTTCGTGCGTTGCTTCCTCGCCGCCGGCGGTCTTGCGCCCGTCCAGCCACACGAAGCCGACGCTCTCCTCCATGGCGAGCACGCTGACGAAGCCGTGCTCGGTCGGCGTCCCGTCCTCGTGTGGAGTCCACGCTTCGGACCAGGTCGCGCCCTGATCGGCGGAGTGGGCCACGCGCACGCCGTAGTCGTATCCACCCGCGTCTCCACGCTGAAGCCAATGCGCCCACAGCGTGCCCTGCGGCCCGGGGGACACGGACGGAAAGTCGGCCCAGTTCACGAAGAACGAGTCTCCCCCGGCGACGACGGACGCGTCGGTCCAGTCCGCCTGCGCGAGTTGGGAGAAGCGGAGCTCGTGGTACGAGCCTTCTGTCCGTTCCAACCAACTCAGGTACACCGCGTCTTTCGACGCAGACAGGAACGGCTCGGCGCTGCCTCTTCCGGCCGGGGATTCCATGGGCTCGAACGCCAGCGCCAGCGGCGGCGGACCAGAGTCCTGGCACGCTACGAAAACGGTCAGGAGGGCCAGAACAGAAAGGGGTCTGCGCATCAGCTCGTACTCATTGACGTGAGGTCGGGTCAGTCCCATGACACCGTACGTAGGCATCTTGCTTGCATCGGGTTCCCCAAGTGCAGAGAATCTCAGTATGCTTCCCACCCGCGGTCAATGCGAGGGGAAGTCGATTGCCCGCAGAGAGCGTCGCCATACGTGCCCGGTACAGTAACGAAACCCCAGGGGCCAGACTCGGTATGTGTGGATTGTCGGACCGTGATCGTCGTATTGCATGGGTAGGGTGGCAGCAATTCAAACAGGGGTGACCAGTATGCATTCCTCGTGGCTGGCGTTGACTTGGCAACGGACGAAGCTGCCCGCTGCATTCGGCCTGCTAATGGCGGCCGCGGCTCTCGCGTGCGTCCCGCAGCCCGGCACAGCGCAGTACTTCGGACGCAACAAGGTCCAATTCGACGAGTTCGAGTTCGAAGTCCTTCGCACGGATCACTTCGACTTCCATTTCTATCCGGAAGAGGGTGAAGCGGTTCGTGATGCAGCCCGCATGGGTGAGCGCTGGTACGAACGCTTCGCGCGCACGTTCCAGCACGAATTCGAGGAGTCCAAGCCGGTCATATTCTACGCGGACCATCCCGACTTTCAGCAGACGAACACTCTGTCGGGCTTCATCGGCGAGGGCACGGGCGGAGTGACGGAGTCGCTCAAGAACCGGGTGATCATGCCGATCACCGGGTCGTATTGGGACACGGATCACGTGCTCGGCCACGAGCTCGTGCACGCCTTCCAGTACAACATCGCCCAGTCGAGACGTGGGGGCGGACTGCAGGGCCTGGTGACGCTGCCCCTCTGGCTCGTCGAGGGCATGGCCGAGTACCTCTCGGTCGGTCGAGACGACCCGCTGACCGCGATGTGGATTCGAGACGCCATCCGTAGGGACGCGCTGCCGACGATCCATCAGTTGACCACCGATCGAAAGTTCTTCCCGTACCGGTTCGGCCAGGCGCTGTGGGCCTACATCGGCGGCACGTACGGAGACGACGCGGTCATCCAGGTATACCGACGTTCGCTGCGTGTGGGATTCGAAGGAGCGATCAACCAGGTATTGGGGCTCTCGACGGACACCCTGTCCGTGCGTTGGAAAGAGAAGACCGCCGAAGAGTACCTGCCGGTCATGGTGGGGCGGAGCGCACCGGAGGATCAGGGCACCTTGATCCTCGCCCCGAGCACGGGTTCCGGCACGACGAACATCTCCCCCTCGATCAGCCCCGACGGGCGCTACATAGCGTTCCTGTCTGAGAAAGACCTCTTCTCGATCGATCTGTATATGGCGGAGGTGGCGACCGGCCGCATCATCCGAAAGCTCTCCAGCGCCAACTCCGATCCTCACATCGATGCGCTGCGCTACATCGACTCCTCCGGAACATGGTCGCCCGACTCGGAGCAGTTTGCGTACGTCGTAACCGCCGATGGCGACAACCAACTCGTCATCGTCAGTACCGGGAACGGTCAGGTCCAGAGGAGGATCGCGTTCGAGGGAATCGGGGCGGTAAGCAATCCTGCCTGGTCGCCGGACGGTCAGTATCTCGCCTTCTCGGGCTCCGTGGGCGGCATCAGCGACCTGTTCCTGTACGATCTCGAGTCCGACGAAACGATCAGACTGACAGACGACAAGTACGCCGACCTGCAGCCCGCATGGGCCCCGGACGGGCGCACGCTCGCGTTCACGAGTGATCGCGGCCCCGAGACGAACTTCGAACGCCTCACCTACGGCGCGTTCCAGTTGGCCACCATCGATATCGCCACCAGCCAGGTTCGCGTGATCCCGGTTTTCGGGAACGTGAAGCACATCAACCCGGCGTACGGAGCCGACAACGAGACGCTGTATTTCATCTCCGACCAGGACGGAGTGAGCGACGTGTATTCGCTGAGCTTCCGGAACGGAGACGTCACGCGAATTACCGATCTCGCCACGGGAGTGAGCGGGCACACCTATCTGTCGCCAGCGATGACCGTGTCCCAGGACGGCACCGTGGCGTACACGGTCTTCGACGAACTCGAGTTCCACATCTATACGAAGCGAATCGAGGAGAGCACGCAGCTGGTCGAGATCGTCGACAACGCCGAAGACCAACCGGGTCGGAAGCTTCCGCCCGCCAATCCAGACCGATTCAGCCGCATCGCGACCTACCTCGCGGACCCGGAGACCGGGTGGCTGCCGTCCGACACCTGGACGGAAGAGGACAGCGAGCCCTACGAGTCGAAAATGTCCTTGGACTTCGTGGGACAGCCCTCCCTCGGCGTCGGCACCGACAACTTCGGCAACTACATCGGCGGTGGGGCGTCCGCCTTCTTCAGCGACATGCTGGGCGACCACGTGCTGGGCGTCGCGGTACAGGCCCAGGGCACCTTCAAGGACATAGGCGGGCAGGTGTTCTACACCGACCTCTCGAATCGCTGGAACTGGGGTGCCAGCGCGGGGCGGATTCCGTATCAGCTCGGCTACTACGGCTACGGATCGGACGAGGTCGGCCAATACTTGGGCCAGACTCGCTACCGCATCTTCATCTCGTCGGCGGCCGGGCAGGTCGCCTACCCCTTCTCGTCGACGCAGCGCTTCGAGATGTCTTTAGGCTTGACCCGGTTCAGCTACGACATCGAGTTGGACAAGTACTACCTGGACCAGTTCGGTCGCATCACCGGCCTCGATCGGCAGCAACTGGACGACCAGGAGCCCGACCCACTGAATATGGCCACCGCATCGATGGCGCTGGTGGGGGACAACTCCTACTTCGGCTTCGTTTCACCGATCCGCGGTGGTCGGTATCGTTTGGCGGTGGAGCAGACTACCGGTACGCTGGACTTCACGACCATCACGGCGGACTGGCGTCGGTACTTCTCGCCCACGAAGAACCTCACGGTCGCCTTCCGCGGCCTGCATTACGGCCGCTACGGTCTGTCGGTGGAGCCGGGCTCGCAGGGTACCTTCAGTCCGATCCAGGAGCTCTTCCTAGGCTTCGAGACATTCATCCGCGGCTACAGCTTCGAGAGCTTCGACCCGGCGGAGTGCGGCAGTCAAGCAGACGGGTCGTGCCCGACGTTCGATCGCCTGTTCGGGCACCGACTGGCCGTTGGTTCTCTCGAGATGCGGATTCCGCTCATCGGAGTCGAGCAGTACGGACTCATCAACTTCCCTTTCCTTCCGACCGAGCTGGTGCTCTTCGCGGACGGTGGGTTGGCCTGGGACCCGGACAATCCGCCTACGCTCGAGTGGAGTCGCTCTTCCAGTGAGCGTGTGCCGGTGCTCTCGACGGGTGTGTCGGCTCGGTTCAACGTGCTCGGGTTCATGATTCTCGAGGCGTACTATGCGTATCCTTGGCAGAGGCCGGACAAGGGCTGGCATTGGGGGTTCAACCTCGCTCCAGGCTGGTAAGCTCTAACGCGGGGGCCTTTGTGGCGCTTCGAGGGCTCCGAGCAATCGCTCGGGGCCCTCTTTGCTTTTTGGTGCTTTGGGGCGGGACGAGGCCACGGGCACCGCCTGCGGGCGCTGGCTCTTCGTCGTGCATGCCACGTGAGGCCCTCGACCGTGTGTGTGCACGACTGCGCGATGCGCCCTCCGGCGGCGCCCCTCCTCATGTGTGTTTGGCGCAAGGGGGCTTTGGCGATCGTGGGCGGGGCGGGGGCGGGTGGCCCCCGTTGGGGGGCTGACGTGCCCCTCAGTGCGGTACGACATCCTATGTTAGACCTTGAGCCGTCTGAGGTCCAAGAAGCTGGGGCATTCTAAGGAACCAGTCGGCTGGTTTTACCGTCTCTGGAGCCGGGGGGCGA
>Ga0066376_10001221_pt1 | contig 24978 bp, 16 predicted proteins | sample Knorr_S15_td_Bot_FD_77009 | JGI IMG/M metagenome (GOLD analysis project Ga0066376, IMG submission 77009) | Marine microbial communities from Southern Atlantic Ocean transect - Knorr_S15_td_Bottom_ad_5009_LV_A | ecosystem: Environmental > Aquatic > Marine > Oceanic | place: Southern Atlantic...
ACTAAGCAATGCAACTTGGGCTCCACTCGCTAACCTCGCGAAAAGAATTTGTGCAGAACAGGTAATCCATGTTGACCATGTAAGTTCCTGGATTGACCATCTTGGAAAAGGAAATGCGGATTCAAAATTGCGAATGCAAAATGCACTTGATGACTATGCACCATATGCTTCTATGCTGTCTGAGGCACCCGACGGAATCAATGTACTTTTCGAAGGAGGCATCCTCATAAATGAAGGGTGTCTGTTTACTGCTTGGAAAGAATACGTGAATCAAATAGCAGAATCAGCTTCCCTGACCATTAACGTTGAACCTTGCTCAGGCATTGGTGGCAGAAACGGTAAACATGATGAGGATTTCACTCGTTCACTCGCGGAGTTACAAGAAGTCTTTTCGACTGACCCAACAGCAGCATGGTAAGCAATGAAGATATTTTTAAAATTCTTGGGACAATCCCAGATCCAGAAATGCCCATTAGCATTACTGATTTAGGCTTGATTGAAGACGTGTTCTTTGACGACACTACAATCCGAGTCACTGTCTTACCTACATTCATTGGTTGTTTTGCTCTACCGACAATCGCAAAGGAGATTGAGCAGAAACTTTCTGCGCTTGAGGGAATTACTTCAGTAGAAGTAAACTTTATTCATGACCCTCCATGGAGTATCGATCGTATTACAAACGAAGGCAGAGCATCGCTTGCGCAGCACGGAATTTCAGTTCCAGATAGCGGTGCAATTTGTTGCCAGGAAGGGGAAACTGAAGTCGTTGAATTACGAACATCAGCGATACCCTGCCCATGGTGCCAGTCGCGAGAAACAACCATTACAAGCCCCTTTGGACCGACTCGTTGCAAATCAATCCACTTCTGTAATGCCTGCAGGCAGCCCTTTGAAAGAATGAAGAGGGTATAGGGGGGTCCCCCTCTGCTATGATACGGGGTCTGTTATGGCACCTGAAAACCAAGATACAACAAGGGCAACTTCTGGAGAAGAGGTCGTACCCCCACATACTCCATCAGTGATGAACACAGGACCAATTGACTTAGGACATATCGAAGTTCTCCAGATTCTCAATGAACATGGAGAGGTCGACAGTGGGTTAGACCCACATTTGAGCGACGAAATTCTTTTAAAGGTACACCGAGCAATGGTATTGACACGTGCATTCGATCAACGGATGCTGACAATGCAACGACAAGGGCGAATGGGTACATTCGCTCCAAATATCGGGCAAGAGGCATGTATTATTGGTCAGGTCATTCCCCTCACAAATGATGATTGGTTCGCGCCTTCGTACCGTTCTTTTGGTGCCCAAATAGTACGGGGTTGGCCCATGGAACAGCTCATGCGTTTATGGGCAGGATTTCATGATGGGTTTCCCCCACCCTCACATGTCAATGACTTGCCGTTTTCCATCGTCGTCGGCTCTCATGTGTTGCCGGCTGTGGGTATCGGTATGGGGATGAATTACAAAAAGAAAAACGATTGCATCGTCGTGAACTTTGGCGATGGAGCAAGTTCACAAGGTGCAGTAAGCGAAGCCTTAAACTTCGCTGCTGTCTACAAGGCACCAGTTGTATTTGTGTGTGAAAACAATGGTTGGGCAATTTCAACCCCCATTCAAAAACAAACGATGAACGAGGTTCTCGCAACAAGAGGAACTTCTCACGGCATTCCGAGTATCCGTGTTGATGGTAATGATATTCTTGCCATGATTTGTACAACTCAAGAAGCAGTTCAACGAGCGAAGAACGGAGAAGGTCCAACATTTATTGAGGCAATGACGTACAGAATGAGTTTACACACGACCGCTGATGATCCAAAAGTTTATCGAGATGAAAGTGAAGTCGAACCGTGGCACTGTCGCTGTCCAATTAAACGATTTGAAACGTACCTTAAAAATAAACAATTGCTCACTGAAGAGTCCATCAAGGAACTACTTGAATCATGTGAACAAGAAGTCATTGAAGCAAGAGACAAGTTCTATTCCATGCCCGCTGCAGACCCCTGCGAGATATTTGACTACCTCTATGAATCCATTCCGGATGAATTGATAGATCAACGGGAAGAGTACTTGCAACGACTCCGAAACAAAGGAGTGAACGATGAGTAAACTCACGATGGTTGAAGCGTTGAGCCTCGCTATGGATCAGGAGATGGAGCGAGACGAAAATGTTTGCCTGCTTGGCGAAGATATTGGTATCAATGGGGGCGTCTTCCGTGCAACAAAAGATTTACAACAAAAACATGGTGAATCGCGGGTGATGGATACCCCCCTCGCTGAATGTGGCATCGTCGGCACTGCGGTTGGTATGGCAATCTATGGTGTAAGACCAGTAGTCGAAATTCAATTTTCTGGTTTCACAATGCAAGCATTCGATCAAATTGAACAAAATATGGCGAGACTTCACAACCGAACGCGTGGAAAATACACCATTTCTATGGTTTTGAGGACTCCATATGGTGGTGGTATTCGCGCTGTTGAACACCACAGCGAATCTCGCGAAGCATATTGGGCACACACACCAGGATTAAAGGTCGTCATTCCATCTGGCCCTCGCAATGCTCGTGCACTTCTTGTCGCCGCCATACGAGAAGATAACCCTATTGTGTTTTATGAACCCAAGTCCGTTTACCGTGCATTCCGTGAAGAAGTTCCCCAAGAGCCTGAAATGATGGAAATTGGCAAAGCAGACATTGTCAAAGAAGGCAGTGACATTACTCTGATTTCATATGGAGCGATGATGCGACCTTGCAAAGAGGCGGTTGAGGATCTTGCAGATGATCACAATATCAATGTTGAACTCATTGATTTGCTTACAATTTCTCCTATGGATACCGCGACGCTCACTACTTCAGTACAAAAAACTGGAAGGTGTGTCATAGTGCATGAAGGGCATCGCACTTGTGGAGTTGCATCAGAAATTATTGCACGTTTAAATGAATCCGTATTTGAATATCTTGAGGCTCCCATCAAGCGAATCACGGGGTTCGACATTCCGTTCCCCTATTTCCAAGTCGAAGAACATTTCCTTCCCGAGAGCGAAGAAATTGTTCAAGCAATTAAAGAAACTATCGATTGGCAATAATGGAATTCAAACTTCCAGATTTAGGTGAAGGTATTCATGAGGGACAAATTCTCGCTGTCCACGTCAAAGAAGGACAATCCATCGCAGAAGATGACTTGTTACTTGAAGTTGAAACTGACAAAGCAGCCGTAGAAATTCCATCACCATATTCTGGAACCGTAACGACGGTTCATGTGAAGGACAAGCAACTTGTTCATGTTGGTGATGTCATGGTGACATTCAGAATCGAAAACACAGTGGATTCGGATACTCGAGAAGTTCCGGTATCACCGTCAACAACTGGTGTTCGTTCTTCACCATCGGTCCGGAAATTAGCAAGAACACTTGGTATTGACATCACAACGATTGGTGGTACAGGTCAAGGTGGAAGAATCACGAGAGAAGATGTCGAGATGAATATTGAAGAACCTGTAGAAAACGTAGTCGTAGACGCAACCCCACTAACAACGACGCGAACGCCCAGTATTCCGACACTCAAGATTGAAACTGAAATAGAAGGTATTCAAGAACAAAATGAGTATGGGATTGTGATTCGTCAACCGATGTCACAAGCAAGAAAATCTATTGCAAAAGCAATGAGTCACGCATGGGAAACCATTCCACACGTGACGGATTGCAATGATGCTGATATTACTGATATCGATGAGTTAAGAAAGAATTTTAAAGATCCAGATCAACCGAACCTCAAGTTAACACTCCTTCCGTTCGTACTCAAAGCAGTCTGTCGTTCACTTAAAAAATATCCAATTCTAAATGCAACGATTTGCCAAGAAAGTGATGACATATTGTTCAGGCAATACATCAACATCGCAATTGGAGTTGATTCAGAGCGTGGACTCATCGCACCAGTAATACGAAATGTCGAACAAATGAGCATCGGTGAAATTTCTGCACACCTCGATCAAATCACTGCAAATGCTCGCAGTGCAAGTTTTACACTGGCAGATACAAAGGGTGCAACGTACACAATATCGAATGCTGGTGCTATTGGCCGAACTCGATATTCGACTCCTATTATTCAAAAAGATACGGTTGCGTGCCTTGCAGTTGGAAGATCGCGATTAATGCCATGGGTTGTAAATGGTAAGGTTGTACCCCGACTCATTTTGCCATTGAGCCATTCCATTGACCATCGACTCATCGATGGTGGACGAGAAATTCCATTTATTGAACATCTCATCAATGACCTTGAACATCCCATGCGATTTGCGGTGTAACAACAGATGGTCGTCGGTCAATTTAGTCAAGATGTTGACATTCTCGTCATTGGTGGTGGTCCTGCTGGATACACCGCAGCGTTCCGTGCTGCTGAACTAGGAAAAACCGTCGCAATTGTCGACCCAAACAAAACCCTCGGTGGCGAATGCTTGAACCATGCTTGCATCCCTTCTAAAACATCGCTACTGCACGGCAACACTACCCAAGCAATACGAGCATTGGGAAAAGGATTAGAACAAAGATGCAATACTTTGGGCATCGAACGACTCTTCGGCCACGCTCATTTCGAAAATGCAAAAACAGTTCAAGTCACTGGTGAGGTTGTTTCAGTGGTGAGGTTCCGTAAAGCGATTATCGCCTCCGGTTCTGGGCAAAGAAATGAAATGAACAGTGGAGGTGCAATCCAAGTAGAGCAGGTGTACGAAAATACTCCAAATAATAAGACGATTCTCATTATTGGGAATACGCCGAGCGCAATTGAAGCTGCAACGTTTTTATGCACTACCAATACGATTTCTCTATGGGCTGATGGCGAAATCCTTCCAACATTCAATCGAAATCTTGTCAAATTAGTTGAGCGACCATTGTCAAAGAACATCACTATTTGCAAAGAGATGCCAGCAACAGAAAAATTCAATTGTGTGTTTTTAGCAGGGCACCGTCCCCCGGAAACAGTCTCATTGCATCTTGAGAAAGCATCAGTGAATTGCAATGGTGGATTCATTACAACCGATGACTCATGTCAAACGAGTCAACCGAAAATATATGCTGTTGGAGAGTGTGCTGGTTGCAAAAATAGCGCTGCACTTGCGATTGTTCAAGGAAGAGTTGCTGCAGAAGCAGCATGCGGACTTGATTCACTTGTAGATTCAACATGTATTCCACAGGTTGTTTGGTCATCCCCCGAACTTGCCCAATGTGGAGAACTTCACGACGGCGACACCGTTTCCATACAGTGGGGTAAGAGCGGTCTTGCTGTAGCACTTGGGCAACAACAAGGTGTCACGATGCTCTCGTTTGATCCTGAATCACAAGCAATCCTTGGTGTAGGAATTGTTGGCTTTGGTGCAACTGAATTGATTAGCGAGGGTGTCCTTGCCCTTGAAATGGGTGCAACCCTGTACGACCTTGCCACAGTTGTTAGACCTCACCCCACAAGAAGTGAAATGCTCAGCGAAGCAGCAAGAACTGCTCTCTCTTCCATTTAAATTTGGTATTTTGGAGCGTGATCGGTAAGAGGAACACGCTTCCGATTAGGTTCGACTTCAGTCAGTGGTTCACACTCAAGTCCTGTTTCGGCATGACGCTTGGCAAGGTTTTGATAAATTCTAGTGCCTTCTTTTTTCCAGCCAATATCTTTTTCGCTTAACTCTTTGATGACTTTGGCTGGGCATCCAGCCACGACAACATTGGGTGGCACTTCCATTCCAGACTTGACAAACGCCATTGCTGCAACAAAACTGTTTTCTCCAATTACCGCACCGTCCATGACTACTGCATTCATCCCAACCATGGCGTTTTTCTTAATGATGCACCCATGCAAAACTGCACCGTGCCCGATATGCCCATCTTCTTCGATGATAGTGTCATCACCTGGAAAACTGTGCACAACGCAGGTGTCTTGCAAATTACTCCCTTGTTTCATGATGAGTCGTCCGATATCACCGCGAAGTACTGCACAGGGACCAACAAAACAGTTTGGTCCGACGATGACATCCCCGATGAGTACCGCTGTTGGATGTATAAATGCCGCAGGATCAACAACTGGTCTAATCCCTTCAAATTCATAGATGGGCATATTACGCTTCGACTTTCTGTGGTTCGGGTACAAAGGTTCTACATTGCACAACGTTAAATCTTCCGACAACAAATGCTGCATCGGAAAGCGTCGCATTTCCAGATGGGTTCGCACCACTGACGTGAAAATCACTAAACGCTGCAGATTGATTCACCCAAATGTTTCCAACAAGATTACAAGAGACTGGCACACCTGCTTGAGACATCGTTTCGACAGTTTTTTCAATCACCTCTTCATTGGTACTGTACAAGCCACAACTTATTGCTCCTTGCTCAGTAGCAATCGAAGAAGCAAGTTCAATGGATTGGTCCGTCGAATCAGTTGCGACGATGAATACGATAGGTCCGAACATCTCTTGTTCAAATGTTTCTCGCTGCGAAGCATCTGTTTTGATTATTTTTACCGAACGTGTTCTCGCTTCTGGAAATAATGCGTGTTCAATTGAATTTCCTTCACGTAATATTTCACCCGAAACTTGGTCGACTCTATCTGCTGTTGCTTGATTTTGGATAGCACCGAGTACCTCGTTTGCACGACCTTGATCACCGAGCAACCAATCAACTGCATTCACAATCGCAGAGGAAACTTCATCAAACGACATATGTCCATCGGCAGTTGCAATTCCATCTTTCGGAATAAATATGTTTTGAGGTGTTGTGCACATTTGACCGGAGTACAAGCAGAGACTAAAGCCGAGGTTCCCTGAAACAGCTTTCATGTGTTCAACACTATCAATGATTATACTGTTTACGCCTGCTTTTTCTGTATAGACAACCGCATTACCGGCATGCTCTTCAACCCAGTTTCCAAAAGTAGAACTTCCGGTGTAATCGATAATTTGTATATCAGGATGTTCAACAAGTTCTTTCGTTCGTGGTTCTTGCGGGGTATCTGCAATGAGTGTGACAAGATTGGGGTTAAAACCAGCTTCTTTGAGTACGTCTTGACAGACAGAAACTGTAATTGCAAGTGGTAAGATTGCTCCGGGGTGTGGTTTTACGATTACCGCATTTCCCGTTACCAAACTGGCAAACAATCCAGGATATGTATTCCATGTCGGGAACGTTGAACAACCGATGACTAATCCTATGCCACGAGGAACAATCGTAAATGTTTTATCAAGAGTGACAAATTCGTCCCGACCAACTTGCTTTTTCCAAGTCACATTTGATGGACAATCTTTCATGGCTTTGTATGCGTAAGCAATTGCTTCTAAGCCGCGATCTTGAGCGTGAGGTCCACCTGCTTGAAACGCCATCATGAACCCTTGCCCTGTCGTATGCATCACTGCGAATGCCATTTCAAAACTACGTTTATTCAATCGATGCACTATTTCGAGTGCACATCCAACACGCATTTCAATCGATGCTTTTCGCCAAGATGGACATGCTAATTGAATGTGTTGAATAAGAAGATCAATGTCGACCTTTGGGTATTGTGTTCCAATGCTAAAACCGTAGGGTGAGAGTTCCTCACCCACAGTAGACCCGTTGGAATTTTGTTCAAGTGAAAAAGAAGAATCCTTATACCCTTCAAATGTGTCAAGCCCCTCTTGCTTTGCATTCTCGCCATAGATTTTGCCACTGGGTACTTCGGGATATGCAGAATAATGTCCGCGGGTTTCGATTGCAGCGACCGCATCTTCAAGTACTGATTTGTGTTGTTTAAAAAAACCGTTTGACATGAAAAACTCCGATAAAACCCATTTCCTGAATCGTAAATGTACATTGTATCACGTTCAATATTGCCAAATGCAACGAAACCATTACAATAAAAACGACACGTTCGTGTTTGAGAAAAATACAAGGTACTAAAGTGGCTGAACATCCAACAAAACCTGACGCATTGCTTCTTCACCAAATTCATGGGAAGCAATTACCCCCTATCGAGGTTGATATGGGTGATTCTTGCACACTTGGTAGAAGTCCAGATTGTACCTTTCAATTAGCCAATCGCTATGTTTCGAGGAAACATGCTGAAATACGGTGTGAAAATGAGCGATGGTCTTTGCACGATCTCAATAGCCGTAGTGGTACATACCTGAACACAATCCGTATGGAATCAGGGGAAGATGTCCAACTTCAAACGGATGATCTCGTACAAATTGGACCGTGGAAATTTCTTATTCGCCTTGGTGGAGTCTCAGAAAATCTTGACCAAGCGATGGTTGAGGAAATTGATAAAACTCCCATTGAAGATCATGGTGATGAGGTTCCAACGCTCGTTAGAACGGTAAATGGTCGATACGAAACAAATATGGATTTACTCCTTCAATTGAAGTCGGATGAGACGGTCAACAGAGAAATGGGATGGGGAATCTTTGTTGATCGGTATGGTCCAATTATTTGTGGGTTCGCCCGCAACGCTGGGCTTCCAAGTAGCGAAGCCGATGACATTATGCAAACTGTTCTGTTCAACTTTTTTAAGGTAGCAGATCGATTTGAATATGACCCAAGCAAGGGACGGTTTCGTGGTTACCTCAAACGAATTACACTCAACGCAATTCGGCAACGTTACCGCAAAAAACAAGTCAAGAATCTTGATACCCACGGAATGAATATTGCCGAAGATCCTCGTGATGATCTTGAGGCAGTCTTTGATCGGGAATGGGCTGAACATCTACTTTCGGAAGCAATGACGGAAGCAAGACCGAAGTTTGAGCCAAAAACATGGGAAGCGTTTGAACTCTACGGTCGCCGAGGGATGAGCGCCCAGCGCACAGCTGAACGTTTGGAAATGACATCCGAATCGGTACGACATGCTAAAAGTAGGGTCATGCGTGCAGTTCGTGAAATCGTCATTCGGCTCCGCGAAGAAGAACTGTAATTCTCTGGCACTCCTGTAAACCGGTTTTTGCCACGGAGGCACAGAGGTCACGGAGACCAGAAAAGAGATTTTTTTGGTGTCGTGATTACAAGTACAAACAATTTACTCCACAAAACGCTATTTGCAAAACCATAATGTATCCCTCTGCGTCTCCGTGTCTCCGTGGCGATTCTTCTTGAGCAACTTGGCTCTGAGTCAAATGATATAATTCATCACCTTGGCGCTCGTAGCTCAGTTGGATAGAGCATCGCTTTCCTAAAGCGGAGGTCGCAGGTTCGAATCCTGCCGGGCGCGTTGTGGAATTCACAACATTTTTAACTGTTGCTGTTGGTGGTGGTATTGGAGCCGTATTGCGTTACCTCATTGCAAATGCAGGACAATCTTGTTCCAATCAACAACACCCGCCTAGCAAGGCGCGTTATCCTCATCAATTCACACAAGAGGAGTCCTATACAAATGATAAGTCTTTTACTAGTTGTATCCACTTTATTGGCATTGCAAGATGTTGATTTTACGCCAGATCGCCAATGGCGAACTCCCAATCAGATAGTAACGCAACTCGAAGTACTTGATTCTTCAAGCGAGTCTGTATCAATCTCTACAATTGGGTTTTCGAATAACGGTTTACCAATCCAATGCATCCAAATTGCTCGGATTGGAACTACCCCAATCGACGATCGCGCAGCAATTCTTGTAGTCGCTGGAATTGATGGTGGGCATATTCTTGGTAGCGAAGTTGCAATTGACCTCGTAGAGCATCTACTCGCTAAAGATTCTTCGGACACAATAGACCTTCTCGAAACGCACAAACTGTACATCATTCCTCAAGTCAATCCTGATGTCGCACAGTATTACTTTGCTTCCGTACAAAATGGAGAGCGAAAAAACAACAGACCATATGATGATGACCACGATGGGTTGCTTGATGAAGATGGTGGAGATGACCTTAATGGAGATGGATTCATCACAATGATGCGAATTCCAGACTTGGAAAAAGCGACCCATCTGGCAGATCCAGATGAACCGAGGTTACACATCAAACCCGATGCTCTGAAAGGGCAAGCAGCAACGTTCGTCTTGTACACCGAGGGAATCGATAATGACAATGATGGGAAGTACAACGAAGATGGACTAGGAGGTGTAGATCTCAATAAAAACTTTATGCATGGATATCAAATTCATGGTGATGGAGCTGGTCCTTGGCAACTTTCTGAGCGTGAATCAAAAGCACTTGCAGATTTTGTGCTTGAACATCAAGAAATTGCTGCGATTGTTGTGTATGGTCAGCATGACACATTATCAAAACCTCTTACTGAAAATGGAAAAGACAAAGCTGGTGCACCGAAGAATTTAGATTCGGGAGATGTTGAAATCTACAAACAAGTCAGCGAACGTTTTAATGAACTTGCTTCGCTTACAAATACAACACAACCGAATTGGGATGGAAGTTTTGTGGCGTGGGCATACGCACAGTATGGCGTACCCGCCTTTTCAACTCCACTTTGGTCACGTTCAGATCCAGTAAAGGAAGATTCGAAAGATGATGATTCTCAGGAAGAAGGTGCGGGTTCAGATTCATCCAAAGAGGAGAGTCCTCAAGGAGAAGGTCGTGGAAGAGGGGGATTTGACCGCGAAACGATAAGGGCCGAGTTTGATGAGGATGGCGATGGTGAATTGAACGACGATGAACGAAGTGCAATGCGAGAGAGTATGCGAGAGCGGTTTGGCACCCCCGGAAGCGGTAGACCCAGAAGTGGCGGTCCTCATAGAGGTGGGAGAGAAACAGAACCCGCAAGTACTGAACAATCCGAAACCTCCGAGGATCTGACACCTTCAGGGGTTGGTGATATTTCACAGGAAACACTTGACGAACTATTCCAGGCAGCAGAGGCTGCAGGTTATCCAGTTACAGAAGAAATGATGGCGGAAATAACACCTGAGCAAGTTGAAATGTACGCAAAAATGTCTGGCGTTCAGATTCGTCGTGTTAAAAAATCTGCCCCAAGCAAAGGTTCATCATCGGATGATATAGCTTGGCTAGCGTACAGCGATGATGTTCGTGGTGGCGAAGGGTTTGTTGAGTGGACGACTTTTGAACATCCACAACTTGGCACTGTTGAAATTGGTGGATGGGTTCCCTACTTCAAAACGGTACCACCGATAGATGTCATTGATGAAATTACAAACATCCAAGTGGAATTTTTGGTCGATTTAGCCAGCAAGCTTCCTGATGTGCATCTTGAAACTCCAATCATCGAAAAACTTGGTAACAATCTTTGGGAAGTTAAGATTGCTGTCAGAAATGATGGGTGGTTTCCAACAGGAACTGCAATGGCAAAGAAAAATAAGCGGGCACGACCTTACATTGTTCGAATTGATGTTCCAAACAAAATACTCATTTCAGGTCGAAAAGTAAACCGAATCTGGTCTCTTTCAGGTGGTGGAACTAGGCAGTGGTTTACATGGATTGTCCAAGGCAAACCCAACGAAAATGTGAACATCACCCTATTTAGTGAAAAGTTTGGTAGCGAGACGATTTCGATATCTCTTAAAAATACATCTGGAGGTGGCGCATGATTCGCCTTATAGCAACAACATTAATGCTATCAATGGTAGCAACAACTTCATTTGCTCAAGCGCCATATCCATCAAAAGTGGATTTGCGTTTCGATCATTGGTATGACTACGCAGAAATGACTCAAGCATTGCATGATCTTGTCGACGCATACCCAAATCTATTATCGATGGAATCGATTGGAAAAAGTGTGGGTGGACGTGATTTATGGTTAGTGACACTCAATAACCCGGCAACCGGTTCGGATCGAGAAAAAACAGCGATGTTTATCGATGGAAACATTCATGGCAACGAAATTCAAGCCGCAGAAACTGTTTTGTATTCCATCTGGTATTTGTGTAAAAGTTACGGTGTGATTGATCGTATCACTGAACTTGTCGATGAACGATCTTTTTACTTTGTGCCGATGGAAAACCCCGATGGTCGTGAGGTCTGGTTTCATGAACCTGCAACTCCACATTTTCTCCGTGGTGGTATTCGTCCGGTTGATAATGATCACGACGGGCTCTTCGATGAAGATGGTGCAGACGATTTGGATGGTGATGGTCACATTACTTCAATGTGGGTGAAAGACGAACTTGGTCGGTATGAAATCGACGAGGACGACCCGCGTTTCTTTACACGAGTTGGTGAAAACGATCCGCCTGGAGGATGGACACGGCTCGGTGAAGAAGGCATTGATAATGACGACGATGGCCGTGTCAATGAAGATGGAATTGGTGGATATGACCCCAACCGCAATTGGCCTGCTGATTGGCAGCCAGAATGGATTCAGTACGGTGCGACGGATTACCCATTCAGTTTGCCGGAAACAAGGGCAATTGGTGAGTTTCTTCTTGACCATCCAAATGTTGCAGCCGCTCAAAGTTACCACAATGCTGGAGGCATGATTTTGCAAGGACCTAGTGCTTCATACATGTCATATCCAAGATCAGATGTTCGCGTGCACGCTGAAATTGCAAACAAGGGAAGTGAAATGCTTCCTTTTTATGACCCGATGATTGCGTATAAAGATTTGTATACCGTGCATGGTGGTGAGGATGGTTTTACCTATGAGGGACTTGGCATTGTTAGTTTCACCAATGAATTATGGACCAACAAACGTATGTATGCCGACGGAGAAGATCCTTCACGTGAAAAGCGGACTCAATTTCGAGATTTGTTGCAATTTGAAGATGTCTTTATTCCATACCACGAAGTTGAACATCCAAAGTACGGAACTATACTTGTTGGAGGCACGACTAAATATTCAAGTCGAGTCACCCCTCCATGGATGCTTGAAGAAGGGTGTCATCGAAATTTTGCATTCACCATGTTTCACGCAGATGAAATGCCACTACTTATATGGGGAGCACTTGATGTCAAAAAGATGGGGAATCAATTATGGAAGGTGACCATTGAAGTTGCAAACGACAAAATTATTCCATCCCGCACCGCGATGGCGGCAAGACACCATATTGGCTTGCCTGATATCTTTACTTGTACGACCTCGGGTACAAACAATGTCGCCGCATCTGGCACCGTCAGATCCCTGTTGCCAACTACAAAACTCAGTGTGATTGAATCTGAACAACCGTACAGAATCGTGGTGAATAAGGGGATAAGTGGAAAGGGTAGTACGCTTTTTCAATTCATAGTTGATGGCTTCGGTGAAATTGAATTTGAATACAAAGCTGAAAAAGGCGGAACATTAACACGTAAAGTTCAACTCAAAGAGCAATTTGATTCAAAACCAATTGAACATAAGCGGTCGATTCCAGAACCCTCAACTTAAAAACAATGTCCACAGCAATGCAGCGAAATCTCCGACTTTACCCTTGGTATGTTGGGTTTTTTCACGCCTACTTTTGGCTACCAGTTTATTTTCTCTTTTTTAATAGTAAACTTGATCTTGCTGATGTCCTCTTTCTGGAAGCCATTTACTTCGCAAGTGTTGTTGTCATAGAAGTACCCTCTGGTTGGTTTAGTGATACATTTGGACGTAAGAAAACACTCGTAACCGCGAGTGTTTTTCTTTGCATCGCATACATTTTATTTCTTATGGCTGGTTCATTTGAAATGTTTGCTGTTGCCCAAATTTTTCTTGCTGGCGGAATTGCGTTTAATAGTGGTACAGATACAAGTTTCTTACTTGAAACGACTCAATCTCTAGATGAAGAGGAAACGTACGCGACTCATGAGGCAAGGGCAACTAAATTTAATTTCTTAGGTACGGCATTTGCAGGTGTACTCGGAGGGTTAGCTGCTATTCCAGATTATCGTGGAGCGTATGTGCTTTCACTTGTCGGTGGGATTATTTTGCTCCTCATTACGGTTCGATTCAAAGAACCAAGCCAAGGCAAGAAAGAAGAACGGTTAAATATATTCACTCAAATTTTTTCGTGTTTTAAATTGCTTAAAAATATCAATTTGCTTTGGCTTTCTTTATTTGCTGTATTTATGATTGTCATCAACCACATTCCTTACGAGTTTTACCAACCATACATTGAGGAACTTGCAAAAGAATATGAAGTGCTTAAAGTTACTCCGTTTCTAACGAGTGTGCACCTCACCATCACCATGTTACTTGCAGCATGGATTGCATCGCGATCGATTAGAATTAGAGACCGAATTGGAACTGGCGCTACGCTACTCTCTGCAGCTGCATTGCAAGTTTTGATGATTGCTGTGATGCATTTCTTCGTTAATATCCCCGCGGCAATCGTGACTCTACTTAGAAGTTGTCCAAGAGCGTTGATGACCGCCCCACTGAATGTCGCTATCGCACCGAACGTTCCAGTGTCGCGAAGGGCAACATTCCTCTCACTTCAAAGTTTGTTTGGGAGACTTGGTTTTTCGTTAACCCTGTTTACGTTCGGAGCTCTTGCAGGAGGAAAGGATTGGGAATTTATTACAACAATACTCGGATGGGGAATGTGGGTCGGGCTTGCTGGTTTCGTAATTTTGGCAATTACCGTTAAATCAACCACAAAGACGTTGTAGAATCAATCGGGTCAGGTCCTTGTGCAATCTTCGATTGCTTTTGAAGATCAGACCCGTTGTGATTCTTGGGGTGTCCCTTTAGTGTTATTGGCGTTTTGATTTAATTGAACTTGTGAGTTTTGTTTTCTTCGGTTTAGAAGCACTTCCACAACAAGAGCCTTTCTTTTTCTCTCGCGAGACAAAGGGGCGAATTATTACGAACAACGCAATGATAACGATGGACGTTACAATCCAAAATTGCAAACTCTCAACTGGCATTACTTCATCACCATCGTAACAATTGTAAATGTGATGAACGATGCGACCCAAGCAAGTACTGTCATGTAGCCAAGTTGCAATAAAGCCCAGTTCCAAGAACCTGTTTCGCGCCGAGTCACCGCGATTGTCGGCAAACATTGCATTGCGAGTACAAAGAACACAAGCAAACTCGCTGCAGTCGGCACATTAAATATTCTTTCGCCATTATCGCGTTTAGCGTGCTCAATTTTATCGATAACTCCCACGTTCTCAACATTATCATCCCCTGCTGTGAGCACTGCCAGTGTTGAAACAAATACTTCTCTTGCAGCAAAACTTGTCAACACACCAACTGTAAGTTTCCAGTCATATCCAAGTGGAGCAAACACGGGTTGAAAGAATTTACCGAGTTGCCCTGCAAAACTACCGGAAAGTTGCGTTGTATATTCAATAGAGTTTGCTTGATTTAATAATCGTTCAGATTCAACGATGTCAGTCGTTGCTACAACGCTTGCCTGATCTCTCAACGCATGAACTGAATCAGGAATTGTCACCTTTGGATAAGCTGAAAGCCACCAAAGCACGATGACAATTGCAAGAATCACTGTGCCAGCATTCTTTAAAAACACCCATGCTCGATCAATTGTATTTAGAACTGCTGTACGGATGGAAGGCCACTTATATGTTGGTAATTCCAACATCATCGGTCTCGATACCCCAGGTATCACAGTTCGCCTAACAAGTAGTGCTGTGAATAATGCGGCTAAAGCACCAAGAACATAGCAGCCAAAAAATGCAAGCCCACCAATTAAAGGCTGATCAATAAAAAGAACGCCTATGAGAAGAACGTACACTGGAAGCCTCGCTGAACAACTAAAAAACGGTGCCACTAGAATTGTTGCAATCCGATCTCTTCTGTCTGGAACAATTCGTGCTGCCATGATGGCCGGGATAGCGCATGCATGTGCGGATAGGAATGGAACAAATGATTGTCCAGGCAAACCAAACTTCCGAAGCAGTCTGTCCATTACAAATGCTGCTCTTGCCAAGTAACCAGTGTCTTCAAGCAAACCAATTAAGAAAAATAACAAACATATCTGAGGTAAGAAGACAACAATGCCCGCTATTCCTGCAATAACGCCATCAACAACCATATCATGAATATCGCCTGCTGGAAGTACGCTACCCACTGCTGTGCCTATGTGACCAAAAATAAGATTTACCACATCCATAGGAACGGTTGCTAGTGTAAAAATTGTCCAAAACAGTCCAGCCATTACAGCAGCGAAAACAACTAGACCGAGAATCGGATGTGTGAACGTCTTATCAAGACGATCTGTAAAGGTACCGGTAGCCAATGTTCCACCAACACTTGAAGCGATAATCTCATTTGCCCAATTGTTCACTTCTTTTGGTTTTTCAAATTCTGGTAACTCGACTTGAGTGCATTGAATGTTATCCAACGCTTTGTGTAATTCAGGAAGCCCTACACCTGTGCGCGGATGAACTCCTACAACTTGGCATCCGAGATGCTCTCCAAATTTTTTAGTATCAATTGTCAATCCAGATTTTTGAGCAATATCCACCATCGATAAGGCGATAACACAAGGAACTCCGTGATGCAGTATTTCATTTACGATTGTTAAGTTTCTTCGCAGGTTTGTTGCATCTATGACGACGAGCACTGCCTCTGGTGAGTTGCAATCGATTCCGTCAAGTGCGTTTCGACAGACTTTGGACAAATCGTCACTTGCATGAAGAGTGTACAGTCCCGGTAAATCCGTAAATGTTCTTTTTGTTGCTCCTGAAGAACTTGTTCCAATTCGAGCTTCAACCGTACTCCCTGGAAAATTTGAAGTTGCACTTCGCAAACCACAGAACCTATTAAATAGTGTTGTTTTTCCTACGTTTGGATTGCCTAATAACAATACCGAACTTGTCGCTTTAGGTTGCGATTTGGTTTTTTGCATTTCGCTTACGCTTCGTTACAAACAGTACAGCGGCGAACTATAATTTTGCTAGTAAGTTCTTTGGAAAGTCCAAGCCGCGTTGCTTCCACTTGGATAATACAGGGTTGCCCCTGTTTACACAGTTGGAATGTAACATCATCATGTAGCCCCATCGCAGCAAGTAAACTGCGTTCTTCAAAATCTAATTGCGTAAAATGAACAACCGCTTCCTCTCTCTCTGAGAGTTCCGATAGTAGTATAAATTCTCGGTCGGTAGTTGGTCTGGTGAGGGTTGTCATAAAGTAGTAATCCCCCCTTAATGAGACTCATTCTCAACTGTATGCTGAAGAATACACGAGTGATATACCCTTGACAAGCCAATTGAGGAGCCATTTATCGTTTTTTCTTTATCCTGCTTTATGGATTTAATAATCAGGTTTTGTTCGTCATATCCACTACTTTTCCAATGGAGGTAAAAACTAATTTTGTTGTGACCTTCTCTTGTTCAATACCTAGCAATCTTGATGCAGCGAGCCTATAGGAAGAGAGTTGAGGAGCATAATGAGCAATCTTTGTATCGAGTTCATCTGGAGCACAGGAATCTGTTTTCCAATCAATAACTTCTGCGCTTTGAGGAAGATTGTCATCATCATAAAACACAACCAATCGATCAATTGACCCTTGAATATCGGTAAGTTCTTTCATTTCCACTTCCGAAAAAGATTGCCCTTTAGCAACTCGTACAGCAAAATCTTGCTCTTGGTACACAGAAACGTTGCCTTCTGGTTTTGTAAGCAGGGTTTGAATTTCCTTTGATTCTAGACAGTGCAAGAAACTTTGTGCAACTTGGTGAAGTCGTTCGTCACCAATCCTCCCCGCTTCTTCACGCGGTGCTGAACTCATTAATCCGTCCATCGAAGGCAAACCTTCAAACCAAACGAAGTCCTCAAACCACTTGTGCACAATCGTTCCCCAGTCAAGGGCAGTACTTTTTCCACCAGAAAAACGTTCCGACACTAGTGTTTTACCGCCCCCCTCTAAACTTGATGGTGACGACTGTGCTACAACACGAATTGTTCCTTCTCTATCAGCGAAACAAATATCACCACACTGAACTGGGTCATCCATCTGATCTTCCATCGAAACTTGCAGTTGCCATGTATTTGAATTCAATTCCGACTGCCAAACGATTTCATCAGGTGGAAGACACTCTTCTAAACCAAGAGTTTGACGTAGTAAACGATCCATGGATTTTGCTTTAGACGGTTTCGCTGATTTCGACGTTCCAAGTGGTCGTGGTGGAATAACTAAATGCAGGGATTGCTTTGCACGAGTCATCGCAACATAAAGCAATGACATCACTTCCTGCACTTGTTTGCTATACCGCTCTTCCCACATTTCCTCTTGCTCAGGAATAATTAAATTAAAATCTTTGTTTTCGCTTACACTCACTCGAATGGGGGGTTCACATGGATCATCGTGCTTTGTTAGAACTTTTGTAGGTTTCCAAAGTGACTGATCAAGATCACACACAACAACCGCATCAAATCCAAGCCCCTTACTGGCATGTACTGTCATGACTTGCACCTTCGATGTTGCTGGGTCTGGAACACTTTTCTTCTTAACAAACTCAACGAATTCCGATGGACGAAGGGTTTCATCTTTCGAATATAACTCCGCGAGTTCGACAAGTTGCCACAAACGGAACTGATCCCTCTTTGATGAATTTTTGTATAACGGAGTCGATAAATCAGACACAACTTTTGCGTAACCCTCCTCTACAAGTCGTTTTCGCAATGAATCGCTGACCACTCTGGCGTCTTTTCGATCTGAAGTCGGAAGTAAACCGAGACTCTCTCCCAATGGGGATGTCGAAACATGGAAGAGTGCTGTTGTATCTCCTGGATGATCGGCTAGTACCAATGCAGAAAGAACTACTGTCACTTGCGGGGAATCTGTTAATGGATTGCCCCCGTGCTCAGAAGCTGGAACCGAATATTCCTCGTGGGTCCTTAACGCATGCACAATGCGTTGAATCTGTTGGCTCGTGTTTTTTCGAACTAGAATGCCGATTGAAGTATTGCTGTTTTTCATATGGATATCCCGAACAATTTCAGTCACCTTTTCGATGGTGTATTCTAAATCTGGTTTATTGTTATCTGCATCACCCTTTGTTGTGTGTACCTTTACACATCCTTGCAACTCCGGTCTAGCGGATTCATGTATGACAAAACTTCGCATCCACTCGGTAACACCGTCTTCTGAATGCTCAATAAGAAGTGCGCTACTCGGCGCATTCTTAAAGACTTCATTCACTGCATCCAGTACAGGGGGTGAACACCGCCAACTCATCGGTAGACGGATTGGCTCATCTAATCCTAATCGACTGGGCAATTCCCTCAATAACTGTGGCTCTCCACCGCGAAAACCGTACAAACTTTGTTTTGGATCACCCACAAAAAATAATGAACGATCCGATTGTGCTTGGTAAATCTCATCGATGAGTGGTTTTAATATTTCCCATTGAGGCATAGAAGTGTCTTGAAACTCATCAATAAGGAGGTGGTCAATTGTCGAATCAATTCTAAACGCAACTTCATTAAGATCATCCAAGATATGAAATGATTTCAGATAATGCGTAATATCTTCAAATTTATAAAGTCCTTCACGATGTTTTACTACGGACCATGCAGTATTAAACATTTTTAATAATGTGACGATACCTTCATTTTTATCGATAATCCTATTCACAATTACTGCAGATGCATGGTCAAAAAGGGGCTGCAGAGCAAGAGTCAATTCAGGCTCAATGTGCTCGTTATTAAATATGTTGGTCCCATCAAGCATTCCCTTTGGAAGACCCTTTGTTAGGAAACCTTTCCAATCACCATCTTCTGCACGTTTTACTGAGTCGGCTATTTTCTTTAATTGCCTGTCATTTTCACACTGCACAACTGCTAATGTTGTTATTTCCTTTGCGATTTCTGTTGGTGATAAGACGGATAATTTCTGCCTGCCAAGCCAGGCTTCGGATCCTGCCTGACGTATTAAATCGTATGCAAACCGTTTAATTTTTCCAACCGAATCTGCAACGGGAACAACTGTTGATCCTGTTGCTAATCGCAATAGTGATGCAATGGTTTCAGAATCTTGATTTCGCAACATCTCAGCAACAGCTTTATTCATTACTGATTTCTCTTCAAGCTCATCAAGTATGGACCAGTCTCTCGGAAAGCCCATTGCATCACCAAACAAACGAGCTGTTTTTACAAAAAAACTATCAATCGTTCCTATTTGAAGACGATGCAAGTTTTCGGTAATTGTACGCAGAAGACGAACACAGTTTTCTTCTGTTTGCTCCATTTCTGGAACTCCAAGAAACAACTCCGCTCTTTTCTCTTCATCAATCACAGCGCCGGCTACCATATCTATAACACGATCCCTGATTTCACCTGCCGCTTTCACACTAAAAGTTGTTGCAAGTATTTCTGAAGGGGCTGCACCCTTATTGAGCAATTCTAAATAGCGAAGTGCTAACTTATATGTTTTCCCCGCACCAGCGAGTGCTTCAATAACTACACATGGCTTAAAATGTGTCATTCTTCACCCCCTTCTGATCGAATAACTCCGCCATCTTGACAAATCCATGAAAGATCTTTGCAAAATGGGGGTGCTGGCGATACGGGTGTTGCAGAAAAATTCATTGCTTGGACTTCTTTTATCACTCGATCAATCTCACCATCCGCTACTGCAATCTGCAATTCGTCCCATTTTGGGAAATCGAATTTAATTGAATCCTCTCTGGAGCCAATCAAAATGAAACCGGTTTCCAATGAATCCAAATCGTAACCAATACTCTTTGCTAGGTGCCTATAAATAGGTAATTGCAAATCACGCCATTCATCTACTGTTCCATGCGCCTCTTTTGCCGTTGTAGATCCTGTCTTGTAATCGAGAATCTGAATTGCTCCTGAGGTATGCTCGTCTATTCGGTCAATTTTTCCAACAACGACAAGAGGGCATTCTTTGGTTCCCCTCTTCCATTCTACTTTTCTCTCTACTTCGACTATTCTCCAACCGTCGCGGATACGTTGCGCTTGAATAGACGCAAATGTAGCGAGTCGTTGTTTCGCCATTGCTGCTTGCACTTTGATAGTTTCATATGGATACTTACCAAACAGTCGGGTGATTTCTATGTCTACAGATTCGATGAGAAACTCCTTAATCTTCTGTTCGTCATCTAAATCACGCACAACCTCATCGTTCCCGAATCGCTCTAGTGCACCATGCACAAGCGTTCCGAAAAATGCGAAATCTAACTCCTTTTGATTGTCATCTTCATCATCAAGATTCAACATTCTTCGTAACCAAAATCGATACGAACATGCAAGGTAATCCTTAAAAGCTGTAACTGACAATCTCTCAATAGGAACGCATTGAATCACATCGGGGCTTGGCAATTGCAGTGTCGGAATCGTCGAAGAGGTTTCAGCATCTGCTAGAAGCGGAGGGATATTGGGATATTCGGTTCCAATATCTACTACGAGTTTTCTGGCTCTCTTTGCAAGCAATTTGTCGTCCTCAGAACGAAGCAACAAGGGGTTTGGAGTTAATAAATCTCCGTTCGCATTTTTCCTCCCGACAATCCAACTCAATTTCCCATGTTTTCGGCGCTCCATTATCATTGCCTTCACTGCATGCGTATCTCGAGCAAGTTTTGTTGAGGTTGTATTAAGTTCTAACAGTTCACGTAAACTCTCTGGAATAGAAGCGCTCCCAAGCGAACTTGCATCAACGAGTGTGGAGTCCATACCGAGCACAAATAGGCAGGGAGAATCCTCATGCATTGCCTCAAGCCATCCCACAACCTCAAGAGCGTGTTCATTTGGATATTCTGGTATCTGGCAGTTTGCCACTCGATCCAACACAAATCGAATCAATTGCGAGAGTGTTATCCCTCCGACATTCTCCATAATCTCTTGTGGAAGTGCGTCCACTTCATCTACTATTCCAAATAAATAAGTTAAAACAGCAAGGCGTGGACTCCTTCGTTCAAGAGAATCATTGCCATACAGGTCAATAAGAAGCAATCGAAACGATTCCGCACATGTTGTGATACTCGAGTTCTTTTTGAGAGAGAGTTGCCCCTTTAAATAGGCGAATACTTTTTCGTGAGTCTTCAGAACAGGCTTCATCCTCACATATTTTGAAATGCCCTGTGGTGTAAACCATGTATCACCAACAAACGATGGCATATGATTTTTATAAAAGTTGTCTAGCTCTCTGACTTCTTCACTACTCAATGATAGTTTTTCAGCTAAAAAAGGATGTCGCACGAGTGCAGCGAACGAGTCAAATGTTTTTGATTGCAAGAATTCACCAATTGCAGATATCAGTTTGAATTCTGAAGTTTCAGAAACTAACTTACCACCTGCATATCGAGTTGCAATTCCATATCCATCAAGTTGACGGCGAATTGTTGGAATTGAATCTTTACTCGTAACAGCAACAGTAATCTCTTCTCTAGAGTATTTGCAATCTAATGAAGATAGACCGCTGATGAGAGCGGTTGCTTGATGAGAAGGTGATCCAGCAACTTGAATAGAGTCCTCTTCAATATTGATGTTTTCTTTACTCCATTTTTCAGGAATGACACATCCATACTCATCAAAATAGTCGGCATAACAATCCGAACATCGAATTGCCGTTGTAACCTGCACACCTTGTTTCTGCAAGTTAGCAATTGTATTTCGGACGACACCCTTCAGATCCGAAATGCCAAGGAGTACAACAGCCTTGGGTGCATGTAACTCTTCCTCACACAGTTGATGCCATGCTTCGTCTACCGTAACTATCCCCACTTCTGCTAAACTTTGATTGGTTGTTACTCGAATCTGATGAATCAATTCGAATTTTTTCCTTGATGTTTGTGTTAATAATTGCTGAGCACTCTCTGGCCAATCCATCGGGTCTATTTGGAATCCTGAAGATAATATTTCACTTGCAATCGCATTTACTTCATCAGCAAGTGAACACCAATAATTTAAATGACGCTCTGCGTATTCATCTGGTCCGACAAGTGTGGACAACTTCTCAGTGGACAAACTTCTGAGAATGGTTGATGTGGCAAGGGTAAGCGTTGATTCAGTAGCGACGATTTCTTTACTTTTTGACAATTGATGCAACAAACCAGAAGTTGTCACAATGTGTGGCAAATCAATTGCCCGATTCCTCTCGTTCGCCTCCGTTACAAGTAATGATTGCAACCTACGACCAACTTCTTTCCCCGAAACGACGATTACGAGATCGTTGGCACACCCTAATTCGCCATGTAAATAGTTCTCTTGCAACCACTTGGCGGAAGTTTGAAGGAAGGGGTTTTCCCACCCCAGAAAGTGTCGCTTCATCCCAGTCATGAGGTGTGAACAATACCACAACACACCTCGATTCTCTGACCACATGGTGTCACCTTGATATGCAGAAATATTGGAAATGTTCCATGCATTTGGGTCAAGATGTGGTGCTACAACGGGTTACGAACAAAGTATGAAGTGCCGATAAAAACCTAAAAAAAATACCATACGCAACGGTTTGGCAGTACTGGAGTTGTGAACTCCGCTAAATAAAAGTGGAACATTTACCTCCAAAAGTGTCCTAATCATTGTGGAACTGCCGATAACCTAACGGGCGAAGTGGTGGAACGTCCTCGAGCGACAAACGCCCGAAAGGGTGCTCGTTGTGTTCCTTCTCTTCTCTTCTCTTCCATCACCCTTGGATTTTCGAATCCAAGGGTGATTTCTAAATCACTACTTTCTATGTACGATTGCGAATGCGGATTACATTTCATCCATGGACAGAGTTCGGGTACAGAGTGACTCAAGTTCTTCGTGGTAATGCGAAACAATAATAGTTGATGATTGTAATTCCGTATGTAGCGATTGGATGTATTGTTTCATCGTTTCTCGAAGTGAGGGGTCAATAGAAATAAATGGTTCATCAAGTAACAGAACACGAGGTTGTAAAATAACAGCACGGGCGAGCGCGACGCGGCGACGTTCCCCCCCACTACACTTTGCTACTTTTCTTTTTGCGATTTCCCAGAGATCCAGTTGCTCCATTATTTCAGGAACAGTTGTTGCCTTCTTCCCGCGGGTTTGTAGTGGAAAAGCAATATTTTGTTCGACCGAAAGCTGTTCATACAGTGGCTGATCTTGCATCATGATGCCAATACCGCGCTTGTGCGGTTTAACAGAATTCATGGAAGTACCATCGATACGAATGGCTCCAGCATCAATTTCAATCAAGCCTGCGATGCAGTGTAAAAGAGTTGATTTGCCACATCCCGATGGTCCAACTAAGCCAAGAAGTTCACCGTCATTCACTTGCAATGAAAGTGCATCAAGAACAATATCTCCTTGTGGATATTTATAAGAGATGTTTTTAACTTCTAACGCCATGTGAGGTAGCATACACCGATGCTCTATACCGCAATACTTATCCTAGCGATGCAACCAGCACCCACTGCAAATATTGATGTGCCTCAGGGTACACTCATATTCAGCGTTAAGGACAGCGAGGGGAAACACATCCCAGCAAGGCTTACCTTCACTGATATTGATGGCAACAAATCTGAAATGTTCCCAAACCCAGATGCATCTCCACAAAGCCTCGCTGTACGGAATCATGCTGTGTATACATTACATGGTGAAGGGTCGATTACAGTTCCAGTTGGTGAATGGAACATCCTTGCATCACACGGAATCGAATGGTCAATTGACCAGACAAGAATCAACGTCGAAGAAGGCGGAGAATATTCATGGGATGCAGAACTCATACATGAAATTGATACAACCGATTGGGTGAGTGGAGATTTTCACTTGCACACCTTGACGTACAGTGGTCACGGTGATTCCAACATGAACGAGCGAATCATCTCACTCGTGGGAGAGAATGTTGAGTTTGCGGTTGCTACTGATCACAACCACAACACCGATTACCAACCAACGATTGATGGTTTAGAAGCAAATGAACATATCACCGCTGTGATTGGGAATGAAGTCTCTACTTCGTATGGTCACATGAATGCATTCCCATTCAGTGTCGACTCCAAAGTCGTCAATCAAGAACTTCAAGCACCAGAATTGTTCGCGATGATTAGAGCGGAAAATTCGGGGGCGGGGGTTGTTCCGATTATTCAAATCAACCACCCACGTTGGGGTAACATTGATTATTTCGGAGCTCGAGGGCTTAATCCCATTACCGGCGAATCGGATGATGAACGATGGTCGTGGGATTTCGATTCCA
>Ga0066376_10001222_pt1 | contig 24976 bp, 17 predicted proteins | sample Knorr_S15_td_Bot_FD_77009 | JGI IMG/M metagenome (GOLD analysis project Ga0066376, IMG submission 77009) | Marine microbial communities from Southern Atlantic Ocean transect - Knorr_S15_td_Bottom_ad_5009_LV_A | ecosystem: Environmental > Aquatic > Marine > Oceanic | place: Southern Atlantic...
CCGCGAGCACGAGCCCGGCCACCAGCGCGCCAGTAAACCACCGGTCAATGACCTGGTCAGTGCGCCAGCGCTCTGCACTCACACGCAACAGCACGGCGGGTACCATCCCGGAGGGCGCGGCCGGTGCCTGGGCCGCGGCCAGCAGCCGGTCCACACGGCGGGCGAGCGCCAGCGACGCCGCACACTGGTCACACCGCTCCACATGGCTGGCCACCGCGTCGTCAGTCCGGTTGCTCGGCACCGTCTGGTCGACCATCCGCTCGATGACCGCCTGCGCGTCGGCGCAGGACACTGGGCTATCCATCACTGCCGTCCTCGATGGTCGTGGTCGCCGCGGGCTGGGACGGCTCGAGACACTGCGCCTCAAGCAGGACCCGGAGCTGGCGCCTGGCTCGATAGAGCTGCGTCTTCACCGTCCCGAGCGGGACGCCGAGCGCCTCGGCCAGGTCTTCGTATCGCACCCCCTTGAGATAGTGCGCCGCGATCAGCATCCGGTATCGTGGGGAAAGCTCGCGCATCGCGGCGGTCACGCAGCTCGAGGTCGCTGAACTCCCGGTCCGGGCCACTTGGCTGGATTCGTGGCTGCTGGTGCTCGTCGACCTCGTCAAGCGACATCGTGTCGGCCGGTCGACGCCCGCGCTCCTCGATACACAGATTCGCCACAATCCGGTAGATCCACGTGACTAGCCGGGCCTCACCCCGAAAGTGAGGCAACCCCCGGTACACCCGGAGAAACGCTTCCTGAGCCAGCTCCTCGCTGCGCGCCGGGTCGCGCGTCGTCCGGGTGATCAGGCCGAAGACCACATCCCGGTATCGCTCGACGAGGTCCCGGAACGCTTCCTGGTCTCCACCCTGGCACCGTTTCACCAACTCGCGGTCGCCGAGCTCTGTCATCAGCCTCCATGACTCGTTAGAGCGATGGTGACGACCAATTGTTTCGCAGCCGTCTGAAACAATCGGCGCCCACGCCCACTCTAACGAAGACAACAGGGTCGGAGAAGCGGCGGGCACCGCCGCAGGTCACCCAACGGCGAAGGAGACACCGTGGACCAGGCGATGGATTGGGCAATTGCGACAATCGTGGCGGTGGTACCGATCGCCGCGGTCATCGGGGGACTGGTCATCGCGGCGCTGTCCCTCCAGAGCCGGGCCCGACTCAAGATGGCGGCGCATCAGGAGCGGCTGGCGATGATTGAACGAGGCCAGACACCGCCAGCCGAAGAACGGGCGTTCCCTGGCCTGCCGCCCGGGTCTTGGGACGACATGACGAAGTCCACACAGCGCGACAAGGACGACCCGACGCGTCGTCGTGACAACGCGGTGTGGATGGTCGGCTTCGGCGCGGCCGCAACGCTGCTGTTCTGGGTGGGGTTCGATGAGCCCGAGCTGGCGATGGGGATTGGCGGTGCGTTCGGAATTCTGAGTCTGACGTACTTCATCACCAGCTTCGTGACCAGGCCCGAGTCTGCATCGCGACCCGGGCCAGAGCCAGGCCACTCCGAGCCGGCGGGAACCGACTACCGAGACATCAACTCCTGATACCGGATCCCCAACGCTCAGGCCGTCGAGGGCTTCCACGCATCTATCGCCTCGGCCGACAGCCAGAGCGTCACGTCGCCCCGGCGGACGAGCGCCCGCTCATATTCCGGCCAATTTCCGCTTCACAGACCGGAACCTTCCTGCGGTTTCGCCCGTCATTCCCTGTGACCCACGGCATGTGCCTCGGGGTCCGTCCAGGAATGACGACATGCCGATCGACCTCTGGCACGACATCTGTTTCGCCGCCCGGCTCCTGATAAAGGACCGCTGGTTCACGCTCGCCGCCGCGACCGCGCTCGCACTCGGCATCGGCGCCAACGCGGCCGTGTTCACGTTCGTCAACGCGGTGCTCATGCGTGGACTCCCGTTCCGCGAGGCGGACCGCATTATGACGGTCTGGACTGAGGACGATCGCGGTCGACGGATGAACACCTCGGAGTTGGACTACGAAGACTGGCGAGTCCAGGCGCGTTCGTTCTCCGACCTGGCGGCCACGCTCGGCTCCACGATGAACGTGAGTGACGAAGGTCGGGCGCCAGAGCGGGTCCAGGGCGCCTACGTCACCGCCAACCTGTTTCGCCTGATCGGCCAGTCGCCGGTCATGGGTCGCGACTTCACGGACGCGGATGACCTGCCCGGCGCCGAACCGGTCGTCATCATCGGGCACAGCGTCTGGCAGAACCGCTACGACAGTGACCCGACGGTGCTGGGCCACACCCTGAAGACCAACAGCAAGGCGGTCACGATCATAGGCGTCATGCCGCCTGATATGCGGTTTCCAGACAACGTCGACATGTGGGTGCCTCGCGCCCAACTGCCACCAGAGACGCTGACCGGCCGGCGTGACTCGCGCAACCTGCAGGTCATTGGGCGGCTGGCCGACGGTGTGTCGGTGGACCAGGCGCGGGTCGAGCTGACCAGCCTGGGGCGCCGGCTGGAACAGGCATATCCGGCAACGAACGAGAACCTGACCCCCAACCTGCTGCCGTTCGCCGAGGGGGCCAACGGCCCGCAGCTCAAGCTCATCTTTCTGACGCTGCAGGGCGCGGTCGTCTTCGTTCTGCTGATCGCCTGCGCGAACGTTGCCAACCTTCTGCTGGCGCGGTCCGCTCATCGCTCGCAGGAAATGTCGGTCCGCGCGGCGCTGGGTGCCAGCCGCTGGCGTGTTGTGCGGCAGCTGCTCGTCGAGAGCGTCATGCTGGCGGGTCTCGCCGGCGTCGCCGGCTTCGGGCTGGCGGTGGCCGGAGTCCGCTGGTTCGACGCCGCGACCCAGGACGTCGGCAAGCCGTACTGGATGGAGTTCACGATGGACGGGACCGTGTTCGCCTTCATCGCGGCGATCTGCCTGGCCACCGGCGTGCTCTTCGGGCTGGCGCCGGCGCTCCACGTGTCGAAGACCGACGTGAACGAGGTACTGAAGGAGGGCGGTCGGGCGGGGAGCGGCGGACTCCGCGCGCGTCGATGGAGCCGCACGCTCATCATCGCCGAGGTCGCATTGACACTCGTGCTGCTCGCCGGCGCCGGGTTCATGATGCGCAGCTTCCTCACGATGTATCGGATGGACACCGGTCTGGAGACGTCGCGCCTCCTGACCATGCAGATCTATTTGCCGCTGACCAAGTATCCGGAGATGGCCCCCCGGACGGTGCTGTTTCGCCAGTTCGAGGAGCGGTTGCGCGGCATCTCTGCCATCGAGGCCAGTGCGATGGCGACGCCGGTCGGCGTGGAGCCGCCGGTCGTCACGATGGTGGGCGTCGGGGACGACTACTTCGACGCCCTCGATCTGCCGCTTCTGCGTGGTCGCGTCTTCACCGCCGCCGACGGGCTGCCGGGACAGCAGTCCGCCATCGTCAACCGCCGGTTCGTCGACATCCACTTCGCCGATGAAGACCCGATCGGGCGCCGTATCAAACTGGAGCTTCAGAACCGGGCGCCCGACATGCCTGAGCCGGCGTGGCTGACGATCGCCGGCGTGGCGCCGAACATCCGCCAGAGCAGGCTGCGGGATCCAGAGACGGACCCGGTGGTGTATGTGCCGCATCGGACCGAGTCTCCGCGCGCCGGTGTGCTGATCGTCCGGACGCCGGGCGACCCCGCCGGCGTCACCGCCCTCGTGCGAGACACCATGCGGGTGCTCGAGCCCGATCTACCGCTGTTCAATATCCAGACGCTGGACCAGCAACTGGCCGAGCAGCGGTGGGAGTTCCAGATTTTTGGGACGATGTTCGCCACCTTCGCGCTGATTGCGCTGGTGCTCTCCGCCGTCGGGCTCTACGCCGTGACGGCGTACTCCGTGACACGGCGGACGCAGGAGATCGGGCTCCGTGTCGCGCTTGGCGCGCGGCCGGGACAGGTGCAATGGCTCATCTTGCGTCTCGCGCTCGGCCAGCTCGCCCTCGGGTTGACCATCGGCATCGCCGGTGCATTCGGCGTCGGCCAGCTCCTGCAGAGCCTGCTTGTGCAGACGAGCCCCACCGACCCGACGACGCTGCTCTCGATCGTCGCGCTGCTGCTCAGCGTGGCCGTGGCGGCGTGTCTCTGGCCGGCGCGTCGAGCCGCGCGCCTCGACCCGATGATGGCGCTGCGCCACGAGTGAATGGGGCTCGGCGGTAGCCGCCCAAGCCAGGCCTCTGGCTCGCGATGATTCGACTCCGTGAATTGCAACGCCCTTCGGACGAGCCGGATTCGTGCACCAGTAACCCCCTCCGCGCTGGCTTGGCCGGGCGAGATCGCGGACAATCGTTGGCAATGAGGACGCTGTCTCGAACGGTGATCCGGGTGCTGGTCGTGCTGCTTGTCACGACGGTCGTTCCCGCGACGTCGGTCGCCCAGCGCGCCTCGGAGCGGCGTGTCGCCAACCCTGGCGAGACCCAGTTCGACGTTCAGCTGCTCCGGCCGACGGGCGGCCCGGTGGTGCCGATCTTCGAGGGGTGGTATCGCAACCCTGACGGTACGTTCGAGCTGTCGTTCGGCTTCTTCAACGTGAACACGGAGGAAGTGATCGAGGTGCCACTCGGGCGGGAGAACTTCATCGAGCCGGCGGGGTTCGACGGCCGCCAGCCAACCCGGTTCGAGCCGGTACCCGACCGCGATCGTCGACACTGGGGCGCCTTTACCGTCAGAGTGCCGGCCGATTTCGGCGACCGCGACGTGGTGTGGACGATCCGTTCGGCCGGGCAGACGCTCTCGGTGCCTGGGCGGCTGACGAGCCGGTCGTACGAACTGGCCGGGTGGGCGTTTCCCGGACGCACCAGCATGGCGCCCCGAGTGCGTTGGGAACCGGGCGGCCCGTCTGGGCGCGGTCCGAGCGGCATTACCGGGTCGGCGCTCCAGGTTCGGGCGGGAGTCCCGCTCACCATCGCCGCGTGGGTGGGCCGGGACGCCGAGGTCGCCGACGACGAGCGCCCGATCAACATCAAGTGGTTCAAGCATCAGGGACCGGGCGCGGTCACCTTCGACGAACGGACCACTGCCCTGGCGTGGGAGGCCGGGGACGTCGATGGTGCGCGGGTCGCGACCACCGCGACCTTCGCCGAGCCTGGCGACTATCTGTTGCGCCTGCTGGCGTTCAACGTGATCCGGGAGTTCGAGTTTCAGTGTTGCTGGACCAACGGGTTCGTGCCGGTTACAGTCACACCGTGATCGGTCGGCCAGGGGAGCAGAAGACGATGGCGAAGGCAGACAGCTTCGATAGCGAGCGGTGGGGCCGGGTGCCGTGCGCCGGGCTGGCGATGGCGCTGGCGCTGACTTTGGGTGGGGAGGCGATCGCACAGACCGCCGCGGGGGGGCCGGGGGAGGCCGACATCACCCCGACCTTCAGCCGGGACGTCGCGCCGATCCTGCAGCGGTCCTGCCAGCACTGCCACCAGCCGACCGGCATTGCGCCGATGTCCCTGCTCAGCTACCGCGACGCGCGTCCCTGGGCACGCAGCATCCGGGAGAAGGTGGAGCGCCGTCTCATGCCGCCCTGGCACCTCGACACGACGGTCGGCATCCAGGACTACAAGAACGACATCTCGCTGACCGAGGCCGAGATCGACACGATCGTGGGCTGGGTGGACGCCGGCGCGCCGGAGGGCGATCGGGCTGATCTCCCCGGGCCGCTCGAGTTCCCGCGCGCCGACGCCTGGCAAGTGGAGACGGCGCTCGGGCGTCCCCCGGACTTCATCGTGCGGTCGACGCCCTACACGGTGGTGGCCAACGGCCAGGACCAGTGGTGGGAGCCGCAGGTGGAGTTCGAGGGCTTCGACGCGCCCCGTTACATCCGCGCCGCCGAGTTCAAGCCGTCTTTCCCCGGTGGCATGAAGGTGGCGCACCATGGGCATGCCACCCTGCGGGGCAAGGAGCCGGCCGAGGGCGAGGCGCGCCCGCCGTCGGTGCGGCTCGTGGGGATGGGCATCGGTAAGCGGTTTGACCTGCTGTCGGAGGGGGTCGGGAAGCTGTTGCCTCCGGGGCCGGCCACGGTTCGGTTCAACCTCCACTACTTCCCGGTGGGGGAAGAGGTCACCGACGTGATCGACGTCGGAGTCTGGCTCTATCCCGAGGGCGAGGTGCCGAGCAAGATCACGGCCGGCGAGCGACAGTTCTATGTGGACGGCACGCACCGCGAGCGGTTGCGGGCCAGCGACATCCTCATCCCGCCGCATGGCAGCCTGGTGCTCGAAGATCAGTACGTCATGGAGCAGCCGGCGCTGCTCCAGAGCTTCCGGCCCCACATGCACATGCGGGGCACCGAGATGTCGATGACGGCGCTCTACCCCGACGGCCGTCGCGAGCTGCTGAGCAGCGTCAACCGCTACGACCACAACTGGCAGATCGCCTACGTCTACGACGACGACGCCCAGCCGCTGCTGCCCCAGGGCACGGTGCTCATGCTTCAGGCGAAATGGGACAACTCGGCCGCCAACCGGATCAACCCCGATCCGGACCAGTGGGTGGTGTTCGGGGCACGCGGCGTCGACGAGATGTCGCACGCCTGGATCGGCATCACCTATCTGAACGACGCGGAATACGAGGAGCTCGCCGTGGCCCGCGCGGCCGCTGACACCGAGACGTCGCCGTAGCACGTGCAGGCTGCCCAGAGGCGGTTTTCGGAGCGCGGATGCCCCGCCCGAACACCGGGGACGTGGCTGGCGCCGCCGCTTCCGGGTCTAGATGTCGTGAGTCCCCCATCCAAGCAGGGTGCGCAAAACGATCCGGGGCGGTTTCCTGTCGAGGTGTTCGGCTGGCAAGGCGCGACGAGGGAGCAGCCAGGCGGGCTGTGACCGAGGAAGCAACGCCGTCCAGACGGGCACATCGGCAGGAAACCTACGAGCACGTCACGGCGAGCGCGGGATCGTGTCCGACGATCGAGACGATGCGCCAGCCATCGGTGGTCTTGACGAGCGTATAGGTCCAGCCGTACTCACCGAACACGCTGCCGTCCTTGCGCGAGCGCACGCCGCGGCCGCTGACGATCGCGGCACTGACGCCGAGGACGCAGATATTGCGGTCGGGCATGTCCGAACCCCCGTACCCCTGGGCGTCGAGACGCGCCCACGCGTCGGCGACCCACTGACGGACCTCGTCCTGGGTCCCCAGCGCGCTGCCATCTCCTCGGAGATACGGCACGTTGTAGGCGTGCCTGGAGATCTCGTCGGCGGCACCCACCGAGTACCAGGCGTAGTACTGATCGAAGAACGCGTCGAGCTCGGCGCGTAGCGCCTGCCGGGTGGAGGCATCCAGCGGCTGGGCGCCTACCGGCGTCTCCATGGCCAGGAGCGCCACCACCATCACGGGAGCCGTCAACCATCGTGTCATGCTCATCCTCTCTGTCGTCTGTGTCGCCAAGTGGCCCGCCACCGCGGGCGCCGACCAGATTGTTCGGTCCCCGTGGTCACCACGATTCGCCGGTATACTGCGGAGCACGAAACCCCGTCGCGTCCGCGTCGCGCTATCTCGTGACCCTGACGATGGTCACTGCGGAGTCAAGGTCCGGTCGAGTCTTGCTCTCGGGGAGGCATGGGGAGCAAGACGGAAACAGGAGAGACCGACATGAGCAGCCCTGCGCACGCTCGTCCCCAACGCTCGATCCTGCTCATCCTCGCCCTTGGCGCCCTACTGCTTGCCCCCGCCGTGGTGGCCGCGCAGGGACCGGGGGTCGAAGGCGGCCAGTGGACCCACCTCGGTGGCGACGCGTGGCACACACGCTACACGCCGGCCGACGAGATCACCCGGGACAACTTCGAAGAGCTGACCCTGCTCTGGCAGTTCGACGCCGGCAGCTTCGGTCCCAGCACGTCGAGGGCGACACCGTCCTACATCGACGGCAAGCTGATCACGGTGACCGGCGAGCGTCGGAACGTCATCGCGCTCAACCCGAAGACGGGCGAGCTGCTCTGGAGCTTCACCGAGCCCAACACGCATCGTTACGAGTATTCGATGCGAAAGGGCTACGGGAAGGGCGTAGCCTACGCGGAGGTGCCGGGCCGCGGCGGCGTCGTTTTCATCTCCACCCCGGGCTTCTTCCTCTGGGCGCTCGACGCCGACACCGGTCAGCCGCTTGCGGACTGGGGCCAGCCGATCGCCGCTCCGGACTTCCCCCAGACCGGCGGGGTCGACATGGTCGCCGACCTTATCCGGGGCTGGGGCCCCTGGGAGAGCTGGGACGGACCGTACGACCCCTACATGGGCATTCCGCAGGCGATCGGCTACATCACGTCGTCGGCGCCGCCAATCGTGGTGAACGGAACCGTGGTAGTCGGCAATTCGGCGGAGCAGGGCTACAACCAGACGCGGGTCGAGAACGTCCCGGGCGACATTCTGGCCTACGACGCGGCGACGGGTGACTTCAAATGGAAGTTCCACGTGATCCCGCGGCCCGACGAGGTCGGCCACGAGACCTGGGACGACGACGCGTGGGAGTGGACGGGCGACATCTCGTCGTGGGCGCCCATGACCGCGGATCCTGAGCTCGGGCTGGTCTACGTCGTGACCAACGGCGTGACCATCGACTACTACGGCGGGCACCACCCTGGTGATAACTTGTTCAGCACCAGCGTGATCGCGCTCGATGCTGACACGGGCGAGCGGCGCTGGCATTACCAGTTCATTCACCACGACATCTGGAACTACGACACCTCGCAGCCGCCGATGCTGATGGACGTCGAGGTCGACGGCCGGCCGGTGAAGGGCCTCTTCCAGGCGACCAAGCAGGCGTTCCTCTATGCCCTGAACCGGGAGACGGGCGAACCGATCTGGCCGATCGAGGAGCGGCCGGTGCCGGCGTCGACGGTGCCGGGCGAGCAGCTCGCGTCGACGCAGCCGTTCCCCACCATGCCGCCGCCGTTCGACCTGCAGGGTCGTGACGAGAGCATGCTCATCGACTACACGCCGGCGATCCGTGAGCGGGCGCTCCAGGTCGCACGGGACAACGACCTGTTCGCGCCCCTGTTCGCCCCACCGACCGTCATGGGCGACCCGGCCGGTCCCGCCTGGTTCTGTCCGAGTGACGCCGGCGGCGCCAACATCTTCGGCAACGTGGCGGGCGACCCGACCAGCGGCCTCATGTTCGTCCCGTCGACGAACCGATGTGGGCGGCATTCGGTGATGCCCGCCATCGAGTCGCCACTCGACAGCCCCGCGCAGACCGGCAGGGACTACTCCGAATGGTCGAACGCCTCCGGGCCCGGCGCCCGCGGGCCGCGCGTCGAGCAGACGGTCGACGGGCTGCCGATCTGGAAGGGACCGGACGGGCGTATCGTTGCCTACGACCTGAACCGCGGCGAGATCAAGTGGACCATCCCCCATGGCGACGCGGCGCAGGATGACCAGGACGCCATCCGGAACCACCCGCTGCTGCAGGGGGTGGAGATCGACGAGTCGGTCTACAACCGCGGCCGGGGGGGGCAGGCGACGCTGGTGGTCTCCCCGAACCTGCTGTTCGCGACCGGGGTGACCGCCGATAACACCGTCTCCCTCTTTGCGATCGACAAGGAGACCGGCGAGCGGGTCGGGCAGGTCGAGCTTCCCGGCCTGCCGCGCTACGGCATGTCGAGCTGGGAGCACGACGGCCACCAGATCATCCTCGTCCAGCTTTCGGATGGGCTGGCGGCGTTCGGAATGCCGGCGGCGATGCCGGACGCGCGGGGCGGGCACTAGTGGCCCGTCCGGGTGAAACGTAAAGCGTCTCCCTGGCGGGGCATCCCGTCTGGCGGCGTTGCTCCTCGGTCACAAAGCCCCACTGTGCTCCCTCGTCACGCCTTGCCCGCCGGGCGCCGCGCGGCGGGATCCGCTTCACATTTCACCCGGACGGGCCACTAGTGGCCGCCGAGTGCCTCCACGAGACCCCCCTTCCACGCCACGCACCGGTAGAAGGCGTAGGCCGCCACACCGAGGAAGATGGCCAGACCGGCCACCATGCTCGCGGAGTACCAGCTCCCAAAGTCCAGCGTCGGGAGCGACAGGGTCAGTAGCGACGCACTGGTGGCCATCACCAAGAAGACGAGAATCCCGGGCCGGAAGAGCACAAAGAGCCAGACGGCCCAGGCCAGGGCCCAGAAGATCGCCGTCAGCCACGTGGCGGAGGGTCGGGCGCCGTTGATGGTCAGACCACCGATGAAACCTGGTGCCGCGAAGACGAACAACCAGCCGGCGTAGCTGATCCATGCCCGGCGGCCGGTCGCCAGGAAGGTCAGGCCGTAGAGGAAGGACAAGCCGAGCCCCATGAGCAAGGAGATCGTCGCCGTGCTGACTATTTCTCCGAACAGTGCGGTTGGCGACCCCATCGGGAGGCCGATGTAGCTCCCGGCCGTCTCGACCCGCTCGCTCAGGGTCATCGGCACGAGGTCGAGCAGCCGGACCAGGACACCTGCCGCGCACCCGAACAGGACGTCACGACCGACGAGCGGGTCGGCCAGGCGGCCGTCGACAAAGCGCGTCCACCCGATCAACGCCTCTGGCGCGTGGCGCCGCATGAACGGTTCGATCGCGAGATAGAGCGCCCAGGTGAGACCGCCAAGCGCGCCGGCACCGGTCAGCATCCGGAGGAAGTCGTTGACGTCGCTTGGGGTGTAGGAGTGTTCACCCACCAGCCACGCCGCGCCCAGCACGCCGGCCACCGCGAAACCGAGGCGCCGTGCGCCGCGTGGGTCGCCGCGCCCGTTGCGGATGTTGCGCTGGGCGACATACAGCCCGCCAAAGATCACAGTAAGAACCAACAAGAGGAGCACGCCGATGAATGCGATCACCGCGACGGGGAGCCGGGCACTGGAGCCTGGACCTGAAGCCGGAGCCGCAGGCTGTTCCAGGGGGGCGTGGGCGGTGACGAGCTGTAACGAGGCGGGCCGGCCCGCGAGGGCCGCGGCCTCGATGCGTAGCGATGCTCCCGCGTCCTCCGGGAACGCGCCCTCCCACGCGACCCGCTCGTCGGCGAAGTGGTGGGGTGTCAGCCGCGGGGGCACCGATGTGAACTCCCCGATCTCGAGACCCATCAGATCGAAGAGTCGCTGCCACTCGAACTCGGCTGGCCGCGCGTCGCCCACGCGGTCTGGCACGACGTCCAGCCAGGTCAGGCGTCCCAAGGTGTCTATTTGTAGCGAGATCATGCCCGCCGTTGTCCGCGGCGGATCATCGAGCGTCACGTTGGCGCCGAGCCCAACACCCGATTGACTGCTAGGAACGAGGGCCGACCCCGACCCACGCCACTAGTAGGCCACCACCGGCGTTCGTCCCTGGCGGACCAGATCCAGTCGCTGTGGCGTGGCCCCCTCCCTCCGGAGCCAGCTGAAGTAGCCGAGGTCAGCAGTGAATCCCGAGGCGGTGTCGCCGAAGTCGTCCCCATACCCGAGCTCGGAGACGATCTCGAGCGCGCGCGCGTCGAGCACCGCTGGCGGGAGGTCCATCGGTACCCAGCCGCTGAGACTCTGGCCGGATTGGAGGACGCCGACGGCAACGGCGCCGGTCAGAGAGAACAGCAGCAGGGAACCGGCGACCACGATCGACAGACGGCCATCGCCGCCCGCATCGGCCACCATTTCCGGGGACGGTGTTTCACCTGCCGCGAGCGCGGCCGCCAGCGGGTCCGCGCCCGGTAGCCCAGCCGCCACCGCGAGGGCCGAGCCGGGACGTTGCGCCGGGTCCGGCTCTAGGCATCGATGGATCACGCGGTCGATCGACGGGTCCACCTGGGACATGCCGGGCAGCGGCGCGGACAGTGGTTGCTGATGTAGACGCGAGAGCTCGTCCAGATCGTCGGCTTCGAAGACACGCTTGCCGGTAAACAGCTCGTGAAGGACGAGGCCGAGGGAGTACAGATCGCTTTTGACCGAGACCTCCGTGCCAGCGAGTTGCTCGGGAGCCATGTAGATGGGCGTGCCGGCGCGCACCTCGGTCATGGCGGCAATACCGAAGTCGGTGAGTTTCACGCGCCCGCGACCGTCCAGCATGATGTTGGCCGGCTTCAGGTCGCGATGCAGTATTCCCTCTTCATGCGCGGCGGCGAGCGCGGCGCACAGCTGGCGTGCGATCTCGACGGCTTTGTCTTCGGGCAGTCGGCCGATACGACGCAGCAGCGAGGAGAGATCCTCGCCGTCCACGTATTCCATCGACACGTAGTGCTGTCCGTCGGTCTCGGCGACGTCGAACACCCGGCAGACGTTCGGATGCGACACCTTGCGGGCCATGCGGACTTCGTCGTATAGCTGCTGGACGTGCACATCGGTCGCGACCATTCGGTCGGGCAGGAACTTCAGGGCGACCTGCTGGCCAAGTTTGAGGTCGTCACCCCGGTAGACCTCGCCCATGCCGCCGCGCCCGAGCAACGCGACGATCCGGTATCGGCCGGCGACTGTCGTTCCGGGCAAAAAGCGCCCATGGTGACCCGCGTCGGAGTGTGACATCGGTGCCCCGGACCGCGGAGCGCCCGCAGCCGTTGCGGCCTCCCCGGCACCGTAGGTCGGGACGGCCAGGGCGGTGGCGGCCTCGTCCAGCGTCGACACCGCGCTCCTCGCCGGTTCTTTCGAATCGGAGGTCTGGGCATCAGGCTGCGGCTTGGCGCAGAACGGGCAGACGATGCTTCCTTCGGGGATGTCTCTGGCGCAGCCGCTGCATCGCATGGTGCGTTACTTTCTCATAGTCTCGGTGCCCGTCCCACCCGCTCAATCGACCGTTGTAGGGGTGCCCTGGCTGGGCCTGGACGGACGCGACCGCGAAGACCAGCGCGCCGGGTATTGCCTGTGGGTCGATCTCGCGCTACCGTCCCCACCATGGGGATCTACACCTTGGCGGCGACGCGGCGTCTGGGCGCGCTCGGGGGCGGCGGAGTCATGGCCGTCATCTGGTGCCTGAGTCTATGCACCGCGTTTGCCCAGGGGCAGGTCAGCGACTACGTTCCGGTCACCGATGCCGAGCTGATGAATCCGGCTCCCGGCGACTGGATCAACTGGCGCCGCACGCTGGACGGGCAGGGCTACAGCCCGCTCGACCAGATTGACCGCGACACGGTCGGCGACCTGCAGCTCGTGTGGTCCTGGGCCACCCCGCCCGGCACCGACCAGGTGACCCCGCTCGTGCACGACGGCGTCATGTATGTGCCCAGCCGGAGCGGCGTGCAGGCGCTGGACGCCGCGACCGGCGACTTCATCTGGCAACACACCCGCCGGGACGCACCGACCGCCGACCAGGCCGGGTCGGTGATGGGTCCTGGCCTGGCCAGACGCAACATCGCCATCTACGACGACAAGATCTTCGCGGGCACCAGCGAGGCGCAGTTGCTTGCCCTGAATGCGCGGACGGGTGAGGTCGTCTGGGAACACCAGGTCGCCGATTCCGAGCTGGGGTATCGCTACTCGAGCGGACCGATCGTGGTGCGGGGCAAGCTCGTCGCGGGGATGACCGGGTGCGAGCGGTACAAGAACGACGTGTGCTTCATCTCGGCCCACGACCCGGCGACCGGCGCCGAGCTCTGGCGGACGTCCACAGTGGCGCGACCGGGCGAGCCGGGTGGAGACACCTGGGGCGATCTGCCCCTGACGTTCCGCGCGGGAGCGGACGCCTGGCTTCCCGGCAGCTATGACGCCAGCACCGATCTGATCTACTGGTCGACAGCCCAGCCCAAGCCTTGGGCGAGCGCACAGCGGGGCACGGAGGGCGCCGCCCTCTATACCAACTCGACGCTGGCCCTGGACCCGGACACCGGCGAGATCCGGTGGTTCTTCCAGCACATCCCGGCCGAGACGCACGATCTCGACGAAGTGTTCGAGGTGGTGCTCGTCAACACCGACGACCGGCACGCGCTCTTCAAGATGGGCAAGATCGGCGTCCTCTGGGAGCTGGACCCGGCCACCGGCGCGTTCCGCACGGCCCACGACCTCGGGTATCAGGACATCGTCGACATCCATCCCGTTAGCGGGCAGGGGTTGCTGCGCCGGGAACGCATTCCCGAGATCGGGGTGCCGGTGGACTACTGTCCCGGTCCCGGCGGCGTGAAGAACCTGTGGGCGATGGCCTATCACCCGGAGACCCGGGCGTTCTACATCCCGCTCACCCCAGGCTGTGCCCATTCCGAGTTCGGGGAGATGCCCACACCAGAGATAGGCGGCGGCGGGGTTGGTCCGTCGAGACGGGAGTTCACCGTCCATCCCGACAGTCCCGAGCAGCTCGGTGACTTCGTGGCGATGGACAGCGACACCGGAGACATCCTGTGGCGCCGGCGGAGCCGCTGGCAATACGGTACGGCCGCACTGACCACCGGCGGGGGCCTCGTGTTCGTCGGCGATCTCGACCGCCACATGTATGCCTTCGACGTGCGGGACGGCACCGAGCTCTGGCGGACCCGGACCCCGACGGCTACCGACGGGTTCCCGATCACCTATGCTGTCGACGGGCGACAGTATCTGGCCGTGCCGTCCGGGCCGGGGTGGAGTCTCGCCTGGAACAACGCCAGGCAGGTATTTCCCGACACCATGAGTCGACCGCCCGGTGCCGGCTCTGTCATCCAGGTGTTCGCCCTGCCGGTTGACTGACAGTGGACGAGCCGGCCGCCGACGAGACGCACGGGGCCGGTCAGAATCCGGGATCCTGCCAGCGCGAACGCGGCACGAGCTGCCCGCTTCCGGCCGTGCCTCGAATCTCGCCGTCGCGGTAGACGATCTCCCCCCGACGCATCGTCAACACGGGCCAGCCGGTGACGACCCGACCGGCGTGCACCGAATAGCCGCTGCCCGAGAACATGTCCTCGTCCCGTATGGTGCGGGTCTCGTCGGGATCCCACAGGACCAGATCGGCGTCGGAGCCGACCGCGATGACCCCCTTGCGGGGATAGAGCCCGAAGAGCTTCGCCGGGTTGGTCGAGGTCACCTCCACGAACCGGTCCAGCGAGATCCGATCCGAGTCGACGCCGTCGGAGAAGAGCATCGGGAGCATCACCTGGAGATTGCTCATGCCGGCGCGGTGCCGGGCCACGGTCTGGCTGGGGTCGAGCTTTTCTTCCCGCGTGTAGGCCACGTGGTCGGTGGCCACGACGTGGATCGTGCCGCGCGCGATGCCGTCCCAGAGCGCGTCCAGGTCGTCGCCGGTCCGCAGCGGCGGCTGTCCGATGTAGAGCCCGGGCGTGTCGCTGTCGAAGCGGTCGCGGGTCAGGTGCAGATAGATGGGACGTGTCTCCACATACACCGGCACTCCACGGGCCTGCGCCTCCTCGGTCACACGGAGTGCCCGCTCGGACGAGAGATGCACGATGTAGATCGGTGCGCCCGTGACCTCGGCCATCGCCACCGCGCGCTGGGTGGCCGCGACCTCGGCCGCGACCGGACGCGCGTCGGCGAAGTGGGCGAGCGAGCCGAGACCGTCGGCGATGAACTGCGCGGCGGTGTTCTGCACGATTCCGGCGTCCTCGGCGTGGATCATCACCAGAACCCCGGCGTTGCTGGCGGCCCGGAGCGTCGCCGTGAAGCCGGGCACCGCCTGGTCGAACGATGGGCGCACCATGAACACCTTGATGGTGGTCTGCCCGGCGGCGGCGAGTGTCTCCAGGGTGGCCGTGTTGGCGGTGGCCGGGTCGGACACGATCGGATGGAAGATGACGTCGGCGATCGCCTGGGCGTCGATGTCCGGTTGGGCACGTCGGAGCGCCTGGGCCGGTGTTTCACCCTCGCGGACACCGGCGAAGTTCGAGATCGTGGTGATGCCACCGGCCAGCGCCGCGCGGGATCCCGACTCGTAGTCGTCGGCCCGGCCGATGTGCACGTGCGGGTCGATGCCGCCGGGGAGCACGAGCAATCCGTCGGCGTCGAGGATTCGCGTGTTGGCGTCGCGTGGCTCCAGACCGGAGCCGACCTCGGCGATGGTCGAGCCGACGACACGGACGTCGGCGGCTCGCACACCATCCTCTACGAACACGTCCCCGCCTCGAATGATCGTCTCCGCCGCCGGCTGGGCCTGCGCGGTCGTGGCCACGAGAACCAGCACGCCGATCGGTGTGAGCCTGCGTTGCCAACGCACTGGGCACCCCCCTGAGTGTGGTGTTCTGATTGGCCACAGCATATCGCGTGTGGACGCCGCTGGGCCCGTAGGGCTGAGCTACGGGGATTCCGGTATTGTGGCCTGGCCCAAGTACGCCATGATGACCTACCTCGACGCCCGCGAGCCGGCCGAGGTCGCCAGGCCGGTCGGCCCGAGCGACGGCAGGGAAGCTGTCGGGGAAGGAAGGTGTTTCGGTGGCATTCGGCGTGGCCATGGCGATGACGATTCGCACCCGTCGGTTGTGTGCGGGGTTGCTGACGGCACTCGGGGTGGCGGCGGCGGCCGGTGCGCAGCCCAATCCGTATCAACGTGTCGATGCGCCACAGCCACCACCTCACCTGAATGACGGGCGGTGGGGAGAGACGATCCAGGTGCGCGTGGGGCCAGCCGGCAACGTCTACGTCTACCACCGCTGCTTCAAAGCCGTGCTGGGCGATCCCAACGTGGCACCAGGCCATTCCGACGGATTGACCGCAAACTGCCTGGGACGATGGTCCGGGTATCCACCCGTGCTCAAGTTCGCTCCCACCGGAGAGTTCATCGCCGGCTTCGGTACGGGGCTCGTCGGCAGACCCCACGGATTCTCGGTGGATCACGCAGGCAATATGTGGCTGACCGATGTGGCGCTGATACCAGGTGAGATGGGCGCCGTGGTGCACAAACTGAACCCGGCCGGGGACCTGGTGATGACGCTCGGACGACCGGGCATGGTCGGCCAGAACCGTGAGACCTTCAATCGCCCGTCCAGTGTCGCCGTGGCTGAGAACGGAGACATCTTCGTGGCCGACGGTGAAGGACCGAACAATCGCATCGTCAAGTTCTCGGCCGATGGACGCTATCTGCTGGAGTGGGGCACCACCGGGTCGGGGCCGGGGCAGTTCAGCACGCCACATGACCTGGCGATCGACTCGCGAGGGCGGGTCTTCGTCGGAGATCGTGGCAACAGCAGAGTTCAGATTTTTCAGCCGGACGGCACGTTCGTCGACGCGTGGAGCGATTTCGGCCGACCCAGCGGTATCTACATCAACCGCGCCACGGACACCCTCTATGTCACCGACTCTACCTCGAACGCGAGCACCAATCCGGGGGTGCAAAGGGGAATCTACGTAGGCAGTGCGCGTACCGGCGAGCTCGACTACTTCATTCCCGACCCAGATCTGGAGCGGGCGGACCAGACTCGTATCTCCGGCGCCTCCGGGATCACGTCCAGCCACGATGATTCGGTCGTCTACGCGGCTGACGTGGCTCCCTGGCAACTACGCCAGTATGTCCGGCGCTGACAGCGGGTCCGCGCTTGGCGACAATGGCCACGATCCATCCGTGAAAGGCGACACGAGCGTGAGAGGCACCACTTGGGAAGTCTGATGATCGCGCGCGGGTTGGCGCGCCGTAGCTCGCGCCTGGTCAGCCTGTGGCTGGGCGTGTGGCTGAGCGCCGTGTCGGTCCACGCGCAGGACGCACCGAGCCGACCGCTCCCCGTGGTGTGGGTACTGGCGACCGGAGGGACGATCTCCGGCGGTGGCTCCAGCCCCACCAACCTGACCCAGTATCGGGCGGGCACCTACTCGGGCGACGAGCTGGTCGCGGCGGTGCCGGCGCTGGCCGATCACGCGGTGATACGGGTGGAACAGGTCGCGAACATCGGGAGTCCGAACATTACCTTCGACGATTGGCGCACACTGGCGCGCCGGATCAACGAGATCTTCGCCCAAGACCCGAACGTGGCCGGAGTCGTCATCACCCATGGCACCAACACGCTCGAGGAGACCGCCTACTTCCTCAACCTCACGGTGCGGCACGACCGCCCGGTGGTGTTGGTCGGCGCGCAGCGCCCGGCCACCGCCATCAGCGCCGATGGCCCCCTCAATCTCCTCAACGCGGTCCGCACCGCGGTGGCGCCCGAGGCACGTGGCAAGGGCGTCATGGTGGTCATGAACGAAGAAATCAACGCGGCCCGGGATGTGACCAAGACCAGCACCTACCGGGTCGAGACGTTCAACTCGCGGACGCTGGGGTATCTGGGCTACGTCGATGCCGACCGGGTGAGCTTTTACCGCGAGACCACCAAGCGCCACACGGCCGCATCGGAGTTCGACCTGACCGGGGTGACCCAGATGCCACGGGTGGACATCGTGTACTCCTATGTGGAGCCGAACCCGGTCATGATCCGGGCGCTCATCGAGGACGGCGTCGACGGGATCGTGCTGGCGGGCACCGGCGCGGGGCTCGTCTCGGCGGTGGAGCGGACCGCCCTGGAGGCGGTGATGTCGATGCCGGCCGAGACCAGGCCGGTCATCGTCCGGTCGAACCGGACCGGCAGCGGACGCGTGGTACCGCTGGGCGGCTACGACGAGCGGGGCATGGTCGCGGGCGACACCCTCAACCCGCAGAAGGCCCGGGTGCTGCTGATGCTGGCGTTGACGCAGACTCGGGACCTCGACGAGATACGCCGCATGTTCGCCGAGTACTAGGTTTTCCGACAAGGCGCCCGCGTGGACGGCGTTGCTTCCTCGGTCACATGCCGCCTGCATGCTCCGTCGTCGCGCCTTGCCACGCAGACGCCTCGTCAGAAAACCGCCTCGGACGTTTTTCAGCCGCCTGATAACGCACTCTAAGGCGCGCCGAATTGTTCAACGGACGGAGGACCGAGGCGGGTCGTGGCGATAGACTCGACCTCCGCGCATCACGAACACGACCCGGCCCAACGCTGCGGGGTCACTTAGCGGGTCGCCGTCGAGCGCGATGATGTCGGCCTCGAACCCGGTGGCAATGGCACCGATCTCGTCCTCCATGCCCAGCGACTCGGCCGCGAGCGAGGTCGCCGACACCACGGCGTCCATCGGGTCCTGCCCACCGTCCTCGACATAGGCCACCAGTTCGTCGGTGTTCGAGCCGTGGCTGCCGGCGTTGGCGTCGGTGCTGTAGACGATGCGCACGCCGGGGGTTCTCGCCGCTGCCTGGAAGAACTCGAGGGCGCCCGGCCGGGCCGCCTGCAGGGTGGCGAAGCCTTCCATGGTGTAGCCACCGACCCCGGCGTAGCGGTTGCCACGCTCGGCATAGTTGCGGAAGAGCAGATCGATCTGATTGCCGAGATACATCCCGCTGTCGACGAACACCTGGACGTCGCCCGGCTCGAGCATCCAGCCGTGCTCGACCTGAGTGCACCCGGCGTCGGCGACCATCCGTAGCGCGTCGGACCGATGCAGGTGGACGACCGACCGCAGCCCCTGGGCGGTCGCCTCCCCGCAGGCGGCGTCGAGCTGGGCGGCGGTCAGGTTGGTGACCCCGCCGAACCGGATGCTCGTCGACGCGAAGACCTTGATGACGTCGGCGCCGGCGGCGGCGCGACCACGCACATAGGCCCGGATCTCGTCCGGGGTGCCGGTGTTCTCGTTCACGGCGCCGAGCGACGATAGCAGCCGAGGGGCGGGAATCTCGCCACGGTCGATCCACGCCCGCAGCTCGGCGTCTCGCGGCGAGCCCAGGCTTTGCATCGTGGTGATGCCGTTCATCAGTGTGCGGAACGCGTTTTCCGCCCCGTGCAGCGTCGCGTGGGCGACGCTGGGGTCGCCCGCCTGCCGGTGCACCTTGCCGTCGTCGTCGAAGTGGTTTCCGATGTGTACGTGGGTGTCGATGTAGCCCGGCAGCACCGTCACGGCCGTCAGGTCGTAGACGCGGTCTCCCCTGGCGGTCCCACGTGGCACGATCTCGGCGATCCGTCCGTCGCGCACTACCAGATCGCGGTCCGCGAGCACCTCGCCGCGCCCGTCGAGGATGTGCGCCCCGCGGAGCACCGTGGTCTCGCCCGCAGGTTGGCTGGACGCGGGAGCACTCGCACCGGCGCAGACGCAGGCGAGCATGACGGCGACAGCCGGCCAGCGGCCGGTCGGAGTAGGCAGCCGATCGAACATGCGTGAGCCTCCAGTTCTACGGTTCGAAGATGCACGAGCATTCTACGTCGCCGCTCGCGGTGCCCGGCGACCCGGATCCCGGTATTGCGGTAGTCTTGGCGGGTATCGACCATCAGTGGTCGGGCTCGGTGGCTCGGGGAGTCGAGGAGGGTGACGATGAGCGTAGCGCAAGGGACCGCCGGCACACGTGCGAAGACCGTCAAGAAGATTCTCCTGGGCGTGGCGGCCACGCTGGTTCTGGTGCTCCTGGGTGGCGGCGTGGTCTGGACCACGACCTGCCCCTGCGAGACGATGCCGGGCTTCGTGCTGCTGGGCGACTCGAACGACGCCCCGGTCACCGACTGGAGCTTCGCGAACGATGTCTCGCTGTGTCAGATTCAGATCAGCATCATGTTGCGGCCCCATTCAGTGAACGTGAACTGCATGGCGACGCCAGACGGTGCCCTCTTTATTAGTTGCTCCTTTGGCGACAACAAGTATTGGTGCCCGCGAGTGGGGGCGGATGAGCCGGGCCGCCTGCGTCTGGATGGCGTGGTTTACGCTGTCCATCTCAACCGGGAGATGGACCAGAGCGTGCTCGATCGCGTGTGGGCCGCGCGGATCGGAAAGCTGCAGAATCCGGCTGTGCAGGCTCGGCAGCCTGGCGGTGGCGGGACGCCGCCGTCGCTCGACACCCCGCGACCAGACAGCTGGTGGTCGTTCCGCGTCGTCTCGCGTTCGTAGCGTCCGAACCGGCGCCGGTCCAGGTCGTCGGACTTACGAGGGTCGTGGTGGCAGGCGGGGGGTGTTCGGTCCACGAACACGCTTTAGAGCGGCACCATGCCCATCCAGAACATGGTCTTGTCGCCGACGGCGACATCATACTTGCGCACGTAGGTGAGCTTGCCGTCACCGCCGATCCGGAAGACAGACAGGCCGGCGGGCGCAAGCCGTATCGCATCGCCGTCGCGCACATTCACCGGCAGATTGTGTTGCGCGACCAGCATGCGTCCTCCCGGGTCGATGTGAAAGGTGCGCGGGTGGATGGCCCGGGTGTCGATGTGCTGGATGGCGGTCGGCTCGCCGGTGGATTGGTTGATCGCGTACACGACGATGTTGTTCTCGCCGCCCCTGAAGACTCTCTGGCCCTCGATGTCGGTCGTGTCCTGGGCCCGATTGGCTCCGTACAGAAACCGGCCGTTCGGATGCACGTGCACCGTGCTTGCCGCCTGACGCGACCTGATGGCCGTCGGGTCGGCAAGCGTCTCCGCGCGGAACGCGGTCTCCGGGACAATCGTGCCGCCCTCCATCTTGTAGCTGTACATCTTGTTCTGCGTTTCAATGGACACATACATCCACGGCTGGGTCGGATGAAAATCGAGGTGCCGAGGCCCGAACTCCTTCCCGCCGTTGGGCGCGATGGACACGGCGTTGGTCAGCACGCCGCTCCGGTAGTCGAACACCTTCAAGGCCCCCGGGTCTTCCGCCCTCGCGGGGGTGCCTTCGTTGCCGCGGGCTACCAACACCGCCAGTCGATTGTCGGGCGACACACGCACCTGATGGGCGTAGATGCCGGCATCGATGGGGCCCGGCTGTCTCACCTCTTCGCCCGGCGTAAAGTCGCTGTTGATCCGGTAGACACGCAAGGCGCTCGGGTTGTTGAACGCCAGCAGGATGTTCTCCGATGGCATATCCGTAGACAGGTGGATGGGGCGCGTCGGCAGGCGTATCGGCTCACCATGCGGGGTGAGCGCGCCACTCGTCGGATCGATGCGAAACGCGGTGACGTGATGCTGGGTTCCGGTCTGACCGTAGCCGGGCGCGCTGCTGCTGGACGCCACGTAGAGATAGCGTCTTGAGACATGGGGCCAGGCGTATTGCACCCCCGCCGGCAGCGTGACCGTGGACTGCTTGACCAGCGCCGCGCCCGCGACGTCGACGTCGTAGTGCGTGAGATCGGGCCCGACGTTGGCGTAGAGGGCAATCTTGCCGGACGCCGGCTGTGCGGAAGCAAATCGGGATGCGGCAACACCGCCCGCCACGAGTGACAGGAAACGTCTGCGCTTCAGCACGGTCCCTCCTTTGAATGGCGTCGTCACGTTGATGTTGAACACACGAACGTCGCCCGCGACGTCTGGCCGGAGGTGACGGCCGACCCGGAGGAGATTCTAAACCACGCTCTGCACGGACGCGAGCGTTGCCGGGAACCACCTGGGTCGCTTGATCGTCAGTCTATGCGTCGGTTGGTCAGCTAGCGTTGTTGCACCCACGCGGCAGGAGGCTCTCATTTGGAATTTGGGCGGGAATTCTTCGAGCAGGATTGTGATGTCCACACGTGCGATTTCTGCGGACACGCCTGGAGTCTTCAGGAGTGGAAGGGAGAATGGCGGGAGATTCACTACGGCGTGGCCGAACCAAGCGGGCGAAGTGCAATGTTGACGCCATTCGAAACGCGCTCGGTGGTGACGACCGTGTGGCATGGCTGCGGGTCTTCGCCGGCTACGCTCCGTACAATCGACAAAAGACGACCGGAGATCTCGTGATGTCCAGAGGCGTGCTTCCGAGCGTCTATCGTGACCTTCGCTGACGTCGCCTTACGGTTTCAGGCGACGGGTTGCTGAAAGGTCCGCGGGGGGGTTCTGGCGCCTCGTCGGAAAACCTTAGAGACTCCGCGGGTCGTCGTTGGGTGCCGACGCCCCGTGCATGATACGGATGCCGGTGGGTTCGCCTTCCTTGTCGGTGACCAGCCGCCAATCCTTGCCCTCTTTCTTCCCCTCCGACAGCGCCGTGAGGATCAGCTTGAACTGCCGGCGAATCGGCCGGTCGATCCACCAGACCACGCCCGCGCCAAACACACCCGCGACCAAGTGTGAGAACAAGGTCTCCATCGTTAGTCACCCCTCAAAAATCAGCTTCGGCGACTCAGCTTCGACGCCTACCGTGACAGGAGGTAAGTCATCTTCACGGCGAGCTGCCGGTTCTGAATCCAGGGCACCCGACCCCGATTTTGCAGCGACGGGTCGAACACCAGGAAGTCGTCGGCACGCAATTCGTCGTAGGCGATGTAGATGTCGCTGCCGGGGCGGTAGATCCAGTTGAACCGCACGCTCGTGCTGATCGAGTCGGTGGTGGAGTTGTACTGGGTCAAGGTGCGCAGCGTCATCTCGGGCGAGAGCGCGAGGTCAAAGGTGGCCGAGGCAAGATCGGCGACGAACGCGCCCCCCGGCAACACGACGTCACTGCGACTGAATCGCCCTTCGGCCGCGATCGAGTCCGTCAGCCGCACCCCGATCGAAGCGCTGGAGTCGGCGCGGTCGCCCCCGAAGAAGGTCTGCGGGCTGTAGGACGCCTCACCGAAGATGCGTTTCGATGCATCGCTGCGATACCGGAACGACCACTCGCCGAACCGATAGGTGCCGGCCGGAATCGCGACGTCAGAGGTGATGGGAAACGCGACGTCGAGCTGCTCGAAGTGGTCGTTGTACCAGGCGATGAACGACGACCCATCCTCGAAGTAGGTGCCAAGCATGTTGTGAATCCGCCGCGTCAACAGTCGATTGTTCTGGTCGGTGGTGTAGGTGACGTTCCACATCGGGTCGAACTGCCGGATGCCCCACCGGCCAGGCCGCGGATCCCACTCGCCGTGCAACCTCGATATCCGGATGCCACGGCGGGGCACGAACCCCACTTCGGCGTTGAAGTTGTCCTGGATGTCGGTGTACTCGGCTTCCACCCGATACGACGGACTCAACCACGCGGCGCTGACATAGCCCGCCATGTCACCGGTCGATACCTCCGGTGTCTCGGTCTTCGCGATGAACGAGTTGACGACGAAGTTGGGATGCGGCGCGAGCGTCGTGTCGACGGCGAACGTCCGGTTGTAGCTGTTGCCGCCGATCGCCTCCTTGTTGACGACGAGGCCGCCGATCCGGGATCGAGCCAGGATGTCCCGACTGTAGCGGCCGACAAAGAAATTCTCGCCGAGCTGCCCCAGCCCCGCCTGGGTCTGGATGTTCATCACTGCGATGTTGTGCCGGTCGACCTTGCCGGTCAGACGCCCGCCCCCGATGATCGGCACCGGCTGGCCCGACGCCGACAGCCCGATCCGGCGGGTGAAGAACAGGTCGGCCGTACGCCGGAATCCCTGGGTGCCGATCCCGAACATCCCGGCATTTTCGAGGAAAAAATCCCGCTTCTCGGGAAAGAAGAGCGCGAACCGCGTCAAGTTTACTTGCTGCTCGTCCACCTCCACTTGCGCGAAGTCGGTGTTCAGCGTCACGTCGAGGTTGAGCCCCGAGGCAACGCCGTACTTCAGGTCAAGCCCGACGTCTCTGAACCCCGAGTCGTCGAGCGCCGTCGTGGCCACGCGGTCTTGCCGGCCCCCTGTCAGCACATACGGGGTGACCCGGAGGTCCAAGCCCCGGTCCACGTCGCCGATCCCCGCCATGGTGCCGGCCAGGCTGACCCGGGTCAGGCTGTAGGCTCTCGGTATCGGCGCCCAGAACACCTGCTCATTCTTGCGCCGGATGTTCCGCATGAAGTTCACGCCCCACACCTGCCGGTCGGCCTCGGGAAAGCGCAACGTCACCATCGGGATGGCGATCTCGGCAAACCAGCCTTCCGCCGTGCGCGTGGTGGCCACGTCCCACACGCCGTCCCAGTTCACGTTGATGTTCGAGCTGTTGCCGCCAAACCCGCCTTCACCCTCGGCGGCGACCTGTTGCTCGAGCTTCGCTCCGAGCGGGCTGGTCACGAACATGTAGCCCGACCGGCGGTCCTGAAAGGTGTCGAGGATGATCTGAAAATTGTCCTCGTCGAGCAGACGTCGCGAATCGCGGCGTTTCTCGGTGGCGATCACGCCGTCCGGTTGCCGGTCATACGCCTCGACGCCGATGTAGAGGGCGGTGGCATCGTAAATCAGCCGAACCACGGTGCGCTCGGTCGCCGGGTCTCCCTCGGCCGGCTCCTGCTGGACGAAATCGTCGATGACCGCCGCCCGCAGCCAGGCCTCGTCACTCAAGTCGCCGTCGAGGCGGGGCGGTGTCTCG
>Ga0066376_10001223_pt1 | contig 24972 bp, 21 predicted proteins | sample Knorr_S15_td_Bot_FD_77009 | JGI IMG/M metagenome (GOLD analysis project Ga0066376, IMG submission 77009) | Marine microbial communities from Southern Atlantic Ocean transect - Knorr_S15_td_Bottom_ad_5009_LV_A | ecosystem: Environmental > Aquatic > Marine > Oceanic | place: Southern Atlantic...
ATGGGGCTCAGATTAATCTTCGAGAGTATCCTCGGGCCGCCAGGTCAGTTGGTCGCGGGTGCGGTCTGGGCGGTCTGGTTGGTCCCGGTACCACCCTGGATGGGCGACCAATGCGCGGCACGGTACACCCAATCCCCATTCTCTAACACCATGACCAGCGTGCCCCTGGTCAGGTAGTTGGGTACGGGCTGCGCCCCTTCTATTTGGACGCCCCCCTCTACATACATATGGACGACTGCCGCATCGGCGCTAAGCGGGATCACCGTGATGTGTTTGACGGTTAGCGTGTTGAACTCAAACTCCCGCAGCATTTCCGTCGGTACCTGCTGGAGAAGGCCTCCGCTGGACCAAAACTCCACCGAACCCTCCTGGGAGTACGAACCTGGCATCTCCCGAAGGTTTTCGCGTTGAAATGCATATTGATCGAGGATAGTCTGGCGGACCGCGTCTTCGACACTGGCCTGTCCAACGGCGGCGGTCGGCAGGAGCGTGAGGCTGGAGAATATAGCTGCGACCAAGACAAGAGCGCGCATGGCGATCTCCTTGTTCAAGTGGATGATGGGATCAGGCGGCGGTCAACATCCGCGAGTGGGCCGGTAGGCGCAAGCACAGCCTTGTGAGGAGCCCAGAATCGCCACCTGTGGGTAGCGAAAACCCCATCGGGCATGAAATTGCTGGCCTTTCCACGCCTCGTTGAGCGGCTCGAGCATGATGCGCAGCGGGCGCACAGCGTGGCACAGCTCATGGTACGTGTCGGGCGTGGAGTGGGTGGTGGTGTCCAGCCTTGCTGATGTCATGGGGTGGCTCCTTACGCTTTTGCGTAACCAAAAAAAAGCGCCCCCAGCCGTTGATTGGCTGGGAGCGCACGAGCGGCTCCGATCATGCCCCCTTCCCGGGGACCGCGGTGGTCGCTTCATGTGTGCCCTAACGATGGACGCTCGAGCCAGCCGTGGCAATTCCGCAAAAGCGTAAGTTGGGCGCTTGCTCATCCCTGCCGATTCGGCGGCTTCGCGTTGTGACCTAGTGCCGTTGCCGTCCCCAGGTTGGTCTGTCCTCGCGCCCGGGTTCTGAAACGTCTTCAGCAACTCACCAGACCGAGGCCGGCCCGCGCGAGGGCCTCACTAGAGGACGGTGGGGAAATTCCCCACCAGAAGGGCGCGCTCGAGGAAGCGGCGAAGGGGCGACAGGCGCACGGCAAGACAGCACCAGGGTCAACGCTTGTGGAAACAATTCCACACAGCGGGAAGTCACGCGACAAAGCAGCCGAAGCGTTCAAGACCAACCCGCGCTACGTGTCGGCGGCTCCGTCCCAAACTGCCATGGTTGCGCCCCAAGTCCGCATCGATCATTCGCACATGATCTACATCGCTCCAGACGAACTAACACCAGCCGCCGAGTGCGCGCCATCGTCCATCGGCTACTCGAGGACGGCGACGATCCGAATGCGTGGACCGTGACCTATGTGTGGGCCGGTGACGCTGCCGAGCCTGTCTATGCGGTGCTGCTTGAGGACGCGGAACGTGTGCGGGCCTTCACGGTCTGGCCGGAGGGTGACGGCGATGGGGTGAAGGAGATCCTCGAGGCCCAGAAGCTCCGACACCTCGGGGTTACTACGGCCAATCCGCGGGGTCTCCACGAATACGTGAAACACCACCTCGCGAGGAAGGCGAAGAAGAGGAAGGTCACCGCGGGCTGGATCAAAGAGTCTCGACACCAGTTGGATAGAGCTGTCGAATACTTCGGCACCGACCGACCAATCACGTCGATCCTGCCGGAGCACGTTGAGGCGTGGTGGGAATGGTTGAGCGAATGCGACAACCGTCGTGGAGGGAAACTCTCGGACGGCACAATCCGCCATCACCTGAACACGCTGTCGAACCTCTACAGACGCGCGCATAAGGAGGAACTGGTGCCACCTGGGTTCAACCCCGTCGCGGCGCTGGATGAGAAGCCATCGGCAGCGACAGACGAAGCCGACTGGCTCGAGGTGCCCGACGCTGCGCGGCTCCTTGAGGCTGCCAGGACCTACCGCGCGAAACGGGCATACGTCGCGAACCCGTGGCACTATGAGGTCATCGCCACATTTCTGCTGACAGGCGGTCGCAAGAAGGAAGTGCTCGGCCTCGAAGTTGATGACGTGTCATTCGACCGCAACACGGTGACGTTCAGGACGAACGAGCACCGGCGACTGAAGACTCGGCGCAGCAATCGCGTCGTGCCGCTCATGCCGCAGCTTCGGCCCATCCTTCAGCGCCACGTGTTCGAGCGCGGCAACGTCAGTGGGCTGCTGTTCCAATCACATCATGGTCCAGGGATGGCGCAGGGCCTTCGGAAGACTCTAGACGCTGTGGGGGAGCGCGCGAGCTTCGCCCGGGGCTACATCCGCACGAAGGTGTTCAGGCACACGTTCTGCGCAGCCGCCTTGCAGACGCTAGATGGCGGGGCGCCGATCTCGACGTATACCGTGGCGCGCTGGATGGGGCACGGCGGGCGGTCACTGGTGGATCGCATCTACGGCCACCTCGGAGACATTCGACACCGCTCTGATCATGTCGAATACCGCGTTGGGCAACACGAGAAGGTGTTGAGCGACCGCTTGGAGGCACTTCGTTTGTCACAGTGATTGTCACAGGAGTCCCTAGGAACCCGAATGGAAAGAAGCCCCGCAGGCCCTAAAGCCTTGCGGGGCATCCTTTTCCATCCACGCGCCTGCCAGGACTCGAACCTGGGACATTCGGCTTAGAAGGCCGATGCTCTATCCAGCTGAGCTACAGGCGCTCACGCGATCTTTCGATCGCGCCGGAAAGCTACCAACGGCGAACACGACGCTCAACGCACCGACCGACCGTTTTGTGCCAGCGCCATGAAGTGGTGCTGGCTCGTGGAGCCTTCACCCTGCAGGCGTTCGAATACACCGTCTGGCCGCAGAACCCAGGCGCGAGGGTCGGCTAGCTGCGTGTCGAGTATGGTGCGCAGCACCTTGCGAGCGGCCGGGCTGTCGACCGGGGTCACGACCTCCACCCTCCTGCGCAGATTGCGCGCTCTCCAGTCCGCGGACCCGATGTAGAACTCGCCCTGTCCCGCGTTCTCGAAGTAGACGATGCGGGAGTGCTCGAGGAAGCGCCCCAGGACGCTTCGCACATGAATGCCCTCTGAGAGCCCGGGCACGCCCGGCCTGAGTGTGCAAATCGAACGCACGATGAGGTCGATACGAACGCCCTCTGCGGCGGCCCGGTACAGGCTCTTCACGATGGTCCGGTCGGCGAGGCTATTGAGCTTCGCCTGGATGCGCGCGGGGCGGCCCGCCCGGGCGTGGTCGATTTCGCGCTGGATCATTCGGTCCAGGCGCTGGGCGAGTGAATTCGGTGCCACGAGCAAGCGGCGGAACTCCTTCTGCGGCGGCCCAATTCCGCCGGTGAGTTCGTTGAAGAAATCACTCATGTCGGCGCCCAGGTCCGGATCGGAAGACATCAGGCCCACATCGGTATAGTAGCGGGCGGTATCCGCGTTGTAGTTCCCCGTACCGATGTGCACGTACCGCCTCACGCCGTCCGCTTCCTTACGGACCACCAGCGCCGTCTTCGCGTGTGTCTTGTAGCCGACCACACCGTAGACGACGTGCGCCCCGGCTTCCGTGAGCCGGTGCGTCCACTCGATGTTGCTCTCTTCGTCGAACCGCGCCTTGAGTTCCACGAAGACCGACACGTCCTTACCCGCCTCGACCGCCCGCAGCAGCGCTTCCATCAGTGCCGAGTCCCGACCCGTACGATAGAGCGTGAGTTTGATGGACATCACGTCCGGGTCGTCCGCGGCCTCGCTCAGGAATCGGCCGACCGTGTTGTGGAACGACTCGAACGGATGGTGAACCAGCAAGTCCCGCTGCGACAGCACGTCGAAGATCGAAACATCGTCAGGGATCGGGTGGGTGGCCTCGTAGGGGGCGAACCTCCCACCCGGAAGCTCGAGATCGGTGAACTCCCCGAACCCCTCCACGTCGATCGGTCCATCCACCTCGTAAACATCGGCGCCGGTTAGCAATGCCGCGTCACTGCCGCGCTCCACACGCAGCTCGCGAAGCAAATGCGCTCGGACCTCGCGGGGCATGGAACCCTGGACCTCGATGCGGACAACCGGCTTGAACCTCCGGTCCTCGACCTCGTCGGCAATCCTCACCAGCAGCGAACCCGACGAGTCCTCGTCGATTTCGACGTCACCCATCCGGCTGACCCGGAACGCGTGCACGCCCACGACCTCGAAGGACGGGAAGAGTCGGGCGGCGTTCGCCATGATGAGATCCCCGGTGCCGATGAGGTCCTCGGTGCCCGGGATGTGGATGAAGCGTGGCAGCGAGTCGGGCACGGGTACATAGCCAAAGTCGGTCTTCGACTCTCCGTCCTGCCGAAGGACGGTGGCCAGCGACAGACCAAGGCTGGGCAATCTGGGGAAAGACCTTCCGGGCCCCGCCGACATCGAGAGCGGCGTGAGCAAGGGGAAAATGTCGGTGAGGAATTTGGCCGACAGCCCGTCGCGCTCCTCTGGTCTGAGCTCCTCCCACCGTCGCAGTCGAATGCCCTGCTCCGCGAGCTGCGGCAGCAACATCTGCGTGAGGCATGCGTACTGGCGAGCCATGAGGGCGCGGACACGGATCGCCACGAGGTCGAGAAGCAGTCGCGGGGAAAGCGCTTCGCCCTCGCCGGAAGGACCGAGCTCGGCCTCCTCCTTCAAGCGGGCGACTCTGACAACGAAGAACTCGTCGAGGTTGCTCGAGAAGATCGACAGAAAAAAGAACCGCTCCAGCAATGGGATCCGCTCGTCCTCCGCCAACTCCAGCACTCTCTGATTGAAATCGAGGATGCTGAGTTCGAGGTCGAGAAAATCCTCCCCGCCCGAGCCAGGCTCTGCGCTCGGGTCTCGCTGGACCGGGACCCTGGTGGGTTGCTCGGCTCGCGCCTGCGAATCGCGCAACAACCTCCGACCGATCTCAGACCGAACGAGAAGAAGCAGAGCCGCCACCAAGCCGGGATCACGCAGCCCCGGACCACCCACACGCTCCATGAGCTCGTCGAGCGGAACCCAGGCGAAGCCGGACAATCCCTCTGTCATCGGGGGACGCACATGCAACCAGACTTCGAGGTCGGCCCCACCGTTCTGCATGGGCGCAAAGCCGATCAGGTCGAGTTCGACACCACCCCCGTCGAGCGACAGCAGCTCACCCAAGAACTCGCGGGCCAGTTCCTCTCCAGCCCCACGGGTATCCGGAAGCCGGAGCCCATCCCTGCTCTCCATCAGCGCGACCTTTCCGTCCTGCAGGATGAGCGGCGCTACGCGAACCTCGTGTGCGATCTCGACGCGGGAATCCACGCTGCCTGTGAGCGCGACATGCATGCGCTCCACGCCATCATGTCCGTCGCTCTCGACTCTGTGGTCCGTACGGAGCTTCTCGCCCAGCGCCTCCAGACTCATACGACCGGCCGCGAGCTCCGTGAGCGTGATCGCATAGAACGCGCGCGTTACGCCGGGTGCATGGGCGACCACATGATCGAACGAGACGCGATGCTGGGGACGGCCCCACCACGAGGACTTCAAGTCGCGCTCCTCGCGATCGATGTCCAGAGCGAGTTGCGGGCGGAGGGCAGCCATGTCGGCGACGCCGCGCAGGCGTGTCGCGACCTCCGACTGACCGGAGACGGTCGAGTAGAGCCCGCCGCCCACCACGGGGATCTCGAGCACCGTCTCCTCGACGACACCTTGGAGGTTCACGACGTCCTGAACCGTGAGTTCGACGACTTGGCGGCCGCGGGCCTCCACGCGGAGACATAACTTCATGCCTCGCTCTCGAAGCAGCCCGTCCGGCGTGTCGAAGTAGGTCTCCCGCAGGAGCAGGAAGGCCGACTTACCGGGGAACATGCCTGCCAAACGCCTCGACGCAGCGAGATGCTCCAGCAACTCGATGTCGCGCACGGACAAGTTCAGTCGTCGGCTCATCCGGGCCAGCGCCCCTCGACCCTCCGATACGCGGTCAGGCGGGCTGCTCGCCCGTTCCTTTCGTCCGCCAGGAAGAGGGTGCCGTCAGGGCCGAAGGCCACGCCCTCGACTTGCGGGTGCCTACGGCGCGAGAGCTGCGCCCCCGCGATCACGCGACCCTCGTCGGAAATCTCGATGATCGCTTCCTCTCGAGCGGCGACCAGAATCAAGGTGCCGGTAGTCGGGTCGAGCGCGATGCCCGACGCGTGGAAGTCGTAGTCGAGGCCGTGAGCGGCCAACGTGGAGCGCTGAACCAGAATCGGCGCAGGCCGTGCGACGTCCGGAGAGACTGGGATCCGGTGGATGACGATGGCGCCGATGTCCCGCGGCGTGTCCTTGCAGGGGATCAGCAGCTCATTCCACCCCGGGTGGTATTCGAGGCCCTCTGCGTTGCAGCCTCCGCCAAGCTCCAGGTCGGTGACCCGGTACGGCACCTCCTCACGGTCCTGACCCTCGCGAGCCTCGTAGAGCAGACCTCTGCTCGACACCAGGAAGAAGCGTTCCCCGACGATGGCAAGGCCCTCGAAGTCGTCGCGGGCCGTCCGCTCGCCGAACATGAATCGTTTGCCGACTTGACCGGTCTCCGCATCGATTTCATGGACCCACGCGCGTTCGTCCGCGTGCGCGAACAGACGCCCGTCGGGCGTGAACGCGAGCCCGGACACCTCATCCAGCGGCTCCGGTAGGTCGCTCCGGCTCGACCTCGTCACGAAATCGTATCGCTCGGGTAGCGGGTCGTGTTGCTGGGCCTCGGCGACTCCCGTGAACACCGTCGAGCTCAACAACAGCATGCAGGCGTCGCGCGTCACGAGAACTTCTTGAGGCCCTTCAACGAGCGCAGCTCCGCCGCGGTGATCACGCCGTCCGGCGCGCTGTTGAGTCGGTCGATCACCGCTCCTTCCACCCCGGACCCGTCGAGCTTGGCCAAATACTCGAGCAAGACGCCGCGTCCCTCCGCTGGGTTCACCTCGATGAGTTTGAAGCGATCACCGAGTTCTTCGAGAAGCTGGTCCACGTACCGTTGGGCGGCCTCCGCGCCGGGTCCGTACGCCATGATCAAGGTGTTACACCGCTTCTCCTTCTTCTTCTCTCGCTCCGCATTGAGATGACGCTCGATGCGCACCGCATGATCGGCGATCTCGGCCAGGTCGGCGGGAGCCGCGGCATCCAGGATCGCAGGGTCGCCGACCTTGAGTGCGCTGGCGGCGGAGGCCGGACCCGCAAGCACATCGCCCAGCTCCAGTGGACCCAAGCGCGTGTTCTGATCAGCGTAGATGTTGCCGAATTGGGTCTTCCAGAGCACCACGATGACGACATTGAACAGCACAGAAAGCACCAGGGCGATCCCCAGAGCCTGCACCCCCGACGAGACACCCACGCCGATGGCCAGGAAAACGTATACGGCGTCTTTCGTATCCTCGAGGGTGGTGCGAAAGCGAACCGCCGCGACGATCCCCGCCAGCGAGAATGCGAGCGCCAGGTTGGCCTGCACGATCATCACGATCCCGGTCACGGCCACCGGCAGGATGAGCAGCGTGTGCACCACCGATTCGTGGTAGCCGCGTTGCCGCCTCGTCACCATGTAGACCCAGGTCACCGGAACCATGATCGCCAGCGCGCCGACCATCGACATGCCCGCGGTGATCGCGCGAGCCCACGTGGAGGTCGCCACCGGCCTGCCGACCGGAGAGGCTGCAGGATTGAACAGGTCGACATCGGCGAGCTCGCCGAGCCTCGCCCCGGAGACCACGTCGCGGAACTCAGGGAACCGGAGCAACACAGCGGTCACGCCGCCCATTACCACATAATAGAGGAAGACCCGCCCGAGACCGCGATTGGGGTTGGAACGTGCGCGGGGTCGGCTCATCAACGGCTCCGAATGGTGAAAACGGTCACGCAACGCGCCCTCTGAGAAAAGCATCATGATGTGAGGCGCGTGGGGTCCCCGGCAAGAATCTCGCTGGAAATGCACAGCCACGTCTCGTATTGTTCGGTTCGAACCTGAAACGTGAGGAGTGCCATGTCCCGCCGCAACACCCCCTTTCTGTCTTTCGCATTCCTGGCAGCATTGGTTCCAGGGCTGGCCGCTCAAGAGTTTGTGATTCCCACTGCAGAGGAGTATGCACAGCGGGCTCGAGTGGCCGAAGACGCGCCCCTGTTCCAAGCGGAGGAGCCTCTTCGCATCACACTGCTCACGGATATCAAGTGGCTTAAGGACAAGCGGATCGACACGATGGAAGTCGAAGGGACGCTCACGTTCGCCGGCGCCGACGGCGCCGCCATCCCGCAGCCGATCGAAGTCCGCACGCGAGGCAAGTTCCGACGGGACAAGCGGAACTGCAACTTCCCGCCGCTCCGGCTCGACTTCCCGAAGAGCCGAATGGAGGGCACGGTCTTCGAGGGCCAGGACAAGCTCAAGCTGGTAACACCATGCCACGACTCTCGCGACAATTTCCAACGCTACGTCTACCGGGAGTACTTGGCCTACAAGGCATACCAACTGCTGACGCCTACGTCCTTCCGGGTGCGGCTGGTCGAGATCACCTTCGAGGACATCAACGACGATTACGACACGCGTACGAAGATCGGCTTCCTCATCGAAGCCGATGAGAACATGGCCGAGCGCAACCTGGCGGTTCACGTCGAATACGAAGAGTTCGGCTCGTCGCAGTTCCACCCGGCGCGCGTCGACGGCGAGGCAGCCGTGCTCGTGGCCATGTTCAACTACATGATCGGGAATACCGATTGGTCCGCAGTCTACGGACACAACACGAAGCTGATGCGGGTCCATGACGGCAAATACGTCACCGTCCCGTACGATTTCGACTTCTCGGGAGCCGTCGATGCGCGCTACGCGGCCCCGGACGAAATGCTGACCGACCGCTACGGGCTGCAACGGGTCACGGACAGGCTCTACCGAGGATTCTGCCGATACGAACTGGACCAGCCGACCGTGGCGGCCATGTTCAATTCACAGCGGGAGGCGCTCTGGGACCTCTATATGGCGTTCGAGCTCTTAGAGACGAACCGCCGCGAGGACGCCGTGGAGTTCTATGAGGACTTCTACGAGACCCTCGACGACGAACGGTCCTTCAAGCGCAGAATCCTGGACGTCTGTCAGAAGCTGCCCGGCCAGTGACGGGACCCGCCGGCCGGGCCCGCACGCTGCGAGCCCGCAGGGAGGTCGAGCAGGGCCTCGCTGAGATGGTGGGGCTCGTCCGAGGTGTCATCGTCGATGGTGTCGTGTCCAGCGAAGAGGCCGAGCGCCTCGCGGAATGGACGCGGGCGCACCCGGAAGTCGTCACGCGTTGGCCGGCCAACATACTCTCGCGCAGGCTGGACCGGATCTTCCTCGATGGTCGAGTCGACCGGCGGGAGCAAAAACACCTGGGTGCCCTGCTGACCCAGCTCGCGGAAAACCCGGCCGGCTACGGAGGCGGCTTTGCGCTCGCGACCGACGTGCCGCTCACGACGCCGGAGCCCGACGTCGTTTTCGAGGGACAGACCTTTCTGTTCGCCGGCGAGATGGCATACGGCCCCCTGCACGCCTGCGAGCGCGAGGTCACGGAGCTGGGCGGTACCTGCGAACGTACGGTGAACCGCCGCACGGACTATGTAGTGATCGGCTCCATCGGCGCATCGGACTGGTGTCAGAGCTCTTTCGGCGAGGTACTCGACGAAGTCGTGCAATACCGGGCGCGAGGCGTTCCCATTTCGGTCGTCTCCGAGGAGCACTGGACGGCGTCGCTGCCGTAGCCTCACACGCGCTTCTGTCTCGATAGCGTCGAGCCGGGGCGCAGGCTAAAGTAATCTCGGGGTCCACCCGAGACTCATGGTCACGCGGCGTCCTTAGCGGTTCGCGGGCGTTTCGAGACGTTTCGTGGGCTACCGACGCCCTCACCGAACGGCGCATGACCTCAGCGACGGGGTCTCTCTACTGCCCTTCCTGGGGCACTCCGCCGGAATCGACTTCGGCTTGCCCTCCGGCCCGACGGCGGGCTTGGACGGCGGTGACCCGGACTCCGTCTACATCGCTCTCACCGGAGCGTTCTTCCATACAGTGGTCGAATGGTCGGCTGTGTCGGTCGCGGTTTTCACCCCGTTGATGGCGTTCACCGTGTATGCGATCACTCGGGAGGTCGTGACCCCAATCATCGGGGTCGCCCTGTTCTGCACGGCGGCCATGGACGGCCTGCACATCCTGGCCGCGGATCGTCTGATCTCAGCGGTCGCGGACAACAACCAATTCATCCCCTTCACCTGGGCGATCTCGCGCCTCTTCAACGCCCTCATCCTGCTGGTCGGCACCGCGATCTTCCTGCTGCCTATGCGCTCGCGTAAGCAGCGGGATATGCGCTTCATTCTTGGCATCAGCGCTGTATTCGGTGTCGTCTCGTTCGTCATCATGATCTCGATGGCGCGCACGCCGACCCTGCCGACCACGATGTTCCCGAACGCGTTCATCACGCGACCCTGGGACGTGGTGCCTCTCGTCCTCTTCGCGATTGCGGGGCTCGTAGTCTTCCCCCGTTTTCACCGCCGCTATCCGTCGGTGTTCTCCCACGCATTGGTCATCAGCGCCGTCCCGCAGGTAGCCGCCCAGGTGCTGATGGCGTTCGGGGCCACCGCGCTCTACGACAGGCACTTCAACACAGTCCACAGCCTGAAAGTGATCGCGTACCTCGCGCCTCTAATCGGGCTCATCGCCGATTATCTACGAACCTATCGCAGGGAGGCAGAAGCCGTCGCACGCCTGGAGGCGACCCGGGCAACCCGGGCGACGCTGGCGGCGCACAGCGAGCGGCTCGAACGGAGCAACCACGAGCTCGCGCGCTTCACCGCGATCGCCTCGCACGACCTCCAGGAGCCCCTGAGGAAGGTGGTCAGCTTCAGCAATCGCCTGCGATCCAACCTCGGCCCCAATATCGACCAGCGCTCCGAGGACTACCTAGGCATGACGTCGGCGGTGGAACGCATGCAGACGATGATCTCGGACCTGCTGAGCCTCTCCCGTGTCAGCTCGCAGGAGAGGACTCCGGTAACAACCCACCTGAACACGGCGGTCTCAGGAGTGCTGGACGACCTGGAGCTGCACATCGCGAGCAGCAATGCGCAGGTCCATGTAGGGGAGCTGCCGATGGTAGTGGCCGAACCCGCTCAGCTTGGACAGCTCATGCTGAATCTGATCGGGAGCGCGCTGAAATTTCATGAGCCCGACCGGCGGCCAGACGTGAAGATCGTTTCCAGACTCATCGAGGCCCACGAATACAATGGCATCGACGGTTCCGCGGTCGAGATCTCTGTGATCGACAACGGCGCTATCCACGAACGGGTTGCTCGGCCCCGAATTCCCCCTGCTCGAGAAGCCCTGGGAACTCGCGGCCCAAGTGCGTCGGATTCTCGATTCCCCGCAGGAGTTGCCCAACATGACCACCCCGTCACCCCCTACCGCCGAGACCGTCCAACCCGGCTAGCTGCGGGCCAGACACGCTTCGAAGGCTTCCTCGACCGCCGGCCATTCCTGGGGCAATACGCTGAAGTAGACGCTGTGCCGGAAGCTGCCATCGGGCCGAACCATGTGATTGCGCAACGTGCCCTCCTCCCTGGCGCCGATACGCTGCACCGCGGCCCGCGAGGGCGCGTTCATCGAGTCCGTCTTGAACTCGACTCGGCTGGCGCCCAGGACCTCGAAAGCATGGCGCATGAGCAACAGCTCGCATTCGGTATTCACCGCGGTGCGCTGCCACTCGGGCGTCAGCCACGTGAACCCGATTTCGACCCGGCGATTGTGCCCCTCCGCATTGAGGTAGGTCGTGCCACCGAGGACTTCTCCGCTGCTCCGTAGACGAGTCACGAAGCCCTGACCCGTACCCGCTGAGCACCCATTCCATCGCGCGTTCCATGTCGGCGAGAGACACCATGGTCATCGGCATCCACCACCAGAGCGCTTCGTGCTGCGCGACGTTCCAAAGCGCCGGCACGTCCTCGAGCGTGAGTGGGTCCAGCCGCACGACCGAGCCGCTGAGCGAAACCGGTTCGATCCAAGGCCCCCTCCCCGTCCGTCATCATCCCCTCCGTGAGTGCTCCATCGCCGAAGCAAACCTGCCGACACTCCACAATATGGTGACCCTGCCCACTCTCTGCTCAACCCATGCCACAGCCACTAAAGTGACGTGCCCCTCAGTGCGGTACGACATCCTATGCTAGACCTTGAGGCGTCTGAGGTCCAAGAAGCTGGGGCATTCTAAGGAACCAGTCGGCAGGTTTTACCGTCTCTGGAGCTGGGGGGGCGACCACCGTAGGGGACAACTCCGCGCTTGGAGTGGACCCGGACCAGGTCAGGGCCACAGCCCGCTATTGGGCTCGATTCTCTCCCCACACGTTCACGGAACCCTTGGAAGTCATACGCTCGATCGCCTGAAGATGGTTATTTTCACGAGTCACGGCGGCGCACAAGGCAGCAGTCCGTGTTTCGATCACGGGGAGGGCTCAACAGTGCAGGATCTCACCGGAGGCCACTCCGACCCCGCGCCTGAAGGGCGCTCGGGGGAGCTCGAGCCTGTTGAAGTGCTCCTGGACATCGCACCAGACTCTTTGATCGTTGTGCGTGGCGGACGGATCGTAGCGGCCAATGAGTTGGCGCTTCGCATGTTCGAATACGACAGGTCGCGAATGCTCGGGCTGAGTCTCGAGTCCCTCCTCCCGACCGAGTTCATCAAGCGCCACGATGGGCTGAGGGAGAGTTACGAACACGATCCCGAGCGACGGCCGATGAGGTCTACGGCAACCCTGGACGCGTTGGCACGCGACGGTCGGAAGTTCCCGGTCGAGGTGAGGCTGGGAAGCGTGAGATCAGGCGACGAATTCCTGACCATCGCCAGTATTCGCGAGATCGGCGATCGACTCACGGTCGAGCGACGCCTAGACGAGGAGATACACCGGCGGCGTGAGCTCACTCGTGACCGGGAGGGGCTCCTGCGTAAGGCCGCCTACCTGGAGACCATCAACACATTCGCCATCGCGCTGATCCAGCTGCGCACGGTGGACGAGATTCTATGGGCGGTGGCAAGGAGCGGGGTGGCCAAATTGGGATTCGAGGACTGTGTGGTCTATTTGCTCGACGAGGAGACGGATCGTCTCGTGCAAATGGCAGCGCACGGCCCGAAGAACCCAGCGGCGGACGACATCTACAACCCGATCACGATCCCAGTGGGGGAAGGGATCGTCGGAGCTGTTGTGCGGAGCGGCCGATCTGAGCTGGTTCGCGACACACGGCTCGACCCTCGCTACATCACCGACGACGTGTCCCGTCGGTCCGAGTTGGCGGTACCGATCGTGCGCGATGGCAAAGTCATCGGCGTGGTGGATTCAGAGCACCCGGACGTCGACTTCTACACGGAAGACCATCGGCAAATTATGACCACCATCGCGTCCATGGCGTCGGCTAAGATCGATACTGCCCTCACGCTGGAGGCGCTTCAGGGTGCGGTCGCCCGCTTGACTGAAGCCGAAGAACGCCTCGTAAACGTTGCGGAAGATCTGAGGCAAGCGAGGGACGAGGCTGAACAGGCTTCCCAAACGAAGAGCGACTTCATGGCGGTAATGAGCCACGAAATTCGAACGCCGATGAACGCGATCCTAGGGATGACGGACCTCGTACTGGACACCAGCCTGAACCGCAACCAGCGGGAACTACTTCAGACCGCGCAAACCAACGCCGAGGCGCTACTGGGCATCATCAATGAGGTCCTGGATTTCACGAAGCTGGAGGCCGGTGCGCTGCAGTTGCGTCCCACGGACTTCAGCGTCGTCGACGTCGTTGACGGAGTGGTGGAGGCATTATCCGCCCAAGCGGCCGGCAAGGCGCTCCGGATGACTGCGGTTCTCTCTCCTGATCTACCTCCGGTGAGCTATGGAGACGCGCGCCGGTTTCGGCAGGTCCTCTTAAACCTGGTGGGAAACGCCGTCAAGTTTACTCCGGAGGGCGGCGAAGTGCTCGTCCGCGCCCAGCTGCTTCTGTCCGAGTCGAACCGCATCCGGATCGAAGTGACTGATAGTGGAATTGGGGTCTCGGAGGAGGACGCGGCTCTAATCTTTCGGCCGTTCTACCAGGCGGATCATTCACTTACGAAGTCGTTTGAGGGAAGCGGGTTGGGACTCGGCATCAGCCATTCATTGCTCACACTCATGGGTGGTCGTATCGAAGTCTCGAGCGAACTCGGGGTGGGCACGACATTCATTGCTGATATCCCCTTCGAGCTCTCCAACCACGCATTCCCCAAGCGGCGCGCTTCAGATCGAGCGTTCACAGGCCACAGTATTCGCCTGGCCGTGTCGGACCTCGTCGTACGGGAGGCGACCGTCGCTTCGATCGAGGCGTTGGGCATCGAAATACTTCATGACGACAACGCCCACGCGGGCGGAGACCATCGCTTCCTGATCGTCGAGGGAGAGGATCCTGGAAGCCCCGGCGGCGAACGTATCGATGAAACGGGCGTGGGACGCCCCGGGGAGAAGGTGCTGTTGCTTTGTCCGCCCGGGTCCCCCGCCGAGCTCGGCCCTCGGGCTCGGAGCGTGCACGTGATTTCCAAGCCGCTGACCCGACGCAAGCTCGCGACCGCACTCATCGACCGGGCCGCTTCCCGCGGGGGGGCAGCCCGTCTGAAAGCCGCGCGAGAGCCGCTGCACGCGAAGATACTCGTCGTCGAGGATAGTCGCGACAATCAGCGCTATCTGCTCCGCGTTCTCAAAGACGAGGCATGCCGAGCCGACCTGGCGGTCGACGGGGAGGAAGGTGCCGCCATGGCGATCGGAGGTCACTACGACGTGGTGGTCACGGACGTGCAAATGCCGAAAGTAGACGGCCTCGAGATGACCCGCCGAATTCGCGCGGCCGAGCGTGAGGCAGGCCGTGTTCGGACTCCGATCATCGCGCTCTCAGCCCATGCCGGTGAGGACTTCCGCGAGCGCTGCCTGTCTGCGGGCATGGACGCACACTTGTCCAAGCCCTTCCGGAGAGCGGAACTGACCGAGTTGATCGAGTCCTTCCTCGGGGTGCAGAAGTCCGTACTCGTCATCGACGACGACAGCTCGAGTCGGCACCTCGTGACTCTGTACCTCGAGCATGAACGCGTTCGAGTAGTGGGGGTTGGCACCATCGCGGAGGGCCGGAGTCGCTTGGCAGACGGGTTCGACTTGGTCCTTCTCGATCGTAACCTGCCCGATGGAGACGGGCTCGAACTCGCCCGCGAGCTCAGCGCGGAGGCCGACGGTCCTTCGGTGATCATCATTACGGGTCATGTCGGACCGGAGCACCGCCGTGCTGCGGAGGACGCAGGAGCGGGATACCTGTCGAAGCCGATCCGCCGTCCCGAGTTCCTGGAAACGATCCGGGGCGCCTTGGCCGGCCATGACGAGGGGCGGAGCGCCCGTGCGGGAATCGAAGGCGCAGCGTCGACCGGTGATGTGGTGCAGGTCGAGGCGGACATCGCCGATCTCGTCGAAGAGTTCCTCGACGATTGGCGTTTGACAGCCTCTGGGATGGAGGCACTGCTCGATGCCGGGGACTTCAGCAAACTCCGCCGCATAGGCCACAACCTCAAGGGGAGCGGTGCCGGGTACGGGTTTGCAGAACTCAGCCGCGTCGGAGACGTGATCGAGCTCGCGGCGGAGAAGATCCAACATCGAGATTTGCGGGCGGGTATCCAGGAGCTCACGGCGTACCTGGCCAGCGTCATGTGGCAGGTCAAATAGACGCGTCGGCCAAGAAGTGCTGATCGGAAGCGGGTCGTTTCCGCTCCGCCCAGTGCCGGACTCTTTGCATCAGGTTCTCTCGGCGCAGCGGCTTCGTTATGAAGTCGTCCATGCCCGCCGCCACACTCCGGACTTTGAAGCCCGGTTCCGCGTGCGCGGTCAGCGCCAGGATGGGCACGCTCTCTTCGCCGGAGCGTCGAATCGCCATGGTCGACTCAAAACCGTCCATGCCGGGCATGTCGATGTCCATCAGGACCACGTCGAAGTGCTTGCCGCATACCAGTCCCACCGCGTCGGCGCCGTTGTCGCACTCCTCGACATGCCACCCGTCGAGCTCGAGAAACCGGCGGACTAGCCTGCGGTTGTCTCCGTTGTCATCGACGACGAGAACACTTCCCTGGTCAGTCCGACGTCGAGGTACCGTAGACGCGGGTCCGTTCCGCTGTGTCTCCTCCGCCGAAACGAATGTCAAAGGGATGCTGACGGCGAAGACGGTGCCAACCGGTCGATTATCCTCGATCGTGATGCGCCCATTCATGGCCTCAACGAGCTCGGAGACGATGCTGAGGCCGAGTCCTGACCCGCCGTACACGCGCCGGGTGGACGCATCCGACTGATAGAAGCGCTCGAATACGCGGTCACGCTCCTCGGGCGGAATGCCGATTCCCGTGTCGCTTACGCGAAACTCGACGAGGGCGTCGTCTCCGTCCATCGTCGCGCGCCCCACGATCGACACCGACCCTTCAGACGTGAACTTCACGGCGTTGGCGGTGAGATTCAGAAGGATTTGCTTGATTCGCCGCGCGTCGCCAATTACGAGTCCGGGGTCGGCCGGCTCGAAGAGCGTCGCGAACACGATGCCCTTCGCGGAAGCTTGAGGTTCAAGGACGCTCGCCACCTCGGTGACGATCCGATCGAGTCGGAACGGAGCCTGGTGTAACTCGATGCTCCCTGACTCGATCTGAGCGAAGTCCAAGACATCGCTGATGAGATCGACCAGCGTATGGGCTCCTCGGGTGATCCCGGTGAGGTATTCTGTGAGTTCCCCGTCCGAGCTCAGATCCAGAGCGAGGTCCGAGAGGCCGACGATGGTGGTGAGGGGAGTCCGGAGCTCGTGGCTCATCGCCGCGAGGAAGTTGGACTTGGCCTGGTTGGCGCGCTCCAGCTCTTGCGTACGCTCCAATACCTTGTCCTCGAGGCGCTCGTTGGAAGCCTCCAGATTGTCCACGAGCGTGGACACGGTTCTCGTGAGTTCGCGAACCTCGTGCGGCCCACGCTCCTCGAGGGAAAACGGCTCGTTCAGTGTGGCGGCATCGCGAGCTCGGTCGGTGAGGTGCTGGAGCGGCTCATTGAGTGTCTTGACGTTCCACCTCAAGAGGCCGGTGACGACGAGTATGAAGAAGAGAGCGGCCGCAGCGGTGAAACCGTCCATCTCCCTTCTGCGGCCCGCCAGCCCCTGGAGGGCCCGTTCTGCACTCTCGACCATCAGGCGTTGGGCCGCGTTGTACGCCGCCAAGAGTCGATCCGCCTCATCGTCCACTGCTCGAAGGCCGGCGCTAAGGACCTGGCTGCGGTCTCCGTCCTGCATAACTGCGGCCTCCTGAACCAACCGGTCGATCGTTATTACCGAGCGGTCTACCAACTCGAGATTCCCGTCGGCCGCATTGGCAAGAGGATCCTCCCGTAGCTCCCTCACGAACTGAGCGAGGTCAGCCGCCTGTTTGCTGACTGCCGCGGACAGGTAGGTGGCGTCAGAGGCCAGCACCAAGTCGCACAATGTAAGCCAGCTGCCGAGGCGGTTCCGCATGTGATCCATGTCGCGAAGCGCGATCGATTGGGTCCCCACCCGCAACCGCTGAGCATCCAGGGCGCGGTAGCCACCGGCGATGCTGAAGACCAGGCTCACGGCCACGGTGGCGCAGGATCCCAACAGCATGAGAACATGCGTGCGGATCCTCACCTCAGTATTGGAGCAGTCCCGACATAGCGCTCACTTCAGGCGCCCAGGCAGCACGAGTCACGACGATGGCTTTGAGCGCGGAACGAACGAGCACATCCACGATCTCCGTAGCCTCTGGGGTCAGTACGCGGAGATCTTCCCTTCGAGCCACTAGACCCTCCAACGCCCGTTGATCGAGGCCTCCGAGTACTCCGGACAATTCCCGCTCCAGCACTTCTCTCGAGACGGTTCCGCGAAGCCGCTGGAACCTGAAGTCCCGGATGCTCAGGTCGGTATCGAGAGCCCACACCACCTCTATCAGACCCCATGGACCGACCTCGGAACGAGCGTGAACCAGGCCGATGGGGCGGGAATCGAGCATCGCCTGATACACGGTATGATATCCCAGTTCGTTGAAGTGCAGCCCGAAGGGGAGTGCGTCGACCACGCGGCGCCGTGTGTCTTCCCCGATCGTGCGCACCAGCGAGCGGTAGGCGTCCGCTTCGGGAAACAATTCGTAGATCTGAATGACGGGGTCCCTCAGTGCGCAGAACGCCATTGTTTGCGCAGCTGCGGTCACGGGTACGTACGTGAGGCCACCGAAGGTCAGGGCGGCCGTAAAGAACCATCTGTATGTGGGTGTCTTCATGAGTCCCTACCTCCTCAAGTTCGATATCGGAGTTGCAGAACGAGCCTGGCGCCGTCCGCTCCACCAGTGAACCGCGTCAACCCGAGGCTCGCCGCGGCACTCACGGCGAACGAGGGCGACGGCCAAAGCCGTGTGCCGAGGACCAGGGTGTCGTCGGACACCCACGACCGAGCATATCGCTGCCCGTAGTGCCTCCATTGCACGTAGATCAGCGCGCGCTGCGTGTACGTCTCCCAGTCGAGCTCGAGCAAACCGTTCAGCGTCCTCTGCCCGGAGTCGGATCCGAGTGAGAGTTCGCCCAGGGCCTCGAACCGATGCCAACGGAGGCCACTCTCTAGCCCGACCCGGGCACGCTCCACGATCGGGCCTGCCTTGTCGGACGCAGTCGCATCCGCGAGGCCCGCTGCCCAGTGCGCTGCGCCGGCGGGGGACCACACGCGGCCATGGATGATGGATACACCGACCCAGTTTCCACGCCAACGCGGGGTCGCCAGGCGCGCTCCCACGAGGAAGGGCCCACCGTCGTTCGCCCAGTCCTTACCCGTCCCTCTTGTAAGTGACGCTTCGTATTCGAACCCTGGGACGACCCCGTTGAGCGATACACCCCAATCGCCTACGAAGCCAACATTACGAGGCTTGATCGTCTGCCGGACCCACCCGTTGGAATCGATCGTGTGTTCGAGCCCGAACGGGACCTCGAAGTGACCGATTTTGACCGATGGGAGCTTTCTACCCAGACCCGTGAAGTTGAACCAAACGCTACGGAACGCGAAGTCCCAATCTGGTCCGGGATCGAGTGCGACAGGGAAGGCACCCGGCTCATGGGTGCCGGTGAAGAAGCCCTGGAAGACGAGCGTTCCGATGTCGCCGCGTGAAGAGCTGAATACGTGCTGCAGGTCGACGCCGACCATGGTCTTGCCGCGCCAGCCATCGGCGTCGGTCTCGCTCGACGCACGGTGACTGACGTCGAGTGTGAACCGGGTGTGTTCGATCCAAGAAGAGAGCGTCCCCTGGGTCGAAGCGGCGAGCGAGTCTCGGGTCAGAACCTGGGCGTGAGTGAGCCCAGGCACGACGGAAATTGCGACAAACACCGGTAGGAGGCGCCGACCCCACAGTCCAGAGAGCAATCCGATCTGAGATCTCGCGAGCATCCACCTCTCCGTTCTGTGTGCGTTCGTGGCTTGCCCAGTCAGATGCGCAAGCGCCATGCCATGCCATGCCATGCCATGCCATGCCATGCCATGCCATGCCATGCCATGCCATGCCATGCCACCCGGGAGACTGCAGAGGCTCAGCGCTTGCTAGTGCGCGACGAGTCTCGGTGTGCCGATTGGGAACACTCAGAAGACGCATTTCGTGACGCCCCGTCTGATTTAGAACACATGGTAAACCGTCATCGGCCGATAAGCGCATCGAATTAACTCTATCACCTCAGCTCTGTCAACGGCGGCCGAAAGTGCCCCACTCAGGGGCAGAGGTGACGAGCCTCATTAAGTCGTTTTCTCCTCCTTTCCCCTTCTCCTGGGTTTGACTGTTGCCTGCCCCTCGGGCGGCGATTGGAGCACTTTGGAGAGGTCGGTGTGAAGGCGCATCCGATAGCTGTTGCCGCGGATGTTGACGATGCGACAGTGGTGCAGAAGGCGATCGATGGGGTCGGCAGCCATGACATCGTCGCCGAGGATCTCACCCCAGTCCTCGAACTCTTTGTTGGACGTGAGCACGCTGGAGGCATGCTCGTAGCGCCGGTTGATGAGTTGGAAGAAGAGCATGGCGCCGGTTGGGCTGACGGGTAGATATCCGATCTCGTCGACGACGAGGAGGGACGGGTGCGTCAGGGTCTTGAGGCGGTGGCCTAGCTTACCGGCAGCCTTGGCCTCTTCGAGCGATGTGATGAGGTCGGCGAGCGAGCCGTACTAGACCCTGCGGCCGCTCTCTGCTGCAGCGATAGCACGGCTGATCGCTAGATGCGTCTTTCCCACACCGGGTGGTCCGAGGAAGATGACGTTCTCCTTGCGCTGCAAGAAGCCGAGCTCGTGCAGGGAGTCGACCTGCTCGCGCTTGATCGAAGGCTGGAAGCTGAAGTCGAAGTCGGTGAGGGTCTTGATGGCCGGCAATCGAGACGAGCGCATCGCGGCCTGAAGTCGCCGATTATTGCGCAGCAAGATCTGGGACCCGAGGAGCTGCTCGATCGCCTCCGACGCCGTGACGCCTCCGCCGTCGACTCCTGCAAGGACCTCGTCCAGCGCTTCTAGCGTGCCGCGGCCTTCATCGCCCATCTCCAGCGAACTGGGCATAGGTCCGGAGCGGACGTCGTTCGACCTGGATCATGGGGACCGACGGTACGGAAGCCTCGGGCGGCCTCGCCGGACGATCCGAAGCAAGGACAAGAGGGCGGTAGGGACGAGGGGCCAATGGCTTCAAGCGGTCTCGTTCGTGATCGAAGCGATCAATGGGTCGCTCGCCGAGCGTGCCGTGCGTGCGCACGTTCGCCACCGTGTCGAGCCAGTGGAGCGCCTGGTGGTTGAGGTCTGAGTCCGAGACGAACGTGCGGCCGTAGAAGAAGTTGTCCCTGAGGTACCGGATGGGCCGCTCTACCTTGCCCTTGGTCTGGGCCCGATACGGGCGACACGCCCGGGGGCGGAAGTTCCAGTGGTGCGCGAAACGAAGGAACTCCGCGTTCTCGACCACCGTGCCTCACTCCTCCCGCAGATCCCGCGTGACCACCGCCCTCATTTGGTCGAACAGCAACTCCGAGGGGACTCCTCCCAAAAAGCCGAACGCCTCCTCGAGTCCTCGGATCAGCGTCTGCATGTGTTGGCGTGGATAGAAGCGCAGCCACATCAATCTCGAGTAGCCCAGCACGACGCGTAGCGCGTAGCGTCGCCCCCACGGCATACGGAAATGCGCGAAGTCGACCTGGCCCTGATGCGCCGGTAGCGTCTCGAACCGGATCGACGGCTCCCCAGCTGGCCTCGGCCGGACGTATCGAACGTAGTCCTTCACACGCGTGTAGCCGCCCTCGTAGCCTGCGGCCTTCGCCTCCCCGAACAGCCGGATCGCCGACAGCTTCGGGTACTCAGCGAGCCGTGTTCGGATCATCGGCTTGTACGCATCCAGCTTCTGTTCCACCGCACTGCGTGGCCCGTATCGCGGAGCCTCGGTTAGCACGCGATCTAGATCCCCTCCCTTCACCCAGCGATGGATCGTCCTTCGGCTGATCCCCAGCTTCTCGGCGATCGCCGTCTGGGTCAGTCCCTGCTCCAGGTAGTGGCGTAGTCTCACTTGTCTCTCCCACTCGATCACAGGCTCCTCCGCCTTTCTACGGTGGAGAGCCCAAGGTGATATCATGGCCTCGCGTTGCGCGCTCACTTCCGCGCCCCGAGGCCTACTCGATCACCCTGAGTGGGACATTTTCGGCCGCCACTTTTGGGAAATATTCACCCGGCGCCAACAAGCTCACCCGGCGCACGAACGCACCCTCCCTCGTCCGGGCGCGGACAGGCTCGAATCCCTGAGCGCTTAGAGGCGGGTATGGCCTCGCACGCGTGAGGTCGGAAGCGACAGAACGAAGCTCTCACCCGTCCAACCCGCGGACCCCCTTTGCGAGCGACTTCGGCGCAGCCAGCAAACAGGCGTCCACGACGAGTTCGTCGACCTCGGCCCAACTGTCCGGTGGGAGGCGCTCGACCGAGACCCACCCGTGTTGACCGATATGCGGAGTGCGCCCGAAGCCGCGGTGCTCGATCAGGAAGCCCTGAGTTTCGAGATCGCTCTTGATGGCGAGCGAGCCCCCGCCGCTCCCGTCACCTACGATTACGAAGGGCTTGTCTCTGACCCGGCATGACGTGTGGCCGAACTTGTCCATGGCCTCGGTCGCCTCAGGCAGGCCTTCAATGATTTTCCGGAGCCGCTCAATGGCCTGCAGACCCTGCCGTGAGCGGACTCGCTTCGGGTGAGCGGCCACGAGCAAAGCTCCTCAGCGAATCTCCGGGTTCACGTAGCCCGCTGGAAGAACCAGGTCCGGATCCACCCGCACGCTCAGGTAGGTGACCTCATCGGGAATCAGCGTCCACGCGTGCAGCACGCCAGCCGGAATCACGACGACGTCCCCTTCGGAGATCTCGCGAACCACCCCATTCCTGGACTGTCCCGAGAACGTGGGCCCGATGAGTATGCTTCCGGCGGACGGCTCCGTCGCTTCCAGAATTTCCCCGCCTGTCAGCAGCGTACCACCTCCCGAGAGGATGATGTACACCTCGGTCACCTGGGCGTGGATGATCCCCCGGTGCTCTCCGTCCGTATCGTTGTCGCCGTCTCGGTGGAGAATGCCGACACCCACGTTCTCTCCGCCGATATCGACGACCTTGAGCTGACGGTCGATCGACTCACCCATGCTCTCGAATACGGTCCGGATTTGTGCTGCCGTGATGTCCGTCGCGGACGTCGGGGCGGCCTCCTGCGCGAGAGAAAGAGCGGGGAGGAGCATCAAGGCGGTGACCAGAGCTGAGAACAACGTGCGCATGTGAACTCCTATCTCGATTGAGAGGTCACAACCACCATGCGGGTCCAGATCGAAGGCCGCAAGACGAGAATGTTGCCTGCCATCGACATCGGGATCTACTATCGGTCGACCGTACGTCACGCATTCGATCAGAACGAGAATGGGCCATGAGTTCCACGTCACCTGTGTCCTCGACCCTACGCTCGCCCGCTCGACACCGGTTGCTCCGCGCGGCCCCGGTCGCAGCAGGCTTGGCTCTCCTCCTGACCTGGTCGGCGTGCGCACCGGATGACCGGGGTGAGGCCGGCGTAGGTGAAGCCGCGGACGCCTCGATCATCAGCGGCGTGGTCGAGGGCCGTGAGGGGCCCGAGGCCGGCGTCTGGGTCATCGCGGAGTCCGACGACCTCACCACTGGCTTCGCCAAGATCGTGGTCACGGACGACGACGGACGCTTCGTTCTTCCAGACCTCCCGGACGGGAGCTTCGACGTCTGGGTCCGCGGATACGGTTTGGCCGACTCGGAGCGCGTGACGACTACGCCAGGACACGACCTCGTGCTGTCGGCGGCCTACCCGGCGTCGCCCCAAGAAGAAGCCTCAATCTACCCAGCCAACTATTGGTACTCCCTCTTGGAGGTCCCACCCGCATCCGAGTTCCCCGGTACGGGAAGCGCGGGCAACGGCATCAACCCCGCGACACGATCTCAAGCGGAGTGGATCGACGACATGAAGCAGGGCTGCCAGCTCTGTCATCAGCTCGGCAACCAGAGCACGCGCGAGATCTCGCACCTCGAGGGACGCACTTCTTCCACCTTGGAGGCCTGGTACTACCGGACCAGCCTCGGCCAAATGGGTGCCACGATGAACCGTCAGCTCGCCGCGTTCGGGGAGCGCGGGGCACAGCACTACGCGGACTGGACCGACCGCATCATTGCGGGGGAAATCCCACCCCAGCCGCCGCGTCCCGAGGGACAGGAACGCAACGTTGTGCTCACCATGTGGGATTGGGGTGACGCTACCTCCTTCGTGCACGACGAAGTCGTCTCGGACAAGCGTGACCCCTCGGTCAACGCTGGCGGGGCCGTGTACGGGGTCTCCATGACGGACGATCGACTGCTCATCGTGGACCCCAACACGCATGAGACCAGGGACCTTCGGGTGCCCGTACGGGACATCGACACGCCTTCCTATTTTTCTACCGATCCCGGTTTCGTGCCGTCGATGGTCTGGGGAGACGAGGTGGTCATGGACGCACCGGCCAACATCCACAATCCGATGATGGATCAGGACGGCCAAGTCTGGATCACCTCGAGCATTCGAGCGCCGGCGAACAACCCGGAGTGGTGTCGAGAGGGCTCGGGCAACTCGTTCGCTGAGTACTACCCGCTCAATTCGAGCGGACGGCAGGCTTCGGTCTACCACCCGGAGACCGAGGACTTCACGCTCGTCGATACTTGCTTCGCCACGCACCACCTCCAGTTCGCTGAGGACGCAGACAACACGCTCTACTTCAGCGGGGATACGCGGGTCGTCGGATGGGTCGAGACGACGCCGCTGCTCGACGGACCGCGGGGTCCGATGGTCGAGCAGATCCGCGATCAGGCCGCTGCATATCTCGCGCTGCGGGAAGAGTCCGCGCAGGGCTGGTGCCCGACCGTCATCGACACCAACGGCGATGGACGCATCAGCAAGCCGTGGAATTCGGGCCGTGGCGCCAGGGACGCAAACCTGGACACCCAGCTCGGCGGCTTCGCGTACGGCATCATCGTGAACCCGGTGGACGGCTCCGTCTGGTTCGCGAGGACGGGCGGCATGCCGGGCCGCATCTTCCGGCTAGAGCTGGGTGAGAACCCGCCGGAGAGCTGCATATCCGAAGTATACGAGCCGCCTTTCGAGAACCCGGCCGTGCCGCAAGACCAGTGGGGATTCGCGCCGCGGGGCATGGACGTGACCCGAGACGGGATCATCTGGACGGCGCTATCGGGAAGTGGCCACCGGGCCAGCTTCGACCGAAGCAAGTGCAAGATACTGAACGGGCCGGAGGCCACCGGACAGCATTGTCCCGAGGGGTGGACACTCTATCCCACGCCGGGACCGCAGATGAAGA
>Ga0066376_10001224_pt1 | contig 24966 bp, 20 predicted proteins | sample Knorr_S15_td_Bot_FD_77009 | JGI IMG/M metagenome (GOLD analysis project Ga0066376, IMG submission 77009) | Marine microbial communities from Southern Atlantic Ocean transect - Knorr_S15_td_Bottom_ad_5009_LV_A | ecosystem: Environmental > Aquatic > Marine > Oceanic | place: Southern Atlantic...
CTCTTCAACTACGACCCGATCGTCACCGAAGAGGAGATCCGTGCGTCCTCTTTACAGTACGTGCGCAAGGTGAGCGGCTATACGAAGCCCTCGCAGGCGAACGAGGAGGGATTCAGCACCGCGGTCGACCGTGTCGCCGGAGTGACGAGAGAGCTGATCGACTCGCTGGTGACCAACGCGCCTCCGAGGGACCGCGAGGTCGAGGCTGAGAAGGCACGCGAGCGCGCCCGGGTGCGCTACGGATAGGCTCCGAGCTTCCGCTAGCGTCCGCCCCGCTATGCCCGTTATGCCCCCGCTACACCCCCCTCCGCTAGCGTAGCCGCAACGCCGCCAGCGACCCCGGAATCCCGTTCCCGGCAATGGGCACGATGATGTACTGCACGCCCTCGTGCATGTAGGTCATGGGCGCGGTGCTCGAGGGCGCCGGAATCTCCACCGACCCGATCCTCTCACCGGTCCGCTTGTCTGCCGCATACCAAAGAGCCCGTCCGCCCCGTCCTTCGGCGAACATCAGGAGGCTGCCCGTGACGAGTGCCGTGGAGTGACCTTGGAAACCGGTATTGGGGATATCGAGGCCAGCAAGCAGCGGGTGGTTAGTGATCCTGTCCGGCGTGTCTCCGTTCGGAATCCACCACAGGTGCTCCCCGGTGTTCATGTCGATCGCGGTGATGCGGCCGTAGGGTGGCTTGAAGATCGGGAGACCCTGCATGGCTGCAAATCCGCCGCCTCCGCCGGACATCCAGTCCACCACGGTGACACCGATACCGCCGGGACCGCCGTCGTCGCGCTCCGATCCTGCCGCGAGCACGCCTCCGGTACATGCCTTTCGGGAAGCGACGTACATGATCCCGCTTTCGGGATCCATGACTGTCCCGCCTATGATGTTCGTGCCGCCGGTCGCGCTCGGACACTGAGCGGTGGCCCGGTAGGCATCAGCGTTCCCCACGTGCACCCACGGGGTGAAGATCGGCCCCAGCTTGATGTCGCTGACCTGCTCGATCGCCATCGCGCGCAGCTCGGGCGTGAAGTCGATGAGATCGTCCACGGTGAGCCCCTGCAGCTCGTAGCCGGCGGGACGGGACGGAATGGGCTGCGTGGGCGAATACCACTCTCCGGGCACGTCGCCGGGCGGCACGGGCGTCTCCGGGATCGGCCAGATCGGTTCTCCGGTCTCACGATTGAAGGCGTAGACGAAGGTCTGCTTGGTGGTCTGCACGACGGCGGGGATGTCCACGCCATCCACCGTAACGTCCACGAGAATCGGAGGGACCGGGATGTCCCAGTCCCAGATGTCGTGGTGAATCATCTGGAAGTGCCACCGTCTCTCGCCCGTCTGCACGTCGACCGCGATCAGGCTGCTACCGAAGAGGTTGGCGCCCGGTCGGAACCCGCCGTAGTAGTCGTTGGTGGGCGCGTCAGTGGGCAGATAGACGATGCCGAGCTCGGCGTCCGCCGACAGCGGCGGCCATGCATTCACGTTGCCGGCCCACCGCCACGCATCCTCTTCCCAGGTGTCGTTCCCGAACTCACCGGGCCGAGGAATCGTATGGAAGGTCCACAGGTGCTCGCCCGTCCTGGCATCGAACGCCTGAACGTCTCCCGGCACGTTCTCGATCCTCGCGTAGCTACCGCCCTGGTGCGCTGAATTCCCGACCACGAGCACCCCGTTTACTAGAAGCGGGGCCGATGAGGTCGTGATCGCGCCGCGCGTCGGGTCGATGCCCGAGTACACGTCGTAGGGGTGTCCGAGCGTCGCCAGCATGTCGACGGTCCCGGTCTCACGGAACCCGTCGATCGGGATCTGGCCCCCGAAGCCTTCTAATGGCGCGCCTGTCTTGGCGTCCAACGCGTGCAAGAAGAAACCTGGCGTGACCAAATAGATCACGCCCCTGCCGTCGATCTCACCGTAAGCGACGCCGCGGCCATAGTTCTTGCGGGGTGAGCCCTGCCAGCGCTCCGTGTACGGTTCGCGGAAGGTCCAAAGCGTCTCACCGGTCGCAGGGTCGAGCGCGGCCAACGTGCGCCGCTGCCCGGCGACCGTGTATACCACGCCATCCGCGTAGATCGGTGTCGAGCGCATGATGAAGTCGGGCTCCGGCCCGAAGTTGTCTCCGCGCCACACCCACGCGACTTCCAGATTCTCGAAGTTCTCGGCGTTGATCTGGTCGAGCGGGGAGTACCTCGTGCTACGCTGATCGGCACCCCAGTACCGCCACTCGCCATAGGGATTGCCGTAGTCCTGAGCCACGGCGGGAAGCGCGGCACTCCCAACAAGAACAAGAGCCAAGGCCATGCTCGAACCAATGAGTCGTGACAGCGTCGCCGGGCACCTCTCGCTCATGGGAAGCCTCGCCTCAGATGGTGGGACTGAATCGGCTGCTAGGGTGGCCCTCTCGCGACCGTCTGTCCAGCAGCCCGGGCTCGAGCCTTAGCGCTCGCGACGGTGCGTGTGAGCGCCCTAGGGCATATCCTGAGGGAGATTCCAACCTTAGGAGGTGCCCCATGAGCAACGGCAATCGCTCGCCACGGATGATGGCGATGGTGTTCCTAGTTCCCCTGGTGTGTCTGACGAGCTGCGCGCCCGCCGAGGACGCGGAGGCGGACCAGGCGATGGCCGATGGGACCCGCTGGAGCCATCAGGACTGGCCGACCGGTCATTATCAGGTCCGCACGGACTGGCCCAAGCCACTGCCCGACGATGACCACTCGCATGACGCTTGGACGTGGGGATCCTTCGGTGGTGTATACGCTGAGAGTCCGGATCGGATCTGGGTCGCGATGCGTGGGGAACTCCCGCTTCCTGAGGGCGTCGACCCGTGGACAGCATACGGCGCCACCAACGTGGTGGGGAACGCGCCGCCGACAACGGACGGCCTCAGCGCTAGGTGCCAGCCGACTCAGAATCGCCGCGGCTACGAACGGCGATGGCACCACAGCATCAACGTGTACGACGGAGAGGGAAATCTCGTCGAGACGTGGCCGCACCTCGACTCGCTCTTCGCGCTGCAGCCCTGCGGGCGGGGACCGCACCAAATCAAGATGAGCCCGTACGATCAAGAGAAGCACGTGTGGATCATCGACGACCAGCTCCACGTGATCTACAAGTTCACCTACGAAGGCGAGCTCGTGCGCACTCACGGTGAGTTGGGTGTGCCGGGGCGCGGACCCAACAACTTTGCCCGCCCGACCGACATCGCGTGGTTGCCCGACGGCACGTACTTCATCAGCGATGGTTACGACGGCAAGCGCATCGCCAAGTTCGACCCGGACGGCAACTTCCTCATGGATTGGGGCCAGGCCCCTGAGGATCCACAGAACCCCGGCCCGAGCGAATTCAACAACCCGCACAGCATCGCGATCAGCGCGGACCGTCGGCTCTTCGTCATCGACCGCGGACACGCCCGCATGCAGGTCTTCGATGAGAACGGCGTCTTCCTCGACATGTGGCCGCTCACCTCACCGCACTGGCTCGGCAACCAGGGCACATTGATGGCCAACCACATGGTCACCACCGACGGCCACATCTGGGTCGGTGATGCGCCAACGAATCGGATCCTAAAATTCGATCTGGAGGGGAATTTCCTATACAGCTGGGGCGCTCCGGGCACGCCCGCCGGACGCATCGCCTGCTCGCACGGGATCACCACCGACCAAGACGGCAACCTCTTCCTGGCGGACTGCTTCATGGGCCGCGTGCAGAAATTCGAACCCATAGAGGGTGCGGACCCCGACAAGATCGTCGGCCAGCTGCCGCGCGAATACCCTACCGGCTGAATCGTGAGGTTCTCGCTCACCCTCAGTATCGGGGCGATCGTACTCGCTCCGGCGGTCGACCAGTTTCCGGTCGCCGCCGGGGTGCGTCTCTCCGCCCAAGAGCCAGACGCGGCTGCTACGGAGTGGCGTTACATCGGAGGCGATGCGGCCCACACCCGCTACTCGCCGCTCAGTCAGATCAACGCCGACAATTTCGAGAACTTGGAAGTCGCGTGGATCTGGAGGGGTGACAACTACGGACCGAATCCGCTCGCCGTATCACGCTCCACGCCGCTCTACGTGGACGGCATGCTCTATACCGTCGCGGGCGAGCGTAGGACCGTCGTCGCGCTCGACCCCGCGACGGGCGAGACACTCTGGACGTTCCGCGAGCCCCACACCACGCGCTTCGATCGCGGCATGCGGAACGGCTACGGGAAGGGAGTGGCTTTCAGCGACGTAGATGGCCGTGGCGTGATCTATATCAGCAGTCCGGCCTTCTTCCTCTACGCGCTCGATGCCAAGACAGGCCTGCCCCTGGAGGACTGGGGCACACCCGTGCCGCTGCCCGACTTTCCGCAGACCGGCGTCGTGGATCTGCTCCCGGACCTCCTGCGGGGCTGGGAGCCGTGGGAAAGCTGGGATGGTGGCCCCTACGACCCGGACTTTGGCATCCCTCGAGAGCTCGGGCACATCACCAGCTCGTCCCCACCCATCGTGGTGAACGGGGTCGTAGTGGTCGGTAATTCAGCCGAGCAAGGCTACCACCAGACCCGGATCGAAATGGTGCCGGGGGATATTCTGGGCTACGACACGCGGACCGGGGCGAACAAGTGGAAGTTCCACGTCATTCCCCGGCCCGGGGAGTTCGGTCACGAGACCTGGGAGAATGACGCCTGGCAGCGCACCGGGGACGTCTCATCGTGGGCTCCCATGTCGGCGGACCCCGAGAGGGGCCTCGTGTACATCCCCACAAACCCACCGACCATCGACTTCTTTGGAGGTTTCCGACCGGGCGATGGCCTGTTCGGAACCAGCGTCATTGCGCTGGACGTGCAGACGGGCGAACGCGTATGGCACTTTCAAACCGTCCACCACGACATCTGGAATTTCGACAACCCCACTGCGCCAATCGCGCTGGATGTGGTCGTCGATGGGCAACCGACTCCGATCCTGGTCCAGACCACCAAGCAAGGGTGGGCCTACACCTTCAACCGCGAGACCGGTGAACCGATCTGGCCCATCGTGGAGCGCCCGGTTCCAGCGTCGGAGGTGCCAGGCGAGTCGCTGTCGCCCACGCAGCCCTTCCCCACGAAGCCAGCAGCGTACGAGATGCAGGGCCTCACCGTAGACGACCTCATCGACTTCACGCCCCAGTTGCGGGCGGAGGCGCTCGAGATAGTCGAGCACTACCGAATCGGGCCGATCTTCAATCCGCCGATCGAGACCGGGCATCCTTCGGGTCAACGCTCCTTCGTGAGCTGCCCGAACGGGGCGACCAATATCAACGGTCCGACCTCGGCCGACCCGCTGAGCGGCATCCTATACGTGTCCACGCGCAGGGGATGCCGGTCCGAGAACATCGTGCCCGGCCAGGATCTGGACCGTCCGGACGACATCATGACCACCGGCGCGACGATCGCCGAGTGGGCTGTCCTGAATCGCGGAGATTTCCGGGGTCCTCAGGGACTGCCCATCTGGAAGCCGCCGTACAGCCAGGTGGTCGCAATCGACATGAACACGGGCGAGCACCTCTGGGCAGTGCCGAATGGCGACACACCCGACTACATCCGCAACCATGAAGCGCTGCAAGGCGTGGAGTTTCCCAATACCGGACGCCTCTCCTATCCCATCACGATGGTCACACCGACGCTGCTCATCACCGCGGAGGGTGCGGGAGGCGCAGCCGTGCTGCGCGCTGTGGACAAGATGACCGGTGAGCGGTTGGCCACGGTCGAGATTCCGGCGCCCGGACAGTATGGGATGATGGGCTACATGCACGACGATCAGCAGTACATCGTGGTGCAGATAGCGGGACGGGGGATGCCTGGCTCTCTGGCGGCGCTGAGACTGCGTTGATGGCAGCTGACGCAATCGTCGTTCGCGATGTCACGAAGGCCTTCGGCACGACCGCCGGCACCAATTCGGCCACGATGACCTCGGTGTCGGGCCCGAGTTGCCTCAGTGCAGAGGACAACGTGAAGCCCACGCCCAGGCCGCCGATCAGTATCCGGGCGCCTTCCCGCTGAGCGAACTCGGCGCACGAGATTTCGCCCAGAGCCTCCTCTGATCCATGTGCGCGGGTGCTCATGAGGCCCTGGCCGCCCACGATCTTGATCAGATAGTCTGAGCCGCGCTGGTAGAGTCCGAGCCCGCTACTGCCGCCCGGGATCGGAGCCGTCTCCAGCAAATGCTCACGCTCCACTCAGTTCGCGCGCACAGTAATCGCGTCGTACACGTACTGTCGCGAAGACCCGCGCACATCAGGCCGATTGCCGAATTGCTGGATCATGCCTACGAAGGCCAGGTCTTCCTTCGGATCGATCCAGAACCACGTGCCGGCGGCTCCACCCCAGTAGTAGGTTCCCGCGGAGACGCCGTCGCCCTGTGACGGATCCAAAACGACCGCGAAGTCCAAACCGAACCCCTCCCGGCCACCTGAGAAACTGACCCCCGCCGGAAGATGGTCGCTGCGCATGAGCGAGACGGTCTCCTGCGAGAGGACCCTCACGCCGTCCAGCTCTCCATCGTTGAGCAGCATGAGACAGAAGCGCATGTAGTCCAGCGTCGTGGAGACGAATCCCCCACCGCCTGAGAAGAATGTCGCCGGTTGCTTCCACTCGCTGGCCCTCGAGGCGGTCTCACCCACGGTGAGATTGCCCAGCAGGTCGTAGGTGTATACCTGCGTGAAGCGGTCCGCCTTGTCCGCATGCACATGGAAGCCGCTGTCCACCATGCCGAGGGGGCCCAGGACGCGATCCTGTAGGAAGGTGTCGAGCGGCTGACCCGAGAGCACTTCGATCAGATACCCCTGCACGTCCACAGCGACGCTGTAGTGCCACTGAGCCCCGGGCTGCCCCCACAACGGGATGTGCGAGAGCTTCGTGATCATGTCCGAGAGGGTGCCACCGCGGTCGAGCACGTCGACGTCGCGATAGATCGCGTCGACCTGGGAATTCGAGAAGACGCCGTAGGTGAGGCCCGCCGTGTGGGTCATCAATTCCCGGATCGTCATGAGGTGGTCGGCTTCCTCGACGAGCGGGCCGCTGGCACCCACGCCTGATGCGACCTCGAGGTCGGCGAACTCCGGGATATACATCGCCACGGGATCGGAGAGCTGGAACCTGCCCTCCTCGTAGAGCGTCATCAGGCCCACGCCGATGATGGGCTTGGTCATCGAGTAGATGCGGAAGATGGCGTCCGGCGGCATCGCACGTCCGGCCTCGCGGTCTCGCGCGCCGTAGGTCGCGAAATGCACGATCTTGCCGTGTCGCGCCAACATCGTGGTCATGCCAGCCAAGCGTCCCTGATTGATCAGCTCCTGCATGCCGCCCTTCAGCCGCGCAAGGCCCGCAGTGGACATGCCAACCGACTCCGGCTCATGAAGCTCGACACCCAGGTCGACCGATGGCTCGGTGCCGGTCGGGGATGCCGGGTCGGTCGGCGTCGAGGCGTCACACGCGACAAGCGTGGTGGTCAGCCAGAATGCCGGGACCAGCCAGCGGAGCCTGCTCCAGGGCCTCACGACCGAGTCACTCCCGCCTCGGTATCGAATCACACAGCACCATTCCTCACCGGATCTCCGGCGGCCTGAAGGGCACGTACCTCACCAGCCGCGCGCGCGTGACCTCACCCGCGTAGATGTTTCCGTCGAAGTCCACACCGAGGAACTCGATACCGGCGCCGACGTCCACGTCGTGTTGGGGAATGAAGTGTGTGACCCACGCCTGTTCGGTCTTCAAGTCCCCGATCCGGATGCCCTTCTCCCAGCCGAAGTTGCTGCGCCACGGGTCGGGCGGCCCGGTCCGTAGCTGGCCCGAGAGGCCATCGCCCGCATAAAGAATGTCGTTGCGATCGATGAAGAGCCCGCTCGGCTTGCCGTAGTGCGTCCAGATATAGAGCAGCTCGCCGTCCTGATCGAAGACCTGGATGCGGCTGTTGCCGCGATCAGCGACCAGAACGCGGTCCTGGGAATCGATCTTGATGTCGTGGGCGTCACTGAACCGACTCGGCTCCCGGCTCTCCGATCCGACACCGCCCCCCACCGCGAGCACGAACATCCCGTCGCGAGTGAACTTGACGATGCGGTTGTTCCCACCCCTGTGCCCATCCGAGACCCAGATGTCACCGTTGGCAGCGATCGCGACGCCCGACGGGCCATTGAAGTGATTTTCGTCGTCCCCCCAGACTGCGGCTTCACCCAACCGCATCACCACCTCTCCCTGCTTGGTGAGCTTCAGGACCTGATGCCCGATGCCCATGCTCTCACCCAGCGTGGCTCGAGCGTCGCCGTGCGAGCCGCCTTCGGTGACCCACAGAAAGCCATCGCGGTCCAGAGCGAAGCCGTGCGGAAAGGCAAACATGCCGGCCCCGAAGCTGTCCACCAGGTTGCCGTCGAGGTCGAACTTCAGGATCGGGTCCAGGTCGGTGCCGGCGCACCCATTGCCGCCGCACCGGTCCAGAATCCACAGGTGCACTCCGTCGGGGTCGGGGATGACCCCGCTGATGACCCCAAGGCTTCTTCCTTCGGGCAGCTTCTCCCAGCCAAAGGTGGCGCGGTACGGGTTGGTCGTGGACGTCTGGGCGGTCAATGTCCCGCCCCAAGCGACACCCAACAACACCAAACCGACAAGGGTGCTCACGCTTGTTCGCTGGGCATGCTGCATTGTGTTGCTCTCCCATTTGGCAGTTCGTGGGCCCGACGCCTCGACTTCCCCGTCTCCGGTTAAGCTATCGTCCGGAATCGAGCTGTTCCACGAAGTCCGACCACGCAACGGGTAGCCCGTGGATCGGCACGATCGTCTCGACGTCCAGCCCGAGTCGTTGCACGTGGCCCAATAGGGTCCGGCTATCCGAAAGGTCAGCCTCGATCAGGATCTTCTCGTTCGGCAGATAGGCGACCAGCATTCCCTCGACATGGGGCAGCGGGTGTACATAGGAGACGTGCATCGAACGCTCCCCTCCGCTCAGCCAGTAGTTCTCACGCACCGTCTCGTACTGGTAGCCCTCAGCGAGCTCCGTCGGCGGCCATAGCGCCAGCATGTCCGGGGCCAGCGTACGGGGCGCGTAGTTGAGCACGTCGCGTGTGTAGAACTCGTAGTTCTTCCAATGCGTGACGATGGTGGCGCCGACATGCATATACGTGCGCAGCCCGCCGATGTGATCGTGGTGCTGGTGCGTGTTGATGAGGAAGCGGATCGGCTTGTCAGGCACGAGCCGAACGATCTCATCGATGACCGCGAGGCTACGCCGCTCGTCGAGAGGGGCCTCCACGACCGTGATGTAGTCGTCGAACTCGATGGCCACGCTGTTGTGAGACGACCCGCCGAGCAGCCACACGCCGTCGGCTACCTCGAGCGTCGTGACCTCGACCGGGAAGTCGGCCCGCAGAACCACGTCGGGAACCGTGACGGGGTCGTCGCAGTCGTTGGCTCGGATGTCCGCAAGCGTTCCGCCGAACGCATTGTGGCCGGCGTTGACGCTCTGCGCCTGGTAGTTGTCGTCCCAGCCCTGATGGTGATGCCAGCCGGCGGGAAAACGAATGCCGTCGCCTAGATCCACATAGCTCGCGTTGGTGAATTCATGCTCGTAGTTCATGTCTCCAAGCACGGGATCGGGCACCCAGGTGTGGATGCGCTGCAGCAGATTCTCACTGTTGATGGTGGCGTCCACCCTGTACTTCCCCAGCACGGTGATCGACACGATCGTCATTTTTTCGGGCGATACCGTCGCGCCGTCCCGACCCATCTCGCCGAGCTCCCAGCGCCAGGTGGCGCGCGGGTCGGCGCCCGGCATCATGGCCGCCTTGAGGAAGCCGTGCGGATTGAGCCACATGTCGAGCTGCCAGCGTTCGGCGTCCTCGGGCGGCGCCGCCACGGGCGCGCTACCCTGCCCATCCACGTGCCATGCGTGCGTGCCGTTTACCGCGAAGAGTTGGCGACTGTTGCGCTGCAGCGGTGTTCCGCCTCGCCACCCGAGCCCCCACTTCCACGACGCTGGATTGAGGCCAGGTTCACGATCGAACGCTTCCACCGACGTGCCGGCCTCCCAGTTCATCGTGCGGCGGAAATTGGTCAGCCGTTCGCCGCGCGGCCAATCCACTTCGTAGCCGTTCAGCCGCTGCTGGCCCACCATGCCCGCATAGGCACTGCCCGAGATCGTCACGCAGCGAAGGTTGGCGACGCCGATCGCCTCGGCGGCAGCCTGCAATACTGGAGCAGGGTCGAGGTAGCCCGGTGGCAGCTCCTGAGCGGCGGACGGAACGCCGATCAGTGTCGCTGCGACGACAAAACTCGAAAGTCTGGTGGACATCGAATTGGCCCTCCCGATCGGTCGGAACGTGTAATACACCTGGGTCACCAGGGTGGCCCACGCTCGGGCGACCTGGTGCTTCAGGATGGGACACGGGGAGGACCGGGCGCAACGCCCGTACTCGTCCGCCTTGGCGCAGGTCCACGTTGTGGCGATATCATCGTCCCTCCACGAGCCATGCGTCACCGGAGCTGGCAATGCTAAGAATGAAGACCGCAGTATGCGGATGTGTAGGCCTCCTGCTCGGCCTCGCGCCGAGTTCAGCCTCCACACAGGAGCTGCCTCTAGAGCTTCCCGAGCGCGTCCCGGCACAGTTCATGTCGTACCTGGGGGCACCGTGGCTCGAGCGTCCTGAGCGCGTCGCGGAGGAAATGCCCGACGACATGCTGGCGGCGATGGGCCTCGGAGACGGAGACGTGGTCGCGGACCTGGGAGTCGGATCCGGATACCACGCGCGTAGGATGGCCAGGCTCGTGGCTCCGACCGGGACGGTCTACGGCGTGGACATCCAGCCCGAAATGCTGGACATCCTGCGAGGTCACATCGAACGCGAAGGACTCACCGGCATCGTTCCCGTGCTGAGCGAACCCGACGACCCGAAGCTGCCCGAGGGTGAGATCGACTGGATCCTGATCGTCGACGTGTATCACGAGCTGTCCGACCCCGTGACCGTGCTCACCAAGCTGCGGCAGTCGCTCAAGCCCGACGGGCGCGTGGCACTAGTCGAATATCGTGTTGAGGACGGGACGGGCGACCACATCAAAGCCGACCACCGAATGTCGGTCCGACAGGTTCTGAGCGAGTGGAATCCGGCAGGATTCGAGCTCGTCGAGCTGCACGAGTTCCTGCCCGGTCAGCACATGTTCATCTTTCAGTCCACCGACTGGGACGGCGCCCCAGGCATCGAGCCCCGAACGGTGATCGCGGACTATGACGTGCTCGATGCGATCCGCGGCGGCCATATCGAAGTCAGCACGTCAGGTCAGGGGCCGGAGACGCTCAGCCTGACGATCAACCGGACCCGGTCCGAATCGATGGTGATCACGTTCCCAGTCGGCACATACTTCGAATCCGCCGGTGGCAGCAGTGACATGGTGGCGAGCAGAGACGGAGTCATCCTCCTCACCGAGGACGGTCCCCAGTCCTGGTCGGTCATGGTGCGCAAGGCGCATCGCACCCTACCCGTACCTGAGGCGGGGGATCGACTGGAAATCCGATCGGCCGACGAGCACCGCGCCACTCGGAACGTGACGTGGCTGTTCCAAGGGACGGGCCTTCACCCACAGATCGCGCCGACCGTCGAGCAGCTCGCCCTGTGGATCGCGTCGGAGAACGCCGGCTACGATGACCTCGCGGAGTACGCTTCGGCGGCGCCGATCCCGACCGAACGCACCGTGGCACTGGCTGCGGCCTACACGGCTTCGGCAGGAATCGACATCACCCTGAAGCAGATCTGGGCCGACCGTGAGAAGTTCGTCTCGGCCCTCACCGACGAGAACCTGAGGAGGTTCTTCGAGAACTGACCTACCTGCCGGGAGCCGCCCGGTACACGTCGTCGCTCACGGGCTCCAACCAATCCACGGTGCCGCTGTAAATCGTCATTTGAAGCGCGTCTTCATCGAGCCCGGCGCCGTGCCAGTGCTCGACGCCCGCGTCCGTCCACCACGGCTGGCCCGGCTCCATGATCTCTAGCGACTGCCCACGCACCTGCGTCCGGCCTCCGCCTTCCTCCACCATCAAGAGCTGGCCCCAGGAATGCGAGTGCCAGTTCGAGCGGCTGCCGGCCGGGAAGAGCAGACGCAGCGTGTTCACATCTTCACTGTCCACCACGGACGGGTTGCCACCCATGAAACGGCTCTGCTGCTGCGCCATCGACTCAGTAGGGTTCGTGAGCAACGAGAACCCGAAGACTCCCACCCCGATGAGCGCCAGCGCGAGCACGATGTGCATCGACTTTCCGTTCCATGCTTTCATGTCACTTCCCTTGGTCCAAGTCTGAGATCGGGGTCACCGTGACCATGAGGTCCTTGTACGTGAACATCGAGCCGTCGCTGGCGACCGCGCGCAGCACGTAGTTGCCCGGCTCCGTGAAGGTCGCTTCGGCGACCCACCTGCCATCCTCAGGCGGCTCGGGGATGATCCAGGGCGGCGACCACGGAGAGTTGCCCCACACCCGTGAGTCCGTCCACGTCTTCATCTGCGTTGGCGAAAAAGTCACTTGTTCGGCATTACCGCGGTACACGATCCACGACAGCCGCATGCCCGGTCCACTGAGCACTACGATGGACGAAGGAGGCCGGTACAGTTGGGCCAGAGTCGATGGCGGTCCGCCTCGATTGCGTCTGGCGGGGAGGTTGTCGGGGTCGTGAGCCTTCGCGACCACGGTCAGCGCCTGACCGACTCCGATGCTGACATGGTCATCCCCCTGGATCTCGAGCTCAGGAGGAATGTTGGTGCGGAGCGCGTCGCTGAGGCTTCCGAAATTCCCCCCAACTTCAGTGGAGATCACCTGCGGGTCGATCCGGTAGTCCGGTGCCAGCGAGGCAAACGCGCGCAGTGTCATCCCTCGCGTGTTGAGCGTCCAGACGAGCTCCGTGGAGCCGAAGTCCCCGGGCACGCGAATGGTGAACAGGAAGGGGTTCCGTCGCGGATAGAAATGCGTCGGCTGGCCCTGGTCGGCGGAGGAAGCGTCGTACGCCTCCCGCTCGAGATCGTCCAGCCCCGCGGCCTCTGTAAACGTAAAGTAGTTGTCCGGACCAACCGGGATATCGAATTCCTGCTCCCAATTGGAGTTCATGTACCCCATGAACAGCGTGTACGTCCCGTCGTCGTTAGGCCACCAGCCCTCGAAGGCAGGCGCCACGGTCTGGTCGGTCAGGTGCATAAACCGCGTCTGACCTTCAGCCGCCGGAACCAGGAAAAGGACCGAAAGCAGCGCTAACAACAGCCCCCGGGCAGTAGACGACAGAGCGCTGCCGCGTATCACTGGTTCTCCCTTCCTCCCGTCGGTCCCTCCTCCATGTCGGTCACGACGGGAGCCCAACACAGCGGACACCCGACGTCGTAGTCGTTCCTGTCCTTCATCATCGCGCGTCGAGCCGCCATTTCCGCCTGGAACTGCTCTTCGGTGAGCGTGACCGAGTAGCCGAGGTCGATGAACATGTTGGAGACCGAGCGCCGACCGCCTCCAGCCCAGTTTCTCGAGTCCGCGACGTTCGGATTGGCTTCCGTGGTGTCGAGGAAGCCGATGACGTGCAGGATCGTGCCTTTGGGCAACAACGGCGCGGCGTCGTCCTCGAAGACGTACTGCTTGACCCAATTGTGAGAGTAGCCAACGCAGCTGAGCGTGAACTGGTTGTGGCCCCAGATCGCCTCCATGCACATCCGTACACCCGGTGCATGTAGATGCGGTTCGAATGCGACGATCTTGGTGTGCTGCTGCAGTACCTGGTAGGAATGGAATTCCTGGTTCGCTTTGTTCGGCGCCACGTCGATGTCGACGCCGTTGCCAAGACGCGGGCCCCGGTTCATGTACTCGGGCTCGTAGTCCGGCGGGAAGAACTTGAAGCCGAACTCGAGGTGCCCGATCGTCTCACGGCCGTTCGCGTGCAGATGCGACGCACCGAGGTGTAGCGCCGAACCCGCGCGCAGCAGCCTGCCAGCCTTGTCCGGGAACACGTCCGCATTGCGCCCGACCTCGTGGATGGGCCAGCTCGTCCTTTGACCGACCACCTCGGTGCCGTCCTCACTCAGCACGCCACTCGTATAGGTCATGTGGTGGAAGACGTAGCGGCCACCGACGGTGCTGCTCTCGTTCTCCGCCGGGATGTCGTTGACTTCGCGGACCTCCACGGCCATGACGTAACGGTCTTCGGTCAGTCCCGTCGGCACCAGGCCGATATCTCCCCAGCGATCGGGTCCCACGGGCGGCATCGTCTTGTCAACCGAGCGCAGGACGAGATCTGGCGTTCCGATCGTCCATGCTCCGGAATCGGCAAAATCCCGCGGCGCTGGCATGTCCGCCCGGTTGCCTTCAGGAGCTCCGTTGTCCGCCCATGCCTGAATCTTGGCCAGCTCTTCGCTGCTGAGCGAATAGTCGTCCTTGAAGGCGGAGTGGATGCCGATGTCCTTCTCCACGAACCACGGGGGCATCGCGCCCATGCGATCCCTGATGGCGGTGCGGTTCCGAATCCTCCGGGCCATTGGCCGTACTTCGTCGTAGCTCCTGAGCGACATGGGTGCGCCACCACCTGCGCGGTGGCAGCTTACGCAACTGCGCTCGAGGATGGGCGCGATGTCTCGCGAGTACGTGACCGTGGCCGGATTGATGCCGAAGTCGGCTGCAGCGTACAGATGCAGCTCGTGGTTAGCGACACTCGCATCGTGCGATTGAGCGCTCACCGCGACCGGCAACGCAAGAAGGGCTAAGACCGAAAAAGCGAACCGTCTGGCATTCATCGAACACTCCCCTTGGCAACGTGCACAAGCCTTGAGCTACGATGAGGCAGTCGCGTGCTCATCGCAAGCGTCTCAACCATAAATCATAACTGCGGAACTGCTACGGCCGGCTCTCCGGAAGCGCAAAAGCCACCAGCGTCGTCCCTGAAGGAATCAGCACGTGCTGCCGTCCATCGAGCATGTGGGTCATCGCCGCGGCGCCCCAGATGCGGGAGCCGGTCTGGTAATGCCACAGGTTCTGGCCGGTGCTGGCCTCGAACGCCATGAAATTGCCCTCGTGGTCACCCGCGAAGACGAGCCCGGACGCCGTGCTCATCACCCCCGCCATGGTGGCGGACGGGTAGCGGAACTCCCACTTACGCTCGCCGGTCTGTACGTCGATCGCGCGCAGAGCGCTGTACCAATGGTCGCGGTCGATCCAGACGACGCCGCCGAACGAGCTGCGACCCTCGACGAACTCGGGCTCCTGAGGCGCGAAGGTGGCGCAGGTCTCGCGCGCGGTGACGAAGAAGAGGCCGAGATCGGGATTGAACGACGGCGGCATGAAGTTGGTGCTGCCCCAGGGGTCCGGCAGACACCCTTCACTACCGTCGTTGAGGATTATGGGCCGCCCATCGGGCCCGATCTCGCGCGCCCAGGTCGTTTCCGTGAACGGCTTGCCGAGCAAAAGCTCACCCGTCGTGCGGTCGAGCACATAGAAGAACCCGTTCCGGTTGGCCACCATGACCACCTTGCGCTGCTCGCCACCAAACATGATGTCCGCCTGCACAGGCACATGGTTGGAGTCCCAGTCGTGCAGGTCGTGCGGCGTGAACTGGTAATGCCAACGCAGTGTGCCCGTTTGGGCGTCGAGCGCCACGAGCGAGTTCGTATAGAGGTTGTCCCCCAGCCGGTCGTCGCCGTAGTAGTCGGGATTCGGATTTCCGGTGCCCCAATAGATGAGATCGAGCTCCGGATCGTAGCTCCCAGTCATCCAGGTGCCACCGCCGCCTCGGGCCAAGATTTCCGCGTCCTGCGGCCAAGTCTCACTGCCGGGCTCGCCAGGCCCAGGGATCGTGTGGAACCGCCAGATGCGTTCGCCCGTCTCCGGATCGTACGCGTCGACGAAGCCGCGCGTCGCATACTCGCCGCCCGAGATCCCGACAATCACTTTTCCGTCGATGACCAGCGGCGCCATGGTCGCGGCATAACCGACGTGGTAGTCCGCGAGCTCGATATCCCAGAGCACGCTCCCGGTCTTTCTGTCGAGCGACACGAGGTGCGCATCGAGCGTCACCATGAAGAGGCTCTCGCCGAGCATACCGAACCCACGATTGACGGGCGCGCTCGCGCCATAGGTGAGATCGTTCGGCAGGTTGCGCCGATACTGCCAGAACTGGCGTCCGGTCCGGGCGTCGAGCGCCCACGCCAAGTTGTTCGACCCGGTGACGTAGAGCACGCCGTCCAATACGAGTGGGGTGGTCTCGAAGCCTCGGCCTCGGGTCGTCGTACCGGTTTGGAAGGTCCAAATCGGTGTGAGGCGGTGCACGTTTTCGGGCGTGACCTGGGTGAGCGGGCTGTGGCGTCGGCCGCTGTAATCGCCGGAGAAAGTCAGCCAGCTCGAGGGGTCGGAGAATCCTTGGAGAATGTCGGCATAGGTGACGCCGGGGTCGCCGTCCTGTGCGACCAGACTCGAAGTGCCGAGGCCTGTCAGCGCGATCATGGCAGCGGCGCATGTCAGGCTTCTGGCCAGTCCTCTGACAAATCTTCCGAGCAGCATTGATTGCACCTCTCTACCGGCCATTTGAGTCAGCGTCTCGCAGCGTACCGAGATATCGCAGCAGGTCGTCGAGATCGCTGTCGCTGAGACGGTCTGAGCCGAATTGCGGCATTAGCGAGCGATCTACTCGCGTGAGTTCCTGCAGATCCGCCTTGAGATATCCCTGGAGCCGCTCGCGCGTATCCACGACCTGAATCGAGAACACGTCCTCGCTCTTGGTCACGCCACGGACGCGCTGACCATCTTGTGTGACGAATGTCACCGCACGGTAGCCCGCCGCGACCGAAGCACTGGGGTCGCGAATCGACCGGATCAGCATGTCGCGAGATCGGACGACGGTGATGCGTGTCAGATCAGGGCCCAGATGCCCGCCGCGCCCGTTCACCGTATGACAGCGGACGCAGGTCCCGGAAAAGACCTCCTGGCCGCGTTCGGCATCCCCGGTGTCGTTCTCGAACGGCGAAACCGTGCTGAGGCCCTTCACATGAGCGACGATCGCCCAGATCTCGCGGTCCGGCGCAGAGCTGGAGGGCATGATGCTGCCCGAGATGCCCCGCTGGATCACTTGGAAGACCCGGTCGTCACTCGTGCCAGCCGCCCACATGAGGGTCAGATCGGGACCGCTGATGCCCTTGGCGTCCGCACCGTGACATTCGGCGCAGCGGGTGCCGAACAGGGCCGCGCCGGCGCGCATCGCGGTACGGTCGCCCTCATACGGGTTCCCGCCCTGCGCGCTCACAGAGAGCGGCGCGGAGATGCTCAGGATCAGGAGTAGGCGCGGGAGCGCTAAGCGGGCCATATCGGGCATACCATAGCGGTCGGCTGGGGATGCGCAAACGGGCTCACTGCAGGCCGTGGCACTTCGCGGATCGGAGAGTCGGGCGCGAGGCAACGTCCGATACGCGCGGGTGGCTGGCAAGCATGACGATCGCACCGGGTCCCCGTACCTTGCTGGGTCCACAATGACTCCACGGAGCCTCCAAGCGATGCACAGATTTCCAGTCGCCCTCAGCTTGCTCCTGCTTCCTGCGGGCATGTCCGCCCAAAACTCGAGCGCAGACTACACCGAGCCCTACCAGCTGGAAGCCCTGGATATCTATCGCAGCATCATCGGATACCGGTCTGCCGCAACACATGGCCGGGTGCCCGAAGTCGCCGCCTATCTGGCAGATCGGTTTCAAGCGGGCGGATTCCCGGAAGAGGACGTGCAGGTCCTCCCGTTTCAGGTTCCCGGCGGAGAGGAAACGGCCGGGCTCATCGTGCGCTACCGTGGCGACGGATCGTCCGGAGAGCGTCCGATTCTGCTCTTGGCCCACATGGACGTAGTCGATGCCCTTCCGCAGGACTGGGAGCGCGATCCCTTCACGCTCATCGAAGAGGACGGATACTTCTTCGGGCGAGGCAGCTTCGATGACAAGTTCGGCATTACGATGCTGACCACCACGTTCCTGCGGTTGAAAGCTGAAGGCTTCGTCCCGACGCGCGACCTCGTCATCGCGTTTACCGGAGACGAGGAAACGGGAATGATGTCGGCGCGCCGCATGGTGACGACGCACCGTGAGCTGACGGACGCCGAGTTCGCGCTCAACGCGGACGGTGGTGGTGGCCGGCTCGGCGAAGACGGCGAGGCCGTCAGCTACGTGATCCAGACCTCCGAGAAGACGTACGCCACGTTCGAGCTGACGGTCACGAATCCCGGAGGGCACAGCTCGACACCCCGGACCGACAACGCGATTTACGATCTGGCCGCCGCGCTGAAGAACATCGAAGCGTATCGCTTCCCCGTCATGGTGAACGAGGCTACACGCCTGTACCTGAAGGGCGCTGCCGAGGTCATGCCCGGTGAGGTGGGAGACGCCATGGCTCGGCTCGCGGACAATCCTGACGACGCGCAGGCGGCCGACGTGCTTTGGCACGAACCGGAAATCGTGGGGATAACGCGCACGACCTGCGTGGCGACGATGCTACGCGCAGGCCACGCAGAGAACGCGCTGCCGCAATCGGCAACAGCGACGGTCAACTGTCGCATCTTTCCCGGCGTGCAGGTCGCGGCAGTCTACGCCACACTGCTGCGCGTGGCTGCAACGCCCCAACTGGAGATCCAGGTTCTGGCCGAGCCGATGGCTAGCCCCGCCTCACCTCTTCGGGACGATGTGCTCGAAGCCGTGAGCGCCGCGGTCCATGCACAATACCCGGACGTTCCGGTGATCCCCTACATGGCACCCTACGGGACGGACGGAAAGGAAATCCGCGCTGGGGGCATCCCGACGTACGGGGTGATGGGATTGTTCATCAAGGACAGCGACCAATTCGCGCATGGGCTGAATGAGCGCGTTCCAGTACGCGGGTTCTATAGAGCCCTGGAGCATTGGTACACGATACTCCACAGGCTGGCAGGGCGGCCGGCAGCGTAGATCGGATTCGCTTTTATGCGGGCATGACGCTGAAGGGAGGCTGAGCTCCGGACAGAGGCTCGCCACACGCTGGCCATGCTAAAGGCGGCAGCCTGCCCGTCCGATCAACTCCCACCAACCTCGCGAGCTTTGCCCGTGGTCGGGATTTCCCCGACTCCCTTTGTCAGGCTTTCCAGTTCCGCCTTGAGCTAGCGGCCGTGTTCCTAGGCCTCTTTGGCCTTTTCCGCCGTGTTCTGTAGGGCTTCCGGCGTTCCCAGCCGCTCGGCGAGGGACCATCCCCCAGAGCCACTGCGGGCAACTCCTTGACCTTCCTCATCGCGAGGTCAGACGTCTCCACCAGGGTCTGGAGCAGTTGATCGGTCATAGTGATTGCTTCTTCGAGGCAGGAGCGGGTCGAGCGAACCATTTCCTCGATCAAGGCGGGACTGTCTTTCGCGGAGACCGCAGCCGAGAGGACCTCACCCGACTCGACGCTGGAGCGGATGTCATTGTGTTCCGCCACCTCGTCGTCGATCTCGAAATACTCTAGAACGAGCCCCACCGCCTCGTCGTTGTCACCGGCGTTGATGGCCTCCACGATCTTCCCGCATTCGTGCACATCCTGCTTCACGGCATCCGCTTCCTCCGCCGAAGCGGAGAGCTTCTCGTTGACCGGAGCAAGGTAAACATCATTCACCTTGTAGAGCCCCAGCGGTTTGAGGATTCCAGACGCTGTCCCGATGATCTTCGTCATCACGGATTCACTCATACCGACCTTCGATTTGAAGTGACGTCAGCAATTCAACCGACTGACCTTGTCATCGTCGTAGTACTCGGGAGCATGATGGCTACGCGATGTATCCACTCTACGTGGCGCTGAGGATATCTGCACTAGCGTCGGCGCATCCGAGAGATCACGCTGGACGGGGAAGCCTCGTGGAAGCGGATCGTCGAGTGGAGGTGGGAAATCGATGAGCGGGGTGCTTCAACGGCGTCGCACTGAGCGCATGGCGACCTTGCCCAGAACGCTCAGCGCCGCGCATTCTCTGGGCGGATGCATGTCATAAGGCACACACACCGGTGACGCCGGAAGCGAGGCAACATGTCAGCGATCCGCGAAACGACTCGACGCGAATTTCTGGTCCAGCTCGGTGGGCTCGGCGTCATGCTCACCCGGCCGCCGAGGCTACTCGGGCAGGAGAAACTGCCCGCCAGGATGATCCCGGGCACCAACGAGTCACTGCCAATCATCGGCCTCGGATCGTCGAAACCGGTCCTGGAAATCCCCACCGAGGGCACGGAGCCCGTGGCCGCCGTGATCAGGATGCTGCTAGAGCGGGGGGGACGCGTTGTCGATACGTCGATCCGACCCGAGGCGATCGACGCGGAGTTCGGGCGCGTTCTGGCGGAACCGGATATCCGCGACAGCATCTTCCTCGCGACCAAGATCAACACGCCGGACGCCGAGCTCGGAATCGCGCAGATGCTTCAGACGCAGAGGCTGTTCCCCGATCGTCCCTTCGATCTCGTGCAGGTCGAGAGCCTGCGGGGTCTAGCGGACCACTGGCCGCGGCTGCTCGAATGGAAGGAGTCGGGTCAGACGCGCTACATCGGCGTCACGGTCTCCTCGTATCGCAACTTCGATCGCCTCGAGTCGTTCATGAGGGTGGAATCGCCCGATTTCGTGCACATCAACTATTCCGTGGTGGAGACACGTGCCGAAGAGCGGCTCTTACCGCTCGCGCAGGACCTGGGCATGGCCGTCATCATCAACCGACCCTTCATGAACGGCACGTATTTCGGGCGCGTTAGTGGTAAAGATTTGCCCGATTGGGCGGCCGACTTCGACTGCGCGGCGTGGTCACAGTTCTCGCTGAAATACATCCTCGGGCATCCTGCCGTCACGTGCGTGCTGACCGAGACGACCAACCCCGAGCACATGGAAGAGAACATCGAGGGCGGCTTCGGACGCCTGCCGGACGAAGCGACCAAGCGGCGCATGCGACAGCACATGGCTGACCTGTAGCGACAGGCGTCTCTCCGTCATGAAGCCACACCGGCGGGCAGCCGACCTTGCGCTGCGCTACAACGCCATATCGATCCTCGAGCACAACCTGGAGGATCGTGCGGACAAGACCGCGGTGCTGACGCCCGACCGGGACTCGACCTTCCGCAACGTGTCGGACGAGGTGAACCGAGTCGGCAACGCTCTGCTCGGCGTCGGTTTGCAGCCCGGAGAGAGCGTAGCCATCCTGCTCCCTGACACCACGGAGTGGGCGACGACGTTCTTCGCGTGCCTGAAGACCGGAACAGTTGCGGTTGGGATCAATACGCTACTCACGCCCCGTGAGCTCGCGCAGATCCTGCGAGAGTCGCGTGCGCGAGTGCTGGTGGTGCACCACACGCTGTTGGCCGGAGCACTGCCTTCGCCAGAGGATCCGAGTTTCGTCGAGCACGTGGTCGTGGTGGGTGGAGGAGCGCACACGACGGCCGGTGGCGGCCAGGCAAACACGGCAACCAGCGCAGGGACCGCCACAGCGCCGACCATCGGCGGACCGACGATCCACGACTGGGTCACCTGGATCGCGGACGAGCCATCCACGCTCGAGGCCACGGACACCCACCGTGAGGACTTCGCCACGCTCAACTTCTCCAGCGGCACGACTGGAGAGCCGAAGGGCATCTACCACACCCACGCCGACCTCGCGCTGACTGCTCAGCTTTGGGGCGTGGACGTGCTCGGACTGCAGGCAGACGACCGCACCTTCTCGGTCGCGAAGCTCTTCTTCGCCTACGGCCTCGGCGGCAACCTCGTCTTCCCCTGGTACGTCGGGGGCTCGGCCGTGCTGTACTCGGGCAGCCCCCGCGTCGCGACCGACGTGCTCGGCGTCATCGACCGATTCAAGCCCACCATCCTCTTCAACGCGCCCACTGGATACGCGTCGATCCTCGCAGTCGAGGCATTTTCGGAGCGCTACGACCTCTCGTCTCTCCGGCTGGGGGTTTCGGCCGGCGAGGCCCTGCCCGCTCCGCTCTGGCACCGGTTCAAAGAGCAGACGGGGGTCGAGTTGCTCGATGGCATCGGGTCGACCGAGAACTTCCATATCTTCGTGTCGAACCGGCCGGGCGACGTGCGTCCCGGCAGCAGCGGGAAGCCTGTGGTCGGCTACGAGTGCCGCATCGTGGACACCGAGGGAAAGGCCGTATCGCCCGGAAAAGTCGGCAACCTGCATGTGAAGGGCGAGACCGCTGCCCTGTTCTACCTGCACGACTCCGAGCGAAGCCGGCAGACCTTCCTGGGGGAATGGCTGAACACCGGCGACAAATACACGGTCGATGAGGACGGCTATTACTGGCACGCTGGGCGGTCGGACGACATGCTGAAAGTCGGTGGGATCTGGGTTTCGCCAGTGGAGGTCGAGAGCGTCCTGGTCGAGCACGAATCGGTGCTCGAGTGCGCGGTGGTAGGGGCAGTGGACGACGCGGAGCTCGTGAAGCCAAAGGCGCTGGTGGTGCTAAAAGAAGGCTTCCGGGACGCCGCTGGAGACAAGCTGGCTCAGGAGCTGATCGATCACTGCGTCGAGCGGATGGCGGCCTACAAGCGGCCGCGGTGGGTCGAGTTCGTCGATGAGCTGCCCAAGACCGCGACCGGGAAGATCCAGCGTTATCGGCTGAGGTGAAAGCGGCGAGGCAACCATATCTCAGCCTCGTTGATCCCAACACAACGTATACATACAATCCGTACACAGTTGGCCGACGCTCGACCCCGCTCCCAGAACGACGACACCGCCATGAAACGCGACCTCGACCCTCAAGCCGACCGCTTCATCCCGCTCAAGCCCGTGGTATTCGGCATCATGATGAGTCTCGCCGAACAGGAGCGGCATGGGTACGCGATCCTGCACGACGTACGCACTCGGTCAGAGGGACGTCTGAAGCTCGAGACCGGGCCACTCTATCGGCACCTGAAGCGTCTGCTCGACGACCGACTCGTTGAGGAAACGGAGGGAGCCGAGCGCGGGGAGAGCTCCGACCCGCGACGCCGCTATTACGCGCTGACCGAGTTGGGCCGATCCGTGCTGGCTACAGAGGGTCAGCGACTCGCGCAGGCAGTCCAGCACGCGCAGGCGCTCGGAGCGATCCCGACGTGAGCCAACGCCTCTACCGACTCTTCCTGCGCTGCTACCCCGCCCGCTTTGGCCGGGACATGGAAGAGACCTTCGAGCAAGACCTCGCGCAGGCCAAGAACCGCGGCAGCCTGACGGTCGTTGGCTTGTGGGCGCGCGCCCTCGTGCAGGCGATTCTGCTGGGCGTCGAAGAACGATTCACGGCATCCGTCGCTCCAGACGGTCCTCCTGAACTTTTCGGAAGCAGATCTTACATGAGCACGTTCCTCCAGGATGTTCGATTCGCAGTGCGCACGTTCACGCGCAACCCGTCGTTCACCATAGTCGCTGTGGTCACAATGGCACTCGGTATCGGCGCCAGCACCGCCATCTTCAGTGTCGTCAACGGCGTATTGTTGCGTCCGCTTCCCTACCCCGACTCCGAGCGACTCGTGGTGGTGGGAGGCACGATGGAGGGACAACGGGGCTTCCCAAGCGGGATGACGTTACCGCCTGTCTTCGCTGATTGGCAGGAAGGCAACACCGCCTTCGAGCAGATAGCCGCTGTGAGTGAATGGACGCTCGATCTCGTGGGCGAGGGAGACCCGCAGCGATTGAATGCAGCAGGCGTGTCCGTCGACTTCCTGCCGATGCTGCGCACGTCGCTCGTCGTGGTACTGTGCGGAGTGGCGCTCGTGGCCAGCTATGTGCCGGCCCGGCCGGCGACGCTCGTGGATCCGGTGCAGGCCTTGAGGGCGGAGTAGGGGGCGGCGCGGCCGTTCAGAGCCCGCGCACGTACTCGGGCCTGAGAGGGATCTCGCCGTCGAGAGCCCCGTCGATGAAACCGAGGATCTGGACCCGATCGACCGGGAGCCGGCCAGCTAGAGGCAGATAGCTGGAGGCGTGATTCGTGCGGAAGAGCGTGTCGGTGGGGTCGCATTCGGCAACGATGGTGCGCAACTCCCGCAGGAGGACCGGCACGGATGGCAGCTCGAACCGCCCCTTGTCGGCCATTCGCTGGAGAGGGGTGCCCGGGATCACGGTGAGGGTGAGCGTCCCGAGAAACTCTGGATCCATGGCGGTGATGAGCCGCGCGGTCTCCGCAGCATGCTCGAGGGTCCGCTCGACGCCACCCACGCCGAGTAGAACGATGACGCTGACCTCCATTCCCGCGGCGTGTGCCCTACGCGCCGCCTCAGCGTGATCGGCGAACGTCGCTCCCTTGACGATCCGTTTCAGGGTCAGGTCGTCTCCCGACTCGGGACCGATGTAGAGGAGAGAGAGGCCGGCCTTGCGAAGCTGCCGCAGATCCTCATCACTCTTCTCGAGGGTGTTCTGCGCGGTGGCATAACACGAGACCCGAGCAAGTCGCGGAAAGGTGGCCCGCAGAGTCTCGAGGACCGTGAGCCATCGCGGCACGTCCATGATGAGCGCGTCCCCGTCGGCCACGAAGACCCTCTCGGTGCCGGGCATCACTCGACCGGCCTCCGCGACATCCTCGAGCACCGCCGCCAACTCTCGTTCGCGGAAGGTCTTGTCCCGGTACATGTCGCAGTAGGTGCACAGGTTGTGCGAGCACCCGATGGTGGCTTGAAGGATATACGACCGCGCCTCGGAGGGTGGTCTGTAGAGCTTGCCTTCATATCTCATCGTGCGCCTTGCTCCGGCCTCGGGCGTTGTCCGACCGACGAACAACCAGGAATGCCGAGACGCAGACACCGCGTCAGCTGGGAAGATCCCAACAGCGAGGAGCCACGCCCCACGACGGTCTCTTTCCGGCCCGTCTTGACTGCGCTCCGACCTCCCTACGTACTTCATTACTTCTGAGCGCAGCGGACAGCAGGGACTGAATTGGCGCAGACCAACCAACAACTCATCGCCGAATACGCGAGTCAGGAGGCCCCCCTCCTGCCCCTACTCCACGCGTTCCACGAACGGGACAGCTACCTGAGCGAGGAAGCGCTGC
>Ga0066376_10001225_pt1 | contig 24959 bp, 22 predicted proteins | sample Knorr_S15_td_Bot_FD_77009 | JGI IMG/M metagenome (GOLD analysis project Ga0066376, IMG submission 77009) | Marine microbial communities from Southern Atlantic Ocean transect - Knorr_S15_td_Bottom_ad_5009_LV_A | ecosystem: Environmental > Aquatic > Marine > Oceanic | place: Southern Atlantic...
ATCTTCAGGCGGAAGCTGCGCGCAGAGTCGAAGCGCCGGATGCTCAGGATACGGCTCACGCCGGCCAGGGATATGCGCTCACACACGTGCGCTCCGCGGCCCTGGAAGCCGGCATCGCGGACGAATTCGTGGACGCCGCGCTGGCGGACATCCGCGCGGAGCGCGCGCTCCCCACGGCGAAGAAAGGACAGGGGCTGGCGAATAGGTTTCTGGGTCACCCGCCCTATACGATCACGGTTCGGCGCGTCCTCGAGGCAACCCCCCGCGAGGTGTTGACGGCGATGGAAGCCGTGTTTCTGGAAGAGCCCTTTCGCCTGACATCGGTCGACCAACGAGGCAACCCGCTCGACCACCGCGTACTGGTCTTCGATATCCAAGGACTCATTCCCCACCTGCCCCAGAACTTTGCGCTCGAGGCTAAATGGAGCGGAATCCGGCAGGTCTTCGTCTCCCTGCGCTCGCTCGAAGGGGGCACCCCGTCTTGTGAAATGACGGTGCACAGCCCCGTAACGTCACACAACATCAGCCTGATTCAGGGCTTGATTATGGCAGGGTTCACCGGAGGGGCCGGCCTCGGAATGGGTGTCGCGGTGGGCGCCTTATTCGGCATCGGCCCACTCCATGGCGTTCGGAGCATTCGGGGGCTTGTTCCTCGGCGGCGGCCTTGGCGTAAAGGGCTACCGCGCCATCTACGACTACTGCATGCGTAGGGGGCAGAGGGCGCTCGAAGGATTGGTGGGCGCGGTTTCGGTTCGAGTGCAGGGGGTGTGGCAGGGCACCTAGGACGAACTACCCACCACCACAAACGAATACCTGTTTCGGACCTCGCGGCTGAGATTCGGACCAAGTCTCGTCGTAGGCTCCCTCCGAATACTCCGCGATCACGGTTCGCCAAAAGCGCTGGCACGGCACGTTGTTCTCGGCCTGGCTGACGTGCCAAGTCCCCGGGAAGCGGTCGAACAGAGCGAAGGCCACCGCGCGGCCGACACCGTACCTGCGATGGCGATGCAGTATGAAGAACTCGGCGATGAAATACGTCTGCGGCGACAGTTCCCGCACGAGCGCGAATCCGGCCAACACATCGCCCACGAGCACCTTGAACGGGCGACGAGCCGGCTCGGTCCAGTACACGTCGAAGTAGTTGCCCACGTCGAACAACCCCGACTCATCTGGATTCGAGCGGTCGAACTCGCTCATGTCGTGGCGGTAGGCCTGCATGAGATTGCGAAGCAGATGCTTCTCGGACTCTTCGATCGGCAGCACCGAAGGCTCGCTCATACCGAGCACTCCACGACCACCATGTAGGGGCCCTTCTCGTGGGTCGTTCCCATGAAGAATGTCTCCCCCTGCGTCAGGCCCTCGCTCTCCAGAAAGCGAGCAAGACTCTGAGTGTGATCCGCTTCGAACGGAAGTCCGAAGCCGAGCCCCTCGTCGGTGTATTCCAGGGTCTTCTTGGCCATCGCCCCCCCAGCCATTTGCATGAAACGGTCCCCGTAGATGTCGGCCACGAGCACGCTGCCGGAGGCGGCGTGGTCACGGACGTCACGCAGGGTCTTCCGCACATCTTGCTCGGTCAGGTAGAGCGACACGCCCTCCCACAGGAAGAGGGTCCTCTTGCTCGGGTCGTAACCGGCCGCCTCGAGCTTCTCGAATGCATCTTCCTCCGCAAAGTCCACCTCGACGAAGGTCACGTGGTCCGCGTCGATGCCACCCTTTGAGAGGCAAGAGATCTTCAGCCTCTGCGTGGGGGCCTGGTCCAGCTCGAAGAATGCGATCCCCTCCCGCTTCAGCGGACCGTAGGCTCGTGTGTCGTATCCCGCACCGAGGAGGATGAACTGCTCCGTGTCACCGACGACGCGCTCGATGATGCGATCGAAGTAGAGCGTCCTCGCGACGACGAGGTCGTAAATCCCTTCGGCCCCTTCCTCGGGAACCCTCGGATAGCCGAAGTAGGAGCCGCTCAGCTTGTACTTCACCCAAAGCGGGATCAGGGCGAGCCAGAGTCCGAAGGTGGACGTATTCGGGAGGACGTTGGCCAGCCGGGCGGTTGCAGTGTCCTCTCGCATCCCGAACACATGCATCGTCCATCGACCGTTGAGGATCTCGATACCGGTTTGGGAAACTCCCAATCTCTTGCTTACGAGAATCTGCTTGTAAGCGACGAAGGCGGCGCCAAAAACCGCGAAAGGGATGAGAGCGATCTGGAGCGGAATGAAGACCAAGAACGAGAGCACGCCCATGATCACCTCCCCCTGAAGACACAGAAAGACCGTCGCAACAAACCCGACTCGATTCCTTCGATGATACACCCTTTGCGGTGGAGCTCATACTCGTATTCAGCGTCCCCCAGCTCTGCGCGCAGCAGGGCTTCGCGCTCGCCGAGGCCCTCGACCCAGGCGAGTCCGGTCTCTCGGAAGCGGGCAGTTACGTCCTGCACGTGCAGGACATCGAACCCGGACAGCGCGGCTGATGCAGCGGGATCGTCCATGCCGGCGACGAAGGACGGGCCCAGATCGCCCGCGCTCTCGAGATCCGCTTCAGACAGCCCCGAGGGGGTGTGGATTACGTAGCCGGCCAGCACTCCGCCCTGCCTGAGCACTCGGTGACATTCTCTCAACACGGAGAGCTTGTCGGGGAGTCAGCAGAGAACATCCGCATGTGTGACCGCGTCGAAGGAGCCGCTCGCGAACGGCAACGCCGAGCCCTCGCCCGCGCATACGAAGGCCCGGTCCGCGACACCCGCGGCTTCAAACGCGCTTCGGGCAAGCCGTAGGGCCTCGACCGGCATGTCCAGCCCGACGAGACGGTGGCCACCGTCACGGGCGATCAATTTTCCGGGCCAGCCTCTACCGGTCCCCAGGTCGAGTACGCGACCAGACGCAGGAACGGCGGCGAGAAGTGCCTCCGCCTCCTCTTGGATCGTGAACCCGTTCGAGCCCATCGCGGCCCCGAAGGCGGCCTCTTCCAAGGCCGTCCATGCTGAGATCGGGCGCTCGTACTTCACCGTCTGGCGATCAATCAACTCTTTGTGGTGCTCGATCCTCACCATGATTGCCCGCCTGGACGCATCGAGGCTCTAACCTATCGGCTGCCCGTCACGATCGAGCACGGTCGGCTCGCCCAACCCCAGAGCGCTCAGACGATCCAACTGGGTCCGAGCGTCTCCAACCACGAGCCAAATCATCCGTTCGGGGTCGAGGAAGCGCTCCGCGAGCTCCTGGATCCGCTCGATCGTCATGTCTCTCACCACCTGCTCACGTTGTAGCACGTAGTCGGCCGGGAAGCCGTACGCGTTCATGTCCGCGAGCAGACCCAGTTTCGCCCCCCGGGTCTCGAACGCCCGCGCGTTCGCCCGCAGCAGGAAGCTCTGGGTGGCATCCAGATCCGCCGCGTCGAAGGCGGGCCCGTGCGCCTCGACGATTTCCTTTACAGTCTGCAGCGCCTCGAACGTGATGTTGGAGCGCACCGACGAGGAAATCTGGAAGGGTCCGGGCACGTCCGTACCGCTGAAACCCGATCCGATGCCGTAGGTGTAGCCCCGCTGTTCCCGTAGCACCTGGGTCAGATCCGACGCGAAGCCACCCCCGCCGAGTCGGAAGTTCATGACCGTCGCCGGATAGAACTCGGGGTCCGACTCCGGAAGCGCGAGATACCCGATGCGGACGACCGACTGACTGGCGTTGGGCACGTCTACGAGGTAGAGCCCGGCGGTCGCCGGATCCCAGGTCGGCGGAGCCGGGAGCGTGGGCTCTTCACCGTGCCAGCGTTCGGCGATTCCGGACAGAGAAGCGACCACTTCGTCCTCGCTCACATCGCCCGCCACGAGGAACGATGCGTGAGCCGGCGCCACGCTGGCCGCATGATACGCGCGTAGATCGTCGAGCGTGATGTCATCGATCGACTCGACGCTCCCCAGTCGAGGCAGCCCGAGCATGTGGTCGCCGTAGAGAAGGCCGGTGAAGACGTCGCCTGCGAGTGCGACCGGGCTGGCGGCGCGCTGGCGCAACGAGTTCGCGACCCGTTGTTGGGCGAGGCCGAACTCGTCGGGATCGAAGCGGGGTTCCAGCAGGATCTCCTCGACCAGTGCCATGGTGGCGCCGTAGTTCCTGGAGAGAGTGGAGCCGGAGATCGTGAACGACTGGGTCCCGGACGACACGTTGATCGACGCGCCCAGCATGTCGATGGCCTTCTCGAGCTCTTGGGGCGTCTTGCTCGCGGTGCCCTCGGTCATCGTTTCGGCGAGAAGGTTGGCCACTCCGACCTTGCCCGGATCGTCGAGCAGCTGCCCGCCCTTGATGCGGAGTTGGAACTGGACGAGCGGGACCTCGTCGTCCACGACGCCGAGCACGGGCACTCCGTTCGAGAGCTCTGTCCTCCACACATCAGGGGCCGACAGGGTCGGCGACTGCCCGTAGGGTGGCTCGGCCCCGCGATCGATGCCCGATGGCGTCATGGCATCCCCCCTAGTGACCGCTACGAGCTCTGTCTCGGCGCCCTGGACGATCGCTTCTTCCACGACGGAAGCACGCTGCGACCCCTCCAAGGCGAGATCTTCCCCGCCGCGCGGCACGACGCTCACAGCGATCCAAGGTCGATCCTTCACGTAGGTCTCGTAGACCCGCATCACGTCCTCGGCGGTCACGGCGAGTAACCGCTCCAGGTCCTCGCCCCCGTAGCCTGGATCGTCCGCGAAGATGTTGTATTGAGCGAGTTGGAACGCCTTGCCGATGACCGATGAGAGGCCGCCGTAGAAGCCCGTTTCGTACCCGGCTTTCACGCGCTCCAGCTCATCGGGCGGCACGCCCTCCGACGCAAACCGCTCAAAGGCCTTGTGGACGCCGACGAGCACGTCGTCGAGGTCGGTGCCGGCATAGGCCCGGATCCGGAAAGAAAAGCTGCCGGCCAACTCGGACTGACGGTTCCCGGCGAACACCGCAGGAGCGAGTTCCTCTTCTTCGACGAGCACCTCGTAGAAGGGCGCCGACTTGCCGTCCGTGAGCAGCTCGAAGAGAACTTGGAGCGCGTACCCGTCGGGGTGGTACAGCGACACCGTCGGTGCCGCCAAAGTGAGCATGGGCAACCGAGCGTAGTTGTCCTCGTGGAAGAGGCGGACCGAAGCGTCCAACGCAACCGGATCGGGCCCGACGAGCGCAGGCATTTCGCGCGACGGTATTTCCCCGAAGTACCGTTCGATCCACGCTTTCGTCTGCTCGATGTCGAGATCGCCCGCAACCACGAGCGTGGCATTGTTGGGCCCGTACCATGCGCGATGGAAGTCCACGATGTCTGCCAGCTCGGCGCTCTCGAGGTCGTCGAGGGAGCCGATGACCTGCCACTGATAAGGGTGCCCGTCGGGGTACATCGCTTGGTCGATGATGTAGCTGGTGTGCCCATAGGGCTGATTGTCGACACCCTGACGCTTCTCGTTCTTGACGACCTGCTTCTCTTTGTCGACGACCGACTCGCTGACGGTATTGATGAAGAAACCGAGCTTGTCGGCCTCAGCCCAGAGCGCCTTCTCCAAGCCGTCTGTGGGCACGACCTCGAAGTAGTTCGTGCGGTCGCGGCTGGTTGAGCCGTTGGTCGAGCTGCCCACGCGCGTCATGAGGCGATCGAGTCCGCCGGGGCCGAGGTTCTCCGAGTCGAGGAAGAACAGATGCTCGAAGAGGTGCGCAAAGCCCGTTTTGCCCGCCACCTCACGACTCGACCCGACGTGGAACGTCATGGCGACCGCGGCGATCGGATCGGACCGGTCCACGTGCAGGATCACGTCCAGACCGTTGGCGAGTTCGTACTTCTCGAAATCGATCGAAACGCCACCCTCGGCCACGTCGTCCGCCGGCGCACACGCCGCCACCAAGATCGACATGGCGGCTACGAGCGTACGCCCGCCCCCTCCACTCACGACTCGCATTGCATTCTCCACCTGCTGCATGAACTCGGGCCTACCAGCTGATCTACTCGTCGGACTCCTTCTCGCGGAAGCCGATGCGGTAGTATGGGTTCACCACGCTGGTAGCGACATTCTTGATGTGCGCGCTCACGCGCTTCAGAAAGCGGAGGTAAATCGCGGTGGTGGCAGCGTGGCCCGAACGCCCCGAAAGGGCTTCGCCCGACGTAAGGGAGTGCACGAGTTCTTCGACCTGCTCGGCTATCATCCCGTGCGACCCCATGATACCGCGCGCTCGGTCCTCGTCTGATTCTTCGAGCGCCGGCACGATGTCGTCGAACATCTTGCCAAGGATGTTCTCGACCGAAAGCACTTGCTCGTGTAGCTCCAGGGCATCGAAGGGCCCCTCAACCGCGCCAGCCAACTCGACGATGTTCTTCGTGTAGTCACCGATGCGCTCGATGTCGATGACAATCGCGGTCAGCACCAACCCGAGGTTGATGTCGGGCTTCGACGACACCGACATGTGCGTCACGATCTTTCGGCGAACGCTGCGTTCGTACTTGTTGATTTTCCGGTCACGCTTGTAGATGTCCGTGCTGAGCGTGCCTTCCGAGTGAAGAGCTGCGACGGAATCGTCGAACATGCTGTGCGAGGCCCGAAGCATCAGGATCGCTTCGTCATAGGCCTCCTGGAGCGCGCCCTCCGACTTGAAGAGCCTGACAATGTCCTTCCACATGGCTCGCTACCTTTTGGACGACCAGATGATGTATAAGAGCGGGATAATGTGAAGTGCGGCATACACGCTGAGAACGCCCACCGTACCCGCCTTCGACCGCGCCGCCAGCCGCCCCCAATTCGTGGCCAACCACAGGGGGAGCGCCTTGAGCGGGTAGTAGATCACGATGGCGAGCAGATTGAAGCAGAGGTGTGCCAGGGCCACGGTCACGGCCGCGGGACTGGCTAGGGTCATCGAGGCCAGGATCGCAGTGATCGTGGTCCCGACGTTCGCACCGAGCGTGTAGGGGAATACCTGCCTGAGGCTGAGCACTCCGGTGCCCGCCAGCGGCACGATGAGCGAGGTCGTCGCGGAGCTGCTCTGCACCGCGGCCGTGGCTACGACGCCCAGGGAGAAACTGGCTGCATCGTTGCGGAAGAGCACACGATCGAACAAGCCCTCCATGCGTTCGAGCACCGTCCCCTGCATGATCTTCATCATGCCGCGCAAAGCAACGAAGAGCAGCACGAGCGCAAGCAGAAGTAACGGGATCATGCCCGGCACCAAACCCGTGACCGCATCGATGAACGGGCCAGTGACTGCCTTGAGCGGGTCAGCAACTTTCATGCCCCCTGCTCCCGCGAAAACGCCCTGCAAAAACACCGCCGATCGCTCGACAGGATGGAACAACATCTCGAGCGGGAGGATCGTGAAGGCCGCGAGCAGATTGAAGAAGTCGTGTACGGTCGAAGCGGCGAACGCCCTCTCGAACTCGGCCGGGCGGGTCACGTGCCCGATCGCGACAACCGTGTTCGTGGTAGTCGTTCCGATGTTCGCGCCCATGATGATCGGCACGGCTAGTGGAATCGTCAGAGCACCGGAAGCGACGAAGGTCACGACGATGGTCGTGGTCGTCGACGAACTCTGGATCAGGCTCGTAGCGAGAAATCCTATCAAGAGACCCGCCACGGGGTCGGACGCCATCGTGAGCAGCTGGTTGGCCAGGTCCGAGCCACCCATCTTGAACGCCGCGCTCATCAGGGAGATGCTGGAGAAGAACAGGTACAGCATCGCGAGGAAGGAGGCTACGCGGAGACCCGTCTGGAGTGGGCCGTCCTCGTTTTTGACCATCAGCGGTGCTGAGTCGGTCACCAAGAGGTGTCCTCTGCGGGTCATCACCGACGAACGCCGTCAAGATACCGCACTCGCCCGGATCGTAAAGGCCAAACCAGGACAAAATCGGGCTCGCTGTCCTGGCCTTCAGTCCCCGCCCGTGAGGCCTGCGATCTCGCGCTCGGAGTACCCCAGCTCCGCGAGCACCTCGGCCGTGTGCTCGCCAGCGGCGGGTGGCACGGTCCGTGTGGGCGGTCGCGCGCCGTCGAACTGCACAGGAAACGCAACGTCCCGGTATCCGGGAATCCTGGGATGATCGACCGGCTCCAGCAGCTCGTTGGCGCGCACCTGCTCGTCATCGACCACCTGTGAGACGTCCTGAATCGGAGCCGAGGGCACGCGGTGATCGTCGAGCAACGACCGCAATTCGGCCGTCGTCAAACGCTCGGTGGTCGGTTCGATCAATTCGTGCAGAACGTCACGGTGCGCAACCCTCGACGGGTTACCCTGGAAGCGCTCGTCGTCGAGCAACGCGTCGAGTTCGAGCGCCTTGCAGAGCCTCTCGAAGATCCCGTCGTTACCCGCCGAGATCATCAACTCCCCGTCTTGGGTTCGAAATGCCTCGTAGGGGGCGATCGAGGCGAGTCCGGTACCCATCCGGCCTGGAACGACCCCGGTGGCCAAGTAGCCCTGGACGTGGTATGAGACCCAGCCCAGGGAGGTCGCCAGAAGGGAGGTCTCGACGTGCGTGCCCTTACCGCTCTGGTCACGCTCCCGCAGCGCCGCCAGTATGCCGAGAGCCGTCAGGATGCCGGTGCCCACGTCCACGACAGAGCCACCCACGCGCGCGGGTGGGCCCTCGGGGTACCCCGTGAGCGACATCACGCCCGTGTAGGCCTGGATCAGTGGATCGTACCCCGGGCGCTCCGCGAGCGGCCCCCGCGAGCCGTAGCCGGTCACGGAAGCGTAGATGATGCGCGGCCTGCGCTGCCGCACCTGATCGTACGCGAAGCCGAGCCTTTCGATGACGCCCCCGCGGTACGCCTGCACGAACACGTCGGCCGAGTCGACCAGCCGCCAAAGCACGTCCTTGCCGGCCTCGGACTTGAGGTCCAGTACCACGCTTCGCTTGTTTCGGTTGTACGACAGAAAGAGTGGCGCTTCGCCCTCCCAAAACGGGGGGCCCCACGAACGGGTCGGGTCACCCCCGGGTGGCTCGATCTTGATGACGTCGGCGCCGAGGTCGGCGAGCGTCTGTGTACTGTGCGGACCCGCGATGTTCTGGGACAGATCGACGACGCGAATCCCCTTGAGAACGTTCAAGTCAGCGCCCCACCTTTTCGCCGATACCGAAGACCTCACCCTCCCAAAGGAACTCCGCTCCGGTACTCACGCCGTCCTCGACGAGGATGCGAAGCGTCATCTCGTCGGCGACGTCGAAGAGGCCGCCGTTCCGTAGGAATCCGATCATGAACTCGGCCGGACCCGCTGGAACCAGGGCGACCGGGGCCCTGCCCCAGCGGCCCACGAGGCGGCCGTCCTCCTCGCTCACCCCGATCGTGAGGCGCATCGGTCCGCCGGTCGTGGGATCACGGGTGTCGAAGGCGTACGAGCCCAGGTAGCCCGCACGCTCAGCCGGCGACAACGGGGCCCAGGTGTACTGCTCGGTCTCGATATCCAACTCGACGAAGGTCGGGCCCCAGTGCATGCGCAGCGTGGCAGCCCGGGAATCGATCGCTTCGACGTACCAGTTGAGCGCCTCCATGTGCGCGCCCCGTTCCGGCGAAACCGGCATCGAGAGCACGACCCCGTCGGCGGGAAAGGGACTGTCATGGTAGAGGCGCCATTCCCGGTTGAGCAGCAGCGTCCATGAGCCGCTCTCCCGCGGTTCAAGCCATACCGAGTATTTCCCCGGCTCCACGCGATTTCCGTCCAGCATGATGGGACGATCCACTTCCAGCGTCGTCGCCCAGTTGGCCCCGGGCGTCCACGTCTCGCCCCAGTGGACCACGCCGCCGAACAGATTCTCGCGACCGCGCGCGACCGGGCGACCGAAATCGAGCGTGATGGTCGTACCGTTCACGACCTGGGTCATGGTTCCGCGCTCGGAGCCGCGAGGCTGGGCGAGCACGCCGGGTGGGAGCAGAAGTACCGCGGCGACTGCCGCGAAGAACGGCCTGGACTTCAAGAGGTCCTCCTCTTTGAGCGATGCCGCCAAGATGTCAGAAGTCGCCGACCGCGACTAGGGAGCCTCGGCGGCTATGGCCGTCGAACCGGTCGAAGACTTGCGCCATCACCGCGGCAACGATCGCCACGTGGTCCGAGCCGGGATTCTCTATGTACTCCAGGCTCGGCATGCCCAGTTCCTGGGCCATCTCGTGGAAGGCTCGAGCGGACTCGACCGGTACCAGCGCATCCAGAGCCCCCTGGCCCAAGACGAGCGGCATCTCGGGCGCCTTCGCCAGGTCCTCGGCGGATCCATACCCCGCGACGGCTGCCAGTGCGGCGAAGCGCTCGGCATTCTCGAAGCCGAGGCGGACCGTGCCCGCGCCCCCCATGGAGTGCCCGGTGAGATACGTGCGGTCGTCGTCCACCGAGTAGACGCGCTGCACCAAGGTCGAGCACGTCCAGGACGTCGCGCGCGCTGTCGCCGCGGTAGCCTCCGTAGGGGCCCCTGCCGTTCACCGATGCGGCGATGTAGCCTCGCTCGGACGCGTTCGCCTTGAAAGTGCCACCGAAGCTGTCCATGAAAGTGTTCTCGTCTCCCCGCGCGCCGTGGAGCGCGAGCACGAACGGGTACCGTTCGCGCGGGCTATAGCCATCGGGCACCAGGATCCGAAACGGCACCAACTCACGGTCCGCTCCCGAACGGTACGCCAACCGCACATCGCCCCGGGGCGATCGGAGTGGGTCGCGGCCCCGACTGAGCGCGCTCACGAACTGCTCGGCCTGCTCTAGGTCGGCGCCGAAGTCCATCGGCCCGACCATGAGCGTGCCGGCCTCGAACATCGCGTTCAGGATGACGGGATATCCCATGTAGGCACCAGCCATCCACTCGGATCGCGCTCGCTCGAACTGGTCCAGGTACCAGAGCACAGTCGTGCGTGCGAGTGCCATCGACTGGGTGCGCGCGCCTCGCCGGTTCGCGGCGCGCTGGTTCTCGAACTGCAACGACGAGAGACGCTCCTCGAGCGCCTCGATCACGTAGATCGACCGCCCGGTCGAGACGATCGGCTCTGCTGCCCCGGCTCGGGACTATGGAATAGCGCACGAGATACCGACCCGGACCCGCGTCCCGCGGCACGACCACTTCCCCCGCCATGACCGCAAGCGCGTCGAACGGTATCGGATCTGCCGCGTAGACCTCTGCGCCGCCGGGTGCGACGAGAGCGAGCTGAATGGAGTAGCCCGCCATCAAGGCCTGGGACCGTTCGTACAGCGGGGCGATCCGCACGGGTACGCGCCCGCCCGGCTCGTACGCCTTCGCCGACAGATCGACGTCGAGGTTCGACGCCACCTCTGCGCCCTCGTCCCAGCTCCCGAGCGACATGCGTGCCATGCCTTCGATCATGGCCTTGTAGCGCTCGACCCTGTCGCCGTCACGCCCCAACTCCGAGACGCGCAATACGATGGATGTGAGCTCGGCACTTCGCCGGGCCTCGGCGAATGGAACGAAGCGATTCCGGAAAACGAGGCCGAGCATGGACAGGTCATCGTCCGAGACCTGCGCAGCACCGCGTGACACCCCTGCGGGGATGGCGTAAAGGGCGACGACGAGCATCGCCACGAATCGCACTCTCATGGTCGCGGACTAGGACGACGGAGCGCGTACCGCGAGTCCCCTCGAGACGTTACTCCGCCCGCAACACCTCCACCGGGTTCACGCGAGCCGAGCGTCGCGCCGGAACGAGCGTGGCGGCGACAGAGACGCCCAATACGGACATGGCAATCAGACCGTACGTGAGGGGGTCTGTCGAGGTCACACCGAACATGAAGCTCTCCACCAAGCGCGAGAGACCGCGAGCTGAGGCGACACCCGCCGCGAGCCCGAAGACGACGGGGAGCACCATGCCGCGGGAAACGCTGGCGAGCACCGAGACTTTCGTAGCGCCCAAAGCGACGCGGACCCCGATGTCACGAGCCTGTCGACTCACCGCGTATGCGACGACCCCGGCGATGCCGACAGCGGAAAGCACGAGCGCGAGCACCCCGAAGAAGCTCAGCAGAGCGGCGCCCAGGCGTTGAGGCATGAGCGCGTCCGCAACCAACGTCTGCATCGAGAGTTGATAACTCATTGACAGTTGGGGACCGCATACGAGCCTTTTTTGGTTCGACTCATCATGCACGACTTGGGCGACAGGGAAGACACGGCGGCCCGGAAGCTGGCCAGCACGCTCCCAGCCCTACCTCCACCGGTCTGGCTCCTCACGTTCGGGCCGACCGTGCTGGCGGCGCGATTGAGCGGCTATCACCCGCCCTCGATCGGGTACCCCAGACCTCGACCGGCGACGCTCTCGTCTGCGATGGGCATTCGCACCGAATTCTTCGACCGCACCCTGCAGGCTGCACTGGACTCCGTTGGACAGGTCGTAATACTCGGCGCGGGATCGGACACCAGGGCGTACGGCATGCTCGACGGCTGGAACCACCCAGTGTTCGAAGTCGACGCCGGGCCCACTCAGCGGGCGAAGGTCGCCGGGCTAGACAAGGCCGGCATCGACCGTTCGCATGTCACCTTCGTGGTGCTGGACTTCAACCGGCAGTCCTGGCTCGAGGGCCTCGAGCAGCACGGCTTCGATCCCACGGTGCCGACGCACGTGATTTGGGAGGGAGTCACGATGTACTTGGAGGAAGAAGCGATCCTCGACACCTTGCGTGTCGTAGCTCGACTGCCCGCCGGCAGCACGCTGGCCTTCGATTATTTCGCCCGGCAAACTCATAAAGGCCGAACCCCCGCTGCGTCTCATGGGCACCCTGACGACGACGAGTATCCGGTGGTTCTACGGAGACTCAATGATCTTCGGCTATGACATGCAGCCTCCGGCGAAGGACAAGGTCGCCGCCTGGCTGACGGAGAACGGCCTCGAGCTCCGCGACTACGATCTCCTGGGCGGCAGAGGCAAGATGTCACTGTACGGCTTCGTCTTGGCTTCGCCGACCTACTAGCCTACCGCCACTCCTTCTGGAGTTCCTCCAGCGGGGCGCTGCCCGGACACAACTCCGCGTACGGCACGTCCACCAACGGCCGGTCCGTGGTGCCGCGGAAGCTGTGCATGTCCGCCCCGGCTTCCTGCATGTAGAGCAGTCCCGTCGCGATCTCGCCCTTCGCGCCGGTCTCGGCCAGGTGGTCGACCACGCCACTACGATCGGTGGGGTCGTAGTCCTCCGCAACCTTCCTCAGCTTCACGACGCTGCCGTCGTGCATGGTGACGACCTTCACGGCCCCCTCGGCGTAGTCGGTCTTGATCTCGGCCCTCAGCGGGACGAAATCGGTCTCGACCACCTCGTGCATATGGGACCGCGAGTGCGCGTAGCTCTTGGTGGACCCCTCGTGGTCGTTGAACGTCACGCAGGGCGAGATGACGTCCACGAACGCGAAGCCGTTGTGGGTGAGGCCGGCCTGCAAGATCGGAACGAGCTGGGCCTTGTCCCCCGAAAAAGTCCTGGCCACGAACGTCGCCCCGACCGCGAGCGCCAAGGTCACCGGGTCGATCGGCCCCTGCTCGTTCACTTCGCCCCGCTTCGAGGTGCTGCCGACGTCGGCAGAGGCCGAGAACTGGCCCTTGGTGAGTCCGTACACGCCGTTGTTCTCCAGCACGTAGAGCATGTTCACATTCCGTCGGATCGCGTGACAGAACTGGCCCAGCCCGATGGAGAGTGAGTCCCCGTCGCCGGAGATCCCGACGAAGAGCATGTCGCGGTTGGCCGCGTTCGCCCCTGCCGCGATCGCTGGCATGCGCCCGTGTACCCCGTTGAAGCCGTGCGCCTCGCTCATGAAATAGGTCGGGGTCTTCGAAGAGCAGCCGATCCCGGACAGTTTCGCGACGCGGTACGGTTCTACATCCAGCTCGAAGAAAGCCTGGATGAGTGCGGAGGTGACCGAGTCGTGACCACACCCGGCGCACAGCGTCGACATCGAGCCCTCGTAGTCCCGGACCGTGAGCCCGAGAGCGTTGGTCGGGAGCCTGGGGTGCCGCGCGGCCGGTTTGGTGATGTAGCTCATGAAGCCTCCACAGTGGCTACTTCGAGGTAGGGCGCGACGCCCTCGAGCACATGGACCTTGCTGAGCGGCTGGCCGCCATAATCGGTGACCGACACGAGCTTTTCCTTCGCACACGAGGTTTCGAGCAACAGCAGCTTCCTCAGCTGCTCGTCGCGGTTCTGTTCGATCACGACCACGACGTCGTGCTCGTCCAGGAACTGCTCGACGGCGTCGTTGAACGGAAAGCCCCGCACGCGCATGTAGTCCGACTGCACGCCCTCCCGGATGAGATGATCGCGGGCCTCGATGACGGCCCAGTGGCAGCCGCCGAGCGAAACGAGTCCGAGTCGTGACCCCCCATCGACCACGTGCAACTCCGGTGCCGGGACCGCGTCGGCCGCGGACTCGACTTTCGCCAGCAGGCGATCCACGACATCGACGTACGCGTCCGAGTCCTCGGTGTAACGCCCATACTTGTCGTGGCCAGAGCCGCGCGCGAAATACGCCCCCTTCGGGTGCACACCGGGCAGCGTGCGCGCCGCGATGTGGTCTCCATCGACGTCCAGATACCGGTAGAAATGGTCCGCCTCTTCCAGTTCTTCCGCCGAGAGCACCTTGCCGCGGTCCGGAACGAAGGAGTCGTCCCACTCCAGCTTCGGGATCACCCAGTCGTTCATCCCGATATCCAGGTCCGATACGACGAACGTCGGCGTCTGGAAGCGTTCCGCGAGGTCGAACGCGGCGACAGCGAACTCGAAACACTCTTTCGGGTCCGCGGGGAAAAGCACGATGTGCTTGGTATCTCCGTGGCTCGCGTAGGCGCAGAGCATCAGGTCACCTTGTTGCGTACGCGTCGGCATGCCGGTCGACGGCCCGGTGCGCTGAATATCGAAGAAGACGCTCGGGATCTCGGCGTAGTACGCGAGTCCGATGAATTCGCTCATGAGCGAAATCCCCGGCCCCGAGGTGGGCGTGAAGGCCCGTGCACCCATCCAACTCGCGCCGATCACCATACCGGCGGCGGCGAGCTCATCCTCCGCTTGCAGGATACAGAAGTTCTTCTTGCCGGTCTCGGGGTCGACCCGAAGCCGGTGGCAGTACTCGGTGAAGCCGTCCATCACGGACGTCGCGGGGGTGATCGGATACCAAGCGCCGACCGTCGCACCCGCGTAGACGCAGCCCAGCGCCGCGGCGGCGTTGCCGGTGACCAATACGCTGTCCTTGGTCTCGTCCATGGTCTCGAGCCGGATTGGGAGCGGGCAGTCGAAGTGCTGCTTGACGTAGTCGTACCCCAACTCGATGGCGATGAAGTTGGCGTCCATTAGATGCTGCTTGGCGGCGAACTTCTCCTGCAGCATCCCCTTCACGACGTCCATGTCGATATCGAGCAGCGCGACGAGCGCTCCCACGTAGGTGATGTTTTTCATGAGGATGCGCGTGCGCGATCCCTGGAAGCTGCCGACGCACATGTCGGCCAGCGGTACCCCGAGGAACGAGACGTCGTCGCGCTTGAACTCTTCGGACAGCTTGCGCGAGCTGTCGTACAGGATCCAACCCCCGGACACGACCTCCTCGATATCGCGCGCGTAGCTCTCCGGGTTCATCGCCACCACGAGCTGAAAGTCGGGGCTGCGCGCAGTGTAGCCGTCCCCGTTCACCCGGATCTCATACCACGTGGGCAGTCCCTGGATGTTGGACGGGAAGACGTTCTTGCCCGACACGGGGATCCCCATGCGGAACAAGGCCTGCAGTAGCAGGCTGTTGGCGCTCGCTGAGCCGGTCCCGTTGACCGTCGCGATCTTTAGGCCGAAGTCGTTGACGCCGGAACTGCTGTCGTGGGCCAAGGTGCCTGTCCTGCATAGGGTTTCAGGAGGTCGAATTGCATCATGTCCCACGCGGCGGTCGGGCACCGCTCTGCGCAGAGGCCGCAATGGACGCACAGATCCTCGTCCTTGAACATGATGCGCGCGGTCTGCGGAAGGGGGTCGGAAGCAAAGAGCGGTTGCTCCGTATTCTCGGCGGGGGCCGTGAGCCTGAGCCGAACGTCCGGCTCCTCACCATTGTGTGTCATGGTCAGACACTGCGTCGGGCATACGTCGATGCACGCATCACACTCGATGCAGAGGTTCGCCGAGAAGTCGGTTTGAGCGTCGCAGTTGAGGCAGCGCTCGACTTCCCGGACCGCCTCCCTGAGATCGAAGCCCAACTCCGCTTCCACGAACATGTCGCCCAGCCGCTTCTCCAGATCCTCGTAGCGCATCTCGGTGCGAAGATTGGGGTCGTAGTCGTTCGAGTAGCGCCACTCGTGGAGGCCCATCTTGGTCGAGACCAGGTTCATGCCGTCCGCGGGCCGATCGGTGACTGACTCGCCCTGACAGTGCTGGTGGATCGAGATCGCGGCCTGGTGACCGTGCTCGACGGCCCAGATGATGTTCTCGGGACCCCACGCGGCGTCGCCACCCACGAAGACGCCCTCGCGGGTGGTCATGAAGGTGGAGCGATCCACGACCGGCATGTCCCAGTCGCCGAACTCGATCCCGATGTCCTTCTCGATCCACGGAAACGCGTTGTCCTGCCCGATCGCGAGGATCACGTCGTCCGCCTCGATGAACTTCTCGCCCAGCTTCGTGCTCACCAGGCGCCCCTTCTCGTTCTCCTCCCACTCGACGAGGTCGAAGACCATCCCCCTCAGGCGCCCGTCCTCCACCACGAACTTCTGCGGCGAATGGTTCACCAGGATCTCGATCGCTTCGCCCTCGGCATCGTCCAGCTCCCAAGGGGACGCCTTGAAGTACGGCCGTGCCTTACGCGCCATCACCTTGATGTCGTGGCCGCCCAGCCGCTTGGAAGACCGGCAGCAGTCCATGGCAGTATTGCCGACACCGATGACCAGCACGCGCTCCCCCACCGAATCGATGTGCCCGAAGTGGATCGACTCGAGCCAATCGATGCCGATGTGCACGTTGGCGTCGGCTTCCTGGCGCCCCGGAATGTCGAGCTCCTTGCCCTTGGGAGCCCCCGTACCGACGAAGACCGCGTCGAACTCGCTCTCGTCCAGAAGCTTCGCCATCGAGTCGATGCGGTGGTCGAAGTGGATCTCCGCCCCCATGTCGAGGATCATGTCGATCTCTTCTTCGAGCACCTTCACGGGGAGCCGGAACGACGGGATGTTGCTGCGCATGAGGCCCCCCGCTTTCGGAAGAGCCTCGAAGATGACGCACTCGTATCCGAGCGGCAGAAGGTCGTTCGCCACTGTGAGCGAAGCGGGGCCGGAGCCGATGAGCGCGATGCGCTTGCCGTTCTTGTTCTCCGGGGCCCTCGGCAGCAGATGATCGATATCACCGCGCAGGTCGGAGGCGACGCGCTTGAGACGGCAGATGGCCACCGGCTCGTCTTCGACGCGCGTGCGACGGCAGGCGGGCTCACAGGGGCGGTCGCAGGTCCTTCCCAAGATTCCGGGGAAGACGTTCGACTCCCGGTTCAGCATATACGATTCGGTGTACTTCCCGTCCGCGATGAGGCGGATGTACTCCGGTACGTTGGTATGCGCCGGACATGCCCACTGACAGTCCACGACCCTGTGGTAGTACTGCGGATCCCGGGTATTGGTCGGTTGCATCAACCAGTTTGCTCCGTGGAGAAACTCGCCCCCCGCACGCGCGCCCAGCCCTCGGCCGCAGGCGGGGTCGACCGCAGCTTTTGCCATGATGACATGAAAGTCCCGGGATCCGCAAGAAGTGGCCAAGAACTCGTGCGCCCCTGAAAGGCAACCGTTGCGCGGGTCGGGCTCGGCGGAAAGGATACGCGCTATGGAACTGGACACCTCCCCCGCCGCCCGCGATGACGACCTCATTCTGGGGCTCGACCCGGAGCGCATCGGCTATACGATCTCCAAGCTCGAACGGCGCATCGTAGAGCGCTTTCCCGGTGCGAGCTTGGCCAAGGTGTGTGGTCGGCTCGCCGGCATCGCACGTAGGACGGTGGGACGGCTCGAATACGTGGCCAGGCCGATCCTGTGGTTGAGGGCGAGCAGTTGGATCATGGCGGTGCTCATCCTGGGCGGGTTCATCGCGCTCTTGGTGCGCGTCGTTGCAACGCCGGACCTGCCGGGCGGAGTCGATTCGGCCCTAGCCCTCTTCCAGGCACTCGAGACCGGCATTCAGGATGTCGTCTTCATCGGCATCGGTCTCGCATTCCTCATCACCGCGGAGAACCGCATCCGGCGGGGGCGGGCCCTCAGGTACATCCATGAGCTGCGAGCGATCGCCCACATCGTCGACATGCACCAACTGACCAAGGATCCCGACCGACTGATCCATCCAGTAGCGGCGACCGAATCGTCTCCAGCCCGGCCGTTTACCGTCGCCGAGCTCGGTCGCTACCTGGACTACTGCTCGGAGATGCTGTCGATGACGTCGAAGATCGTGGCCCTATACGCGGAGCGCTTCAACGATGGCGTGGTGCTGCAGGCGGACGATGAAGTCGAAACGCTGACCAACGGGCTGAGTCGCAAGATCTGGCAGAAGATCATGATCTTGGACGCCGTCCCGGAATAGCGTCTAGTCGTTCCCGCGCACGTTCCGCAGCGGGATGTTCACCGACCAGCCGTAGAGTATGTCGTCCACGCCACCTGTCGGGGCTGGCTTCCGTGCCTCGGCGACGATGCGAACGACATCGATGGAGTCGAGCTTCGCGGCGGTAATCGTGTCGCTATAGCCCGAACTTTCGACCCGGTATTGAAACTGCGCCGTGGTATCCATTCCGGTCGCATATTCGACGAGACTGCCTCCGTAGGCCTGCCTGAAAAGGCCCATAGTGGTCGAATCCATCTCCCACGTCTGGAAGGTGAAGGTCGTTTCGCGGAAGAGCATCAAGACGTCATAGTCGAACGGACCGGACCCGAGGCCGCTCATGGCGGAGTGTGAGAATTGGTAGTAGTCCGGTGAGACGCCTGTCGTATCCGCTCCCTTGTCCGCGCAATCGCCCGCGGGATCGCCGCCCCCCATCTCCAGGCTCCCCCAGTCGGTTGACGCGTACGTCCAGTCACCCGTGGTCATGTCGCGCCTCGCTACACCGGCGATCTCGGTGGTATCCAGGCTTGCGAGTCCCCCATCGAGGAAGACGTCCACGCCGCTGGTACCGGTGTGGCAGGCCATAATCAGCGCCATCGCGGTCCGAACCGTAAGTGTCCTTGCACCTGCTACCGTCACTCCGGACTCCATGACCGAGCGGATCTCACTCGCCAGCAACTCGGTCGATGCCCTGGCATTGTCGTGGGCCCCCGTCACCTGGATTTGCGTCGAGTAGTACTGGTTTTGAATCAGGAACGTGGAACTCACGAGAATGATCACCACCGACGAGAGCAACAGCGCGATGATGGCTTCGATGAGCGTGAAGCCGTGTCGCCCGCTCGCTACCAGTCGTCCGACGTGTACGAGTACGTGGTGTACGTGGGGCACCGGCCTGAAGCGAGGTCAGGCTCACCATGATCTAGTAGAGCACGGGGGTGACCTCGGTTACCATCGAGACGCGATAGTATTGCAGCCCCTCTACCGTGACGATCGTATAGGTGGTCCCCGTCGAAATGGAATCGAACGGGGTCGCTTCCAGGGAGTCCAGGTCCTCGTGGGCGAGCACCACGATCTCGGACCGAGCCGCCGCATACTTCATCTGGGTTCCCAGCGCGCCACTGACCTGCAAGACCATCAGCACGCCCAACGAGAAGACGACGAGCGCGGCAATCACCTCGATGAGCGTGAAACCGCCTTGGCGGTGGGTGGAGGACCATGGTAATCGACTCAAGCCTACTCGATTTTCGACGATCCCATGCTGCTGAAGTAGACGGTGTACGTTACGGTCCCGGAAGAGAACGTTGCTTCTCCGAGCGCGCCAGAAGTACCCGTGATGGTCGCGATCCCCCGCGAGCTGAAGACCAGGGAGTCGCCGGTTTGGGCCAGAGTGATGGCGCTCAAGTCGATATCGGCAGCGTCTCCAAAACGACGGCGAATCACTTCGACCGAGTCGGACTGCGTCTCCACGAGGTACCAGCGCTGTGACTCGTAGAAGCGGATCACCACGGCTTGGCGAGTTCGCACAGCAGTGGTTCGCGCCAATACCAGATCCTGCATGAACACGTGAGCCGCGTTCGACGCAGCGGTTCGCCTGTAGTAGCCGCTGAACGATAGCCCGCCGAAGCCGAGCGTGAGGGCGGCAAGCACCATCACAATCGTCAGTTCCAGAAGCGTAAACCCTCCCGCCGCTTGGCGAGAGCGAGCCTCTGAGATGCGCACACATGCTGTCGACAACCCCATTCCTTTCATCTCATCGTGGTGGATCTTACCAAGTTCCCACACTCTGGGCCCGGCTTCAACGTTTTCCTTCGTGCATCGCCATGTAGGCTCGTGGCGGCGACCGCCCTGCCCATGCCACTGTGAGCCCTCGCTTGTATATTTCGCCCGTCGATCCCCGCTCGGAGGGCCTTCCCCTGACGCCTAGCAGTATCAGCCAAGCCCTACTCGTGCTCGCCGTCCTGGGCGCGCCCGCACACGCACAGGTCGCGCCGGTCGAGGCGGGGCCAGCAACGGCTTCCGCGTCTGTCGGCCTCAGAAGGACGTCCCTGCGGAGCCAGGGCGCCTGGATGCTGGGCGGCGACGCGCTGATCTCTTTCGGCGGATCCTTCTCACTGGGAGGCGGGGGCTGGACGCTGGCGGAGCCCATACGGATCCCGGGTGCAGCGGGGGCGTTCGACCTCGACCTGGCCATGTCATACGCGGGCGTGCAGGCCGAGTACGTGCTCACGGCGGCGGGAGCCCCGGGCCTCGCGCTACGCCTCTTGGTGGGCGCTGGAAGCGCCACCCTCAGCCTGCCGGTCGTCGGCACCGAAACGGCCGCCGACAATTTCGGCGTGATCGAGCCGGAGGCCGTCGCGGTACTCCCCATGTGGGGCTTCATGAAGCTGAGAGCGCAGCTGGGTTATCGCTTCGCGCACGGGGTCGAGGATCTTCCCCAGGTCGCCCCCGAACACCTGCGCGGCGCCACAGCGAGCCTCGCCATCTCTCTCGGTCCGTTCTAGGAGAGCCGATCGGCGAGCGCGGCCAACTCTCGCGTCGTCACCGACATGGCAGCCAAGCTGGGCGCTTCTTCGCCCTTGAGCTCCTCGATGATATCCATGAAGCGCTCAACCTCACGAGCGTGCCCACGTAGCAAATCGGCGGCGGCCTCGGAACGGCCGTTCGACCCCGCGGCCTTGGTGACGGCCGCCACCACGAGGCGCCGATGCGAGCGCGACTGGTCCTCCGACAGCACCTGCGCCGCGCGTTGCTCCCACTGATCGTCACCCGCCGCGGCGAACGTGCTGCGGCGTAACCACGGCACCGCGAACGCTTCCGAGATCTGGTAGTAGATGCGGCCCGTCGCTGTTGTGTCCCCCCCGGTTTCACGGCAGATCTCGAGAACCTCGAGCAGTTGATCGAGGAAACGCAGCGTGATCAGTCGCTGGGAGAATACCTCCTCGGCCCCCACCGCGCGGATCTCATCCACACGGGCTTCGAACAACGCCCGATCTTCCCCGGCGACGATATCGGCGAAGGACTCGCGCAGCGTCGCCAATCCCTCCAGGCTCTGCTCGACGATGCGCGCGGGTGAAGCATCCGGATCGGCATTGCTCAACACCCATCGGGTCGTGCGCTCGAGCACTCGAGCCAAGCCGAGCATCCAGCGATAGGTGACCCGCGAGCTCAGAGCGCCCTTTTGATCGCCCATCTCACTGAGCAGGGTCTGATGATCCGCGAGCCGCGACGCGACGAGCCAAGCTCGCGCGATCTGTTCCGCGCTCTTGCCCGTATCGCGAGCCAGGCGGCTCACGAATGTGGCGCCCATCAGATCGACGAGGTCGTTCGTCAGCTGGCTCGCGATAATCTCTCGACGCAGGCGGTGCGACTCGAGGTGCTCGCTACCGGCGGCAAGCATGGCGGCCGGCGGGAAGTAACCGAGCAAGTAGCTCTCAGTCACCGGATCGTCGGGAAGGCCGCTGCGAAGCAAGCCGCTCATGAGAGAGAGCTTGGAGTATGCGAAGAGCACGCACAGCTCCGGACGGACGAACGTCTGTCCGCGCTCCCGACGTTCGTCGAGCACATCGCCGGTCGGCAAGAACTCGGACTGTCGGTCCAGTTCCCCGCTCTTCTCGAGCGTGAGCATGAGATCCCGGAAGTCGTCGGCGCCTTCCTTGGCCCGACGCTCGTCCAGGGAAACCCCGAGGCCTTGCGTTCGGTTGTTCGTGAGCACGCGCACCGCGACGTCTTCGGTGAGCTCTTCAAGCAGTTCGTTTCGGCCGTCGGCGCTCATGGCACCGCTGGCGACCGCTGGCGCCAGTAGGATCTTGAGGTTGACCTCATGGTCGGACATGTCGACGCCGCCGGAGTTGTCGAGCGCGTCCGTGTTGATGCGGCCACCTCGCAGCGCGTACTCGACGCGCGCCTTCTGAGTGAGGCCGAGATTGCCGCCCTCGCCGACTACCTCGCAACGAAGGTCGGGGACGTCGATGCGCACCTCGTTGTTCGACGAGTCGCCGACGTCGGCTTGGCTCTCGGAGCTCGCCTTGACGTAGGTCCCGATGCCGCCATTCCAGAGCAACTCCGCGGGTGCTTTCAGTACCGCGCGGATCAGTGTCTCCCCGTCCATGATGTCCGGGGCGTCGTCCGGAAGCGCCAAGGCTCGACGGGCCTCCGGAGTGAGTTCGACCTCTTTCGAGCCTCGCGGCACGATCATGCCACCCTCACTCAACAGGCTGGTGTCGTAATCTTCCCAGCTGGAGCGCCCGAGGTCGAACAAGCGTTTCCGTTCCGCGAAGGTCGTGGCCGGATCGGGGTCTGGATCGATGAAGATGTGTCGGTGGTCGAAAGCGGCGAGTAAGCGGATCTTCTGCGAGAGCAGCATTCCGTTGCCGAAGACATCGCCACTCATGTCGCCGATGCCCACCACAGTGAACGGTTCCTCCTGGATGTTCTTCCCCATCTCCCGGAAGTGCCGCTTCACGCACTCCCAGCCACCGCGCGCCGTGATGCCGACGATTTTGTGGTCGTACCCGTTCGAGCCTCCGGACGCAAAAGCGTCGTCGAGCCAGAAGCCGTACTCGGCTGAAACAGCGTTCGCGAGGTCAGAGAAAGTGGCGGTGCCCTTGTCGGCGGCGACGACCAGGTAGGGGTCCGCGGAATCGTAGGCGACGACGTTGTCCGGCGGCACCGGCCGGCCCTGCGAGAGGTTGTCGGTGAGGTCCAGCAGCCCTCGTATGAGTGTCTGGTATTGCGCCCGCCCCTCGGCCCACCGCTGCTCGGAGTCGGACGGTACGACGCGGGTGATAAAGCCTCCCTTCGATCCGCCCGGTGCGATCACGGCGTTCTTCACCATCTGCGTCTTCACCAGGCCGAGAACCTCCGTGCGGAAGTCGTCGGGCCGGTCACTCCAGCGAATGCCCCCACGAGCGACGCTGGAGCCTCGCAGATGCACGCCCTCCATGCGGGACGAATGCACCCAGACCTCGAAGCGCAGCCTCGAGCGGCGGAGAAACTCCATCTCCCGGCAGGAGAACTTGTACGAGATGTACGGGACGCCGCCCGAGCGGGACGTCGCCTCCGTCCCTCCGTGCACGTAGAAGTTGGTCCGCAAGGTCGCGCCGATCAGCTCCTCGACCCGGCGCAGAGCCCGGTCGTCCGGCAGCGCGCTCACGCTCCTCAGCGACCCGTGGAAGAGCGCTCGGATGTCGGCAATCGTGGAGAGCCGTTCTTCTTTGGTGGCACCGGTCGCTGGATCGAACTTCGTTGCGAAAAGGTCCAGCAACTCCATCGCGATACCCGGATATTTCACTAGTGCGTTCGGAATCGACTGGCGACTCGGCACGGCGCCGATCTGGAAGGCCGATGCCGCGTAGCCGCGCAGCACATCAACCTCCCGCCAGTGGAGCCCCGCGCTCACCACCAAGGCGTTCAACCGGTCGCTGATCGCATCGCCGGCGCGGGCCGCGAGAATGGTCTGTGACAGGCGGGGGCCGCGGCGCTCGACGTCGAGCAACCTCTGCTCTGAGTCTTGAACGGCGAAGACGTAGATCGTCGCCCCATTCGACTCCGACTCCCCCACCTCGAACGGCTTCACCGCGATCACGCGCAACCCTGAGTTTTCCAGGATCGGCATGAAGTCTGAGAGAATCAGCCGCTCGGCCAGCAAGAAAACCTTGAGCTCCGTCGCTCCTTGCACGCCGGCGACGGGGACCGTCGTGCCGCGGTTCGCCAGAGCGATCGATATCGAGCGCTGCTCGGCCTGCATGGCCTCCAGTTCGAGCACATCGGCCACCGCGATCTCGGGCTGGGTCGCCGCTTGATACTCGGCCGTCAGCGCGGATCCGTAGAGAGCGGCAAGCCTGCGCGCTTCGTCCGCGGACTCGACCGATTCTTCCAGCCCCTCCTGAAGGCGGTCGATCCACGTACGCGTGAGTAGTGCAATGCGCTGCTGGATCTGACGGGAGTCGATCCGTTCCAGCCGCTCGCTCTTCGCGCCGATGTAGAAGTGCAGGCGGGCCTGGTCCCCCTCGCCCATGGCGAGGTGATAATTCAGCACCTCGCCTTGCAGTTCGTCGACCAGCGCGGCCTCGATCGCCCTGCGGACGGTCCCGGAGAAGCGGTCGCGCGGCAAAATCACCATGACCGAGGCGCCGCGTTTGAGCGGGTCCTCGCGTAACGTGACCCGCACGCCAGACGGGTGGTACGCGTTGAGCACCGTCCGGATGTCATCACCGATCTGCGCCGCGGAAGTGAGGAAGAGCTCCTCCTTCGGCAGCGAGTTGAAGATCGTGATGATCTCCTTGTAGTCGTGCGACCTCTCGACCACCTCCGCCCCTTCCAGGATCTGGGCGAGTTTGCGCCGGAGAATCGGAATACTCTCCGCGTCCTCTGAGTAGGCCTTCGATGTGAGCAGGCCCACGAAGCGATGTTCGCCGCACGCTTCGCCATCGGAGTTCAGCTTCTTGATGCCGATGTAGTCCATGC
>Ga0066376_10001226_pt1 | contig 24958 bp, 22 predicted proteins | sample Knorr_S15_td_Bot_FD_77009 | JGI IMG/M metagenome (GOLD analysis project Ga0066376, IMG submission 77009) | Marine microbial communities from Southern Atlantic Ocean transect - Knorr_S15_td_Bottom_ad_5009_LV_A | ecosystem: Environmental > Aquatic > Marine > Oceanic | place: Southern Atlantic...
TTCCCAACAGAGTGGGAATGGGTCGGTATGGTGCTAGCAATCGGAGGACTGGTGATGTCCACGCCACCCATCGTCCAGCTTCTAGGAGGACGAGCGAAGCTTGAACTAAGGTTTGAGAGGGCCGAACAGGGCGCAGACAGAGGACTTGTGATCTACTTACAAAATCCGCCTGTGACCAAGAAAATCCTCGACAAGCTAGGCGTGTCTCGTGACTCTATTCAGAGCTTGACGGTGTCATTCAGGGTGTCAGAAGCCGGCTCGAACACGATAACGATTCCGATCAGACAAGCGCGAATTTACTCCGACGATGACGCCGATGATTCAGGCAGATGGCGGATAGCGTTGCCACCAACCTTTAGCGTGGGTGAAAGTATCGAGTTTGCCATGTGGGATCACGGGAGAAATACAGTTGTAATACCGGCAAGTCGAACCCAAAACGAAACGTTGATCCCTGAGGGGTATCACAGAGTGGATTTTTTATTTCAGATAAATGGCAAGAACCGCTCAGAGTCCCGATTCTTCACGGTTGGGCAGAATCCTGGCGATTTGGTCTGGTCGAAGTCGTGAGTTTGGCGTGATCGGCTCGATTGACTCCAGACATACCGACCAATAGTCGAAAAATTAGTCGAAAAAGACAGAATTCTCTCAGATTACTTCGGTGAGGTCTTCAGTTTGAGCGCAGTTCGAACCGGAGCTAATATTCAGCCTCATTACCGTGTTCTTGGGAAGCAAATGCTCTACCACGTCACACTTTTGAATCGACGGAGAATCATTTGTGAGGTATTGACTACTTCGGTCTCCTTAGCGGGAGGGAGAATGCGAACGTCGCGACCTCGCCGAAGCATGACAGGTCAACCTGCGCCCACGCCCACCAATCTCTCAGTAAACGTGCCAATGGCACGTGCCACTGCGCTTATTCTTCTTCGCCTGACTGGCGGGCGGCGATTAGCTTTTGAGCATCCTGGGGCGGCACCGGCTCATAGTGGTCCATCACCGCAGTGAAATCCCCGCGGGCCTTTGTCAGCGACCTCAGATCGGCAGCGTAGCGTTGCATCATCGACGCGGGAGCTTCAGCAGTAATCTCGGTAAGGCCCTTGCCCTTTGGCTCCATTCCGCCAATGCGTGCGCGGCGGCTGCTGAGATCGCCCATAACGTCGCCAGCGCAATCGTCGGGCGAAAGAATCTTCAGCTTTAATACCGGCTCAAGCAAAGTTGGCTTTGCATCACGGACGCCCTGCCTGAACCCCATGCTGGCGGCGATCTCGAAGGCCATCCCCGACGAGTCGACTGAGTGTGAAGAACCGTCGGTGAGCATCACCGCCACATCGACCACCGGGAACCCCGCTACGACGCCGCTATTTGCTGCGTTTCGCACACCCTTCTCGACCGAGGGGATGTAATCCTTCGGCACGTTCCCACCAACGACCTTCGATGCGAATGTAATACCTGCCCCGGCCTTGGCCGGAGAGATCTCGAGCACCACGTGGCCGTACTGCCCGCGCCCGCCCGACTGCTTTTTGTGCTTGTATGAGACCGATGTTTGCCCGATCACGGTCTCCCGGTAGGGAATGCTGGGCAAGGCAGTGTCGAGGTTCACGTCGAACTTCCTTGCGATCCGTTCAATCGCCAGGTTGACATGAATATCGCCGAGGCCGTGAAGTATCGTTTCCGACGTGGCGGCGTTCCGCTCAAGTTTGAGAGTTGGGTCCTCTTCAGTGATCCTGCTCAACGAATCGGCCATCTTATCCAGGTCTGCCTGTGTGCTCGGCGTCACTGCCAGGGCGAACACTGGCGATGGGAGGTCGACTCCTACCAGCTTCACATCTGCGTCTTTGTCGGAGAGCGTGTCGAAGGTCTGGGTGTGGCTCAAACGCGAGACGACCCCGATATCACCACGGACCAGCTGGCCGACTGGCTCGTTTTCTTTGCCAGCCGGCCTGTACACCTGGCCCACCCGCTCGGTTTCGCCTTTGTTGACGTTCCAGAGAGGGGTGTTCGATTTCAGTGTTGCCCCATACACCCGGAAGTAAGAAAGCTTTCCTACGAACGGGTCGGCAGACGTCTTGAACACCAGGGCGGCCTGAACGCCCTCCGGGATGTCGGGCGACTCAACATCGTCGGGTGAAGGCATAACTTTGATAATGCCGTCAAGCAGTTCGGTCGTGCCAATGTTTTTGGCGGCCGAGGTCGCAAAAATCGGAATGATGCTGCGGTCCAGAACCCCAGCTTTCAGACCTGACGAGACCTCCTCGGGCGAAAGCTCCTCGCCTTCGAGATATTTCATCATCAGATCGTCGTCGGCTTCCGCAATCGCCTCGATAACGCTTTCGTCGAGGTCTCCCGACTCAAGCGTACTCGATACACTGCTGAACGATTCAGCATCGGCATCGACGGTCTGGACCGGCACGCACTGCCGACCCCACGCTTCGGCTATTTCCAGGCATGTCTGCCCGAATGAGGTGTTCTCCCGGTCGAGTTTGTTCACCACGATTGCGGTCGGTATACCGAGGTCCGAAGTGTAGTTCCATGCCTGCTGGGCACCAACCTCGATTCCCGAAGCGGCCGAGACAACGATAATCACTGAATCGGCTACACGGATCGCCGATACCATATCGCCGCGAAAATCGGGATACCCGGGGGTGTCGAGGACGTTAATTAAGTGATCATTCCAAGAGCATGGCAAAATCGCGAGCTGGATGCTCGAACCGCGACGCTGCTCTTCGGGTTCGTAGTCGGAAAGGCTTGTCTGGTCGTCGACCTTGCCCTGCCGGGTCGTACCGCCAGCAGCAAAAAACAGGGCATCGGCAAGCGACGTTTTACCTGCACCGTTGTGGGCCGCAAGGGCGACGTTGTGAATTTGGCCCGTGTTCAAATCAGCCATACCTCGTATCTCCTGATATCCGAGGCAACAGGACGATTTCTACCCCGGCTTGATAGGTCGAGTTTGCTATGCCGCCGATGTTAGCACCGGAATCGAAAAACAGGTGAATTTCGACCTGAATAAAAAGTGAAAGCCGAGAATGCCGGAGTTTGATGTCCGGCATGCGTGACGAGGCGGAGGAGGGCCTTGCCGACAAGCGAAACGCCGCGGCTTGAAACTAGGTGCGATACGGAGCTGCATGCACGACCCGGTGCACACTTCCCACGCCCGGCCCTGACGAAATTGCAGCTGGGATTTGTTCACGCCAGTCCTCTGGCGAGTCGTCCGACCACGCCGGAGCCTAACGCCCACGCCAGGAATTTAAATATGATGGGGCCGGCCACGACAGCAATATCACTGGCCGTGGCCGACCCCACCAAGACGGATGAGGAGACCGTTCGGCCCGGAGGCCTACATATAGTCCACTCGGCGCTGAAATATTCAGTGTTCAGTTCTTGCCGGGGTATCACCGGCTGTAACACCGAGTAATCGAACCGTCTTATGTCCGTCTGACTACTATGAAAACAGACGTATGTAAGGGTCAAGTCGGACGTATGTAGGAGTTTCCTTTGAAAACGAATGTCTCTCATCTCGAACGAATTTTCAGAAAGTCGACACTGGCAGAGGGCAATACGAATTGCGTTGACGTGCTGTTTGGAGTTACGCTTCTAGTGATTTGAGCATCTATCTCTTGCGCGCGCCGTTCCGCACAAAGTGCCCCTGTTGCTGTTTCACCACCGAGGAGACGGCATTTTAGGCTCGCGCACGAAACGACCTTGACCGCCGCCCCTCGCATCTAACGTGAGGGGTTTTTATTTGGCAAATTCTGGATCAGGCCAGAAGTTAGCAATTTCAAGAATGACAACAATCACAACGCAAAAAGATTCGTTCTTCAGCTTCCCTCACCCACTGAACGCCAGCGTGGCCCGCGCAGTGGCCGCCGGGGTGTTGATAATGGCAGTTGCGACAATCGTTTTCGATCAACCACTGATCACCCTGGTACTGGCCTACGGATTCATCGCGCGAGTGCTGGCCGGACCCCGGCTGAGCCCGCTTGCGATACTCGTCACCAGGGTGATCGTCCCGAAGTTTCACCTCCCCTACCGACCGGTCGCCGGCCCCCCCAAGCGCTTTGCCGCCACTATGGGAATCGCTTTTAGCGTCAGTGCGGCGGTGTTGTCGCTCGGGTTCGGCCTGAACGGCGTTGCCTACATCGTTCTCGGGGGCCTTATCTTCGCTGCCGGACTCGAAAGCATCTTCGGCTTCTGCATGGGGTGCGCGATATTCGGGTTCCTCATCAACCGGGGCGTCATTCCTAAAAGTGTTTGCGAAGACTGCGCCAACTTCGACAGCCGTGCACGACGCATGGCCGCACGCGGACTCCGCCTTGACGGCACGCCGCTGGTTAGCTAAAGCAAAAAGGGCTGTGGATGCGCAATCCCTTCTCCCCGGGGAGAAGGGGTTTCACTTCGCCTGTTAACGTCTTTTGGGATAGTTACCGAGAGCCGTGTTTGAACCTGTCGAGCACCGAAACGAGGGCCGCGCTGGCTGGAACCGGGATGCTGGCCTCACCCGCCATCTCCACAACGGCCCCGAGCAGTTCGTCGAGTTCGAGCGGCTTTCCGATCGACAGGTCGTACTGGAGCGAAGACTGGAATTCGTCAGCCTCGGCCTTCGCTCCCTCCAGCTTCGAATCGACACACCGCGGCGGGAAGGTCACACCCTGCGATTGCCCTACTGCAACTATCTCCTCCATCAGCATCCGGACCGTTGCTTCACCATAGGGACTGGCAAGTATCTCGGGGAGTGAAGCACGTGCCGCGGTCATGAGCGTGCCGATCGCCCCGACGGACACGAGCTTGCTCCAGAGCGTATCGACGATGTTGCCGCTCACTTCGACCTGGATACCCGGCTTTTCGAACAGGCCTCGTATGGCCTCTGTGCGTGTGGTAGAAGACCCGTCGTTTTCGCCAAACTCGATCCTTGCGACCGAGCCGGTCTGGTTGATATGTCCGGGGCCGATAATTCCCGATTCGATATAAGTTGCGCCCTGCAAAACGCGGTCCCAGCCATAGTGGCTCGCCACGGTTGCACCGCTCGTTACACCGTTCTGGATGGTGAGAATGTTGGTGCCGTCACCGATCATCCCCTTGAGAGTGGGCAGCGCTTCAGCGTTGGAATAGAGCTTGGTGCAGTGAAGGATGAGGTCTACTGTGCCTGCAGTTGAAGGGTCGTCAGTTACATCGACTTTCACGTTGAAATTGCCCCAGTAACTGTCCACCTGCAGGCCGTTTTTTGCGATCGCCTCGCCGTGTGCGCCCCGCGCGATCAAGACAACGTCTTCGCCATGCTTCGCCAAAACGCCGCCAAAGTATCCGCCAACCGCACCCGCGCCCATAATCGCAATTCGCATTACCAGCAACCTGCCCGTTCCAATCACGGATCAAACCGGGGATCAGAAAATAGTTCAAGTTCGCAAAAAATTTGATCGATCAACATTATCCGAAGATCGTCCCGCTGGATTTTCGTCCAGAGCCGAAAAGCGCCTATAAAATCGCCCGCTCCGGTGCCAGCAGGTCCGAGCAGCATGAATATGTGCCGATGCAATTGGTTTCCGCTGCTAGACTCGTTGCCCGGTCCAAATTTCAAGAACACATTAGCTCCTGGAACCCTCTTAAATGTCATCCCTCTCGCTCGTCCGTTCGGGCGGCCGCTCAATATCCGAACAGCGTCCGGTCAAAATCATCCCCGGGTATGTACCCGACGCTGAGGGTTCAGCCCTTATCGAAACCGGGAATACACGCGTGATGTGCGCCGCAACTGTCGAGCGCCGGGTGCCGCCGTGGATGCGCGGGAAGGCCACTGGCTGGGTTACTGCGGAATACTCGATGCTACCCAGGTCGACCACCGAGCGAGTTCGCCGGGAGCGTGGCACGATCGGGGGCAGGACACAGGAGATCCAGCGGCTCATCGGCCGCGCGCTCAGGGCGGTCACCGATCTTCCGGCCCTTGGAGAGATTTCCATTCTGCTCGACTGCGATGTCCTCCGTGCCGACGGCGGCACCAGGACAGCCTCGATCACCGGCGCTTATGTGGCTCTACACCAGGCCCTGGCCGGACTTGTCGAGGCAGGCACGCTTAAAGCCATTCCGCTGAAGGACCAGATCGCCGCGATCAGCGTCGGAATCGTCGATGGCAGCGCCGTCCTGGACCTCGACTACAACGAAGATTCGGCGGCAGACGTCGATATGAACGTTGTAATGACCGGCAGCGGCGAGTTCGTAGAACTGCAGGGGACCGGTGAAGAAGCGACGTTCGACCGCGACCAGCTCGACCAGATGCTCGGGCTTGCCGATTCGGGCATTAAGAACCTTCTCGCGGCCCAGCGCGAGGCCATCGGAAGCTAATCGTGGCCAGGCGTCCAATTTTCATAGCGGTGATCGGCGCGGGCGACGAAGCGCCAGAAGCGGCGCTGGAAGCGGCGGAAGAGGTAGGCCGCCTGCTCGCTGAACATGGCGCAGTCGTTGTGTGCGGCGGTCTGAACGGGGTGATGGAGGCTGTTTCGCGCGGTGCCAAGCAGGCCGGAGGGCGCACGGTCGGGGTGCTGCCCGGCGACGATCACGAAGCGGCCAACGAGTGGATCGATACCCCGATTCCAACGGGACTCGGGTATGCCAGAAACGCCATCGTGGTGAAGACCGGCGATGCGGTTATTGCGATTGACGGGGCTTTCGGAACCCTCTCGGAAATTGGCCATGCGATCGCCGACGGCAAGACGGTTGTCGGTCTCCAGACCTGGGAGTTAAGCCGGGACGGCGCCCCGGATGGGTCGATAGTCAGGGCCGACAGCCCTGCGGCGGCTGTCGAAATTGCAATTTCAGCGGCGAAAAAAGCACGTGGCCTGTAGGACGCTACCTGGCGAATCGCTTTGAACTTCCTGGTCAGGTTCGGTGAGACACTTGACCGGAAGTACGCAATACGTGGCGATATTCGGGCACAATACTCATGAAGAAGTCTCTGGAAATTAAGGATTGAACATGGCAAAAACGAAGGTTGGAATAAACGGGTTCGGACGCATCGGCCGACAGGTTTTCCGCACTATTTCGGAGCGCCACCCCGACACGCTCGAAGTCGTTGCCGTGAACGATCTCGGTGATGCCGCGACCAATGCCCACCTGTTCAAGTTCGATTCCACCTATGGTCGCTACCCGGGAACAGTTGAGGCCGTGGGCGGAGCACTGAAAATCGATGGGCATGGTGTCACCTCGTTCTCCGAGCGCGATCCCTCAGCCATCAAGTGGGGCGATGAGGGCGTCGAGATCGTGATCGAGTCCACTGGCTTCTTCACCGATGCCACGAAAGCTGCAGGACACCTTGTAGGCGGTGCAAAGAAAGTAATCATTTCTGCTCCCGCCAAGAACGAAGACCTGACGATCGTGCTCGGCGTGAATGACGACAGCTACGATCCGTCCGCACACCATGTGGTGTCAAACGCGTCATGCACGACCAACTGCGTGGCGACGATGGCCAAGGTGCTGCAGGACAACTTTGGCATTGAGAAAGCCCTGATGTCGACGATCCATGCCTACACAAACGACCAGAAGATCCTTGACCAGGTCCACGACGACTTCCGCCGTGCCCGGGCAGCGGCAAACAGCATCATCCCGACAACGACCGGTGCCGCGAAGGCTGTGACGCTCGTCATCCCGGAACTCGAAGGCAAGATCGACGGCATGGCCTACCGTGTGCCGGTTATTTCGGGATCGGTTACTGACCTGACGGCACTACTTACAAAAAAAGCCTCCCTCACCGACGTAAACGAGGCGTACCGTGAGGCTTCGATGAACAGTCTCCACGGAATCCTCGGCTACTCCGACGAACCCCTCGTTTCAGTCGACTACATCGGCAACCCCAACTCCGCCACCATCGACTCGCTGGCGACATCGGCGGTAGGCGATGGCTTCGTCAAAGTCGTCGGCTGGTACGACAACGAATGGGGCTACTCCTCAAGAACCGCCGACCTCGCCAACTTCATGGTCGAAAAGGGCATTTAGGGCTGATTCGGGAATTGCCGTTTGATCAGGCGGCGTTTTCAGCGAACCGAATGGCCTCCGAGTAAGGCATTTCCACCATATTCGGGGATTTTGCGCGGTTGTTTTGACCTTGATTTCCTCTGATAACGCACCGGTCATTTTGATCTCCTACTTCGATTTAACCCCGCGCGCTGGCGTATAATCGCGGGCAGTGCGCAGCGATGGCGCAAAGGTGTGGCGCGGGTTCGGTGTCGCGATCACATCCCTACTTGGACCGGAGTTCAATTACGGGTTTACGGTTCGATATTCAAAAGCCGGAAGGACCAAAGTCATATGGCGACGACAAGTACGAGCAGCAGTACGCAAACCAACGGCACCACGGGTGCGCAACGTTGGAAGGAAATGTCCAAACCCGAAGTTGGCGACTGGCGGGTAAAGGGTGGCCTGGCGCAAATGCTCAAGGGCGGCGTCATCATGGACGTCGTAACCCCCGACCAGGCAAAAGTAGCTGAAGACGCAGGCGCCGTGGCCGTAATGGCGCTCGAACGTGTCCCTTCGGATATCCGGCGCGACGGCGGTGTGGCTCGAATGTCTGACCCCGATCTAATCTCGGGCATTATCAATACCGTCTCAATCCCGGTCATGGCCAAAGCCCGTATCGGTCACTTTGTGGAGGCCCAGATACTCGAAGCGCTGGGGGTCGACTACTGCGACGAATCCGAAGTGCTAACACCTGCCGACAACGAGTACCACATCGACAAGTGGCAGTACAAAATGCCCTACGTGTGCGGCGCCCGGAACGTCGGTGAGGCACTCCGCCGAATCGGCGAAGGCGCGGCGATGATCCGCACGAAGGGTGAAGCGGGAACCGGCGACATAGTGCACGCCGTAACCCATGCGCGCCAGATTTTTGCCGACATTCGTGCGATACAAAATATGCCGACCGAAGAACTGATGTCGGCGGCCCGTGACTTCCAGGCCCCGTACGAACTGGTAGTGGAAGTCCACCGCACAGGCAAGCTGCCAGTCGTGAACTTCGCTGCGGGCGGTATCGCCACGCCGGCCGATGCCGCACTGCTGATGCAGATCGGCGTCGAAGGTGTTTTCGTCGGTTCAGGAATCTTCAAGAGTTCGGATCCGGCAAAAATGGCCGATGCCATCGTTCGCGCGACAACCCACTACAACGACCCGGATATGCTGGCCGAAATCTCACACGGGCTCGGCGACGCCATGCCGGGGATCGAAGCGAACAAGATTCCCGAAGCCGAACAGCTTCAAACCCGCGGTTGGTGAGCAGTTTGAACGGAAACACACCGCAGCAGCCTCGCATCGGTGTGCTTGCGCTGCAGGGCGATTTCGCCGAGCACATTCACATGCTTGGCGAAATCGGGGTAAGCGCGGTCGAAGTGAGGAAAGTCGAGCAGCTTTTCGAAATCGATGGCCTGATCATCCCGGGCGGGGAAAGCACGACGATCGTAAAGCTGCTGACGCGCTTCGGATTCGTTGACCAGCTTCGATCACGCGTAGAATCGGGGATGGCGCTGTGGGGGACGTGTGCCGGCATGATCGTGATCGCACGCGAACTTGCCGACGCCTACCCGACCCCGCTCAACCTCATCGATATCGGTGTTGCCCGAAACCACTTCGGCAGGCAAGTTGACAGTTTCGAGGCGGAAATCGATATCGAGGGCATCGACGGCGAAGCCATGCGAGCGGTGTTCATAAGGGCACCAATCGTCGAATATGTCGGAGATGGCGTGGAGAAGATCGCCAGCCTTGACGATGGCCGGGCGGTCGCGGTCAAGAAGGGCCGGGTGCTGGCGAGTTCTTTCCACCCGGAACTTACACCCGACACCCGTATGCACTCTCTTTTCGTAGAACTGGCCAGGGAAGCGCAAAAAGAAACCCTGGACCCGACCCAGACTGCCGAGGAAATCTCGAATACAGCATGATCCGCCACCTTCACCCAACCGATTCGCCCGGGCTGTTGCAGTTCAGCCAGTCATCGGGCCGGGGTGAGACATGCACCCTGGTCGGTGCGTTGCGCGGTGGTCCGGGCGGCTTTCCCACGGTGAAATATGCCGGAATCGCCCTTTCACCCCGCGCCTGGCAGAGCTGCTGGGTCGAGGCACGGCGCGGCCGGATCGATGCCCTGCTCCGTGCCGGTCCACGGTCGGGTCCGGAAGCATGGGAGGTGGGCGAACTTTATCTGCGAAAATCCAGGACCGATCTGGCGCTCGACCTGCTCGAACAGATAGCGATACCTGCCGGGGGCGCCGGTGCCCACCGGATATTCGCGAGGATCCCGGTGGACGGGGATTCAAGTGACGGTCTGGTGGGTTCCGGGACGCTAGAGGGCGTCCATGACAGTGCACGCAGAGCCGGGTTTTCGACGATTTGCCGGGAAACTGTGTATCGCTGCGAATCAGCACATTCCGCTGTCAAACGTCTGGGAATCCCCGATCACTCACTGCAGTTGAGGGCCAAAACCGAACTGGACGACCTGGCCCTGTTCCGGATGTACAACACTACGACGCCGGTCGAGGCTCGCATGAACTCGGGTCAGACCGCACAGGATTGGGCAGCCGGAGTCGAGCGTCTCGGCCGAAAAGCCTCCGAGTGGATATTCGAACTTCCCGACGGTTCCATGGGTGCACAAATGCAGCGCAATACCACCCGGTCGGGCCACACCTTCAGCCTCAACTGGTCGACGGCAGGCGGCTCCGAACTGCCGGGCCTGGTCGCTGCGGCCCTTGCGGATTGCAAAGACGTGCCGGTCTCTACGACCGTTCCCGAATACCGCCCGGCGCTGGCACACCTGCTCGCAACGCTGGGGTTCGAGGAAAAGCAGCGGTACGACGTGATGGTCAAGCCACTGGCCCAGACTGTTTCTGAAACGGCAAATGCATTTGCTGCGATAAGTTGATCGAGAATAAAAGGAGACTTTCGAACTGGTAAACCCCAACGCACAGGTTGTCGACAACCTTGAAGCATTCATCGAGATTTTCCCCCCGGACATAGCCGCCGCACTTGGCAAGAGAAAAGATATCGGGGACCTCCTTGAGGTTGTACTCGACCTCGGCAGGCACCCCGAGGCCCGCTTCCCTGGTGAACAGGTTTCGTTGAGCAATATCGAGGTTACGCGCAATCAGATAGCTCACGTCGTCGATCACGTTGGACATTTTGGCGACGACAATCGGGCCGGAATCGAACGAACCCTCCACCGAATTTCCGTAATGAGAAACCGCGCCGGCGTGCCCGTGGGCCTGACCTGCCGGGTCGGTCGCGCCGTTTACGGGTCGGTCAGGCTGATCGAAGACCTGATCCGCTCGGGAAAGAGCGTGCTGATACTGGGCCGGCCCGGGGTCGGCAAGACCACCATCCTCCGTGAGACCGCCCGCGTGCTGGCCGACGAAGCGGGGAAGCGGGTGGTGGTTGTCGATACCTCCAACGAAATCGCTGGCGATGGCGACGTGCCGCACCCGGCTATCGGACGAGCCCGGCGCATGCAGGTGGCAAACACCAGCCTGCAGCACAACGTGATGATCGAGGGCGTCGAAAACCACATGCCAGAGGTGATAGTCATCGATGAGATGAGCACCGAACTCGAGGCGCTCGCAGCCCGCACGATCGCCGAGAGGGGCGTGCAGCTGGTCGCCACGGCGCATGGCAACACGCTCTCCAACGTCGTTTCCAACCCGACCCTCTCCGACCTCGTCGGGGGGACCCAAACGGTAACGCTGGGCGATATCGAAGCCCGTCGCAGGCGGACTCAAAAGACCGTACTCGAACGAAAGCACGATCCCACGTTCGACATCGTCGTTGAGATTCGTGAACGAAACGTCGTAACTGTGCACCCGGAAGTCGGGACGGCGGTCGATCGCATGCTCCGCGGTATTTCTATCCCGCAGGAAGAGCGCCGACTCCAACCCGATGGCAGCGTCGAGACACAGATCCAAGAGATTCCCGGTTCAGAATCGGAATTCATTCCGGCACCGTTCGAGATTAGTGACCTGGGCCGGAATCGGCGTGGCCCCGGCAGTAGAAGCAATCGCGACTGGTCCGGGCGGGAGGATCAGAATCGCAGCGGTCGCGAGCCGGTGGAATCGGGCGGCGATTTCGACGAGGCCGACGCTCCGAAGCCGATGGTCACGAAGGTCTTTCCGTTCGGTATCCCAAAAAGTGCTATCAACGATATGATCGCCGAGACGAAATCGCCCGTGGTGGTGGTGGACTTTGCCGATACCGCCGAGATATTCGTGACCACGAAGTCGCACTACAGCCGACGCCCGACCGCGATCCGCAGGGCTGAACGAGACGGCGTGATGGTCCATGTTCTGAGGCGCGGGACGAACGAGCAGATCAGGCAGTTCCTGAAGCGCTTTAGCCAGAATCGGGCCCGGGCACAGAACGGGATCAACATCGACTACGAAGACCTCGAGCAGGGAGGCCGCGCCAGGGAGGCGCTGAAAGAAACGGAGTCTGCGATTGGCAGGGTTGTCTCGGGCGAACGCAGGGTCGAACTGATGGCCCAGCCGCCGTTTGTCCGCAGACTCCAACATGGCCTTGCCGCCCGCAACAATCTCGGCTCCGCGAGCATGGGTAGAGAGCCGTCACGGCACGTTGTCATCCGTCGCCGTAAGCGGTAGGGTTCTGCCGAGGGATACCGGTCGCAATAACACTCGGACAAGGGGTACTTAATTTTGACTGCCAGGGAGCAGAGCGCATTAGATTTTGGGGCAAGCGGCGACAGGTTGAAAAAGCAGTCGATCGAAGGTGGCTTGCTGATAACGTTCGAGGGTGGCGAGGGCGTTGGAAAGTCCACCCAGGCCGAGCGACTGTTCGACAAACTCTCAAGCCTTGGGATTGACACGATCCTCGCCCACGAGCCGGGTAGTTCCGATCTCGGCAACAACGTCAGGGGGTGGATAAAACGGTCGAATTCATCATCTCCCCTCGCGGAAACGCTGCTGTTCGAAGCTGCCCGCGCACAACTGCTGCATGAGACGGTGCGCCCCGCGCTCGAAGGCGGTAAGACGGTGATACTTGATCGATTCACCGATTCGACTCTCGCCTACCAGGGCTACGCCCGTGGCGGGGACATCGAGACCATTAAAAAACTGAACGAGATCGCGACCGGGGGCCTGGTCCCGCACCTTACGGTATTACTCGACGCCGATCCCAAGATTGCACTGGCGCGGGTATCCAACCGGCCGAGCCTATTCGACAGCGAAGATAAAAGCGGGCCAAAACGAGTCGACCCCGAGGGCGAGCGGCGTTTCGAACAGGCTCCAATCAAGTTTCACCAGAGTATTCGCAAGGGATATCTCGAACTCTCGAAGGGCGATTCGAGATGGTGCGTCGTTGGGGCCGATCAGGCAGGTCACCGCGTCGCCGATGCCATCCTGAAGCGGGTGCGGCGCCTGTTATTAGAGCACGACGTCCCCGAAGAAATATTCACGAGCTAACCCGCCGCCTCGTACACCGCCCCAAGCACCTGCTTTACTCGGCGATCATGTTTGGGCTCGCCCGGCATTCCGTTGAAGACCAGCGCTACGGCCAGTCCACGTTCAGGATCGGCAAATCCGGTCGACGACTCTTTGCCGCCATGCCCGAATGTCGAAGGAGACGCCGCTCGACCGTAGCCATAGGGAACCGCAGGACCGTGTCGCTGACTGTCGATAAAAAACCCGAGCCCGCGGTCCACCACAACACCGAAAGTCTCATCCAGCAGTCCGTCGTGCTGCCGGGTGGTCAGCAAGCCTACTGTTTCGTCAGAAAGAACCCGCTCGCCGTACGCCGAAACCCCGTTTCGCAGCAACATCGAGTACAGCTTGACCACGTCGTGAGCGGGGCCGAAAAAGCTGCTGCCCGGGCGCACGAACCGTCCAAGCCTATGGGGCGTATACGGCGGATCCGGCAGCGCGGGTTGTCGACGCGTGTTGTGCATTACTGCAAGTCGCGGACCAAGTTTTTCAGCCAACTCCGGGCCAATAACCGGGTAGGTGTCTTCCATCTGAAGCGGGTCAAGCACAAAGCCCTGGACAAACGACTCGAACGAACTCCCGCTTACCCTCTCGATAACCTCGCCGAGCAGATGCCACCCGGAGGTCGGCAGATAGGCGGCCCGTTCACCCGGAACCCATCCCGCGACGGGTACCGAATCACGGAGCCGAGATATGACCTCGCTCCGACTCGCCCCGCCATCGAAAAGCGCGTCATCGGCGAGGCCCGAGGTGTGGTTCATCAGGTGCCGAATAAAGATATTCGACTTGCCGTGCGCAGCGAACTCGGGAACGTGGGTTGCCACCGGGTCGTCGAACTTCAGGCGGCCTGAATCGACCAGCACACCGATTGCCACGGAAGTGATCGGCTTGGCCGACGAGAAGAGCGGCATCACAGAATCGCGGGTAAGCGGCGTTCCTGAACCGATCTCAGCTTCACCCACAGCAAAATCGGCGATGATCTCGCCATCCAGACCAACGCATATCTGCGCACCGGGATGAAGACCGTCCTCGATCTGCCGTTCGAGCACTTCCCTGACTGCGCTGAACGCCGGGTTCAGGTTGGAACCTTTCTGTTGATCTGGTGAACTCACCCAATCATGGTATTGGTCGAACCGGCCGACACTCAATCCGGTTGAGCACGTGGGAACTCGACCACACCTGACTTTCAACGAGGTCGACTTGCGGGTATTCTCGTTTTCCAGATCGACACCATCAACCGGAGCACCTGCTGTTGAACAAGAACACACTCAAACAAAAATTGAACGCCGGTAAAACCGCGATAGGCCCTTTCGTCGGTCTGCCTTCACCCGGAATGGTCGAGACGATGGGCTGGATGGGGTTCGATTTCGTCGTTATCGACTGCGAGCATGGCCCGATGGACTTTGAGACCGCCGAGCACATGATCCGGGCCGCCGAACTTTCGGGTACAACCCCAATATTGCGGATCGGGCTGAATGAGCAGCAGCATATACAGCGATATCTTGAAGCCGGAGCTGCCGGTGTCATGATTCCGCTGATAAACAACGCCGACGATGCAAAGAAAGTCGTCGACGCGGTCAAATACCCGCCGATCGGAAAACGGGGTGCATTCTCGGGTCGGAGCGCCAATTTTGGGCTGCAGGCGATGGCCGAGTACATCAAGGAAGCCAACGAGGAGACGTTCATCTCTCTCCAGATCGAAACGCCCGAAGGCATCGAGAACCAGGACGAAATCATCGCGACCGAGCACGTCGACGCGATTTTTCTCGGACCGGGCGACCTTTCGGTCAATTTCGGAATGCCCGGCGATACGATGAACCCGAAAGTTCTCGACACCATCGATTCGCTGGTGACCAGGATTCATGACGCCGGCAAGCACGCGGGCACACTTGGTGTGACGATCGAGCAAACACTTTACTGGCATGGTCGCGGAGTGCGGTGGATAGTTAACTCCGCACCGAAGTTTCTCCAGGCCGGTGCGGCTGACTACCTGGACGGTGTAAAGGGACCGCTGGGTCTTTAGATTTTAGAAACGATTACACGTTGCCAGATTCCCAAAAATCAGAGCCCCGCTTCACCCCGCGCCAGGCCGTGGGCCACCGCCTGAACGCGCGCGGCTTGAGATTTGACGACCTGCGCGTCGGGAAAAAGGTTTTGCTGACCTGGTCACGGGTGTGGGGTGAGGAGATGGCCGATGCCCTGGGGGCAGTGCCGGTGCCCCAGACGATGTTTATCGACACGTTCTGGCTGAGGACTGCAGATAGCGACAACGGTGGGATCACCGTAGCCTTTGCCCCGATCGGTGCTCCCGGGACGATCATGCTGATCGAAGACCTGATCGCCTGCGGTGCAGAGGCGATCGTCGGAGTAGGCGCATCAGGTGGGCTCGACCGGGACCACCCGGTGGGCGACGTGCTGCTGCCAGACGTATGTCGAATTATCGATGAGGGAACGTCAGCCCACTATCCCGATACCGGTCCCCCGACCGCCGACCGTAAGCTACTGGCCGACCTGACATCGCTTCTCGATAAACACGGAGCCCGCACCGCAAGTGGCGACTGGTGGACGACAGACGGTTTCTACCGCGAGATGACCGACGATATTGCCCGCCACATCGCAAGCGGCGTCCTGGGCATCGACATGGAGACCTCGGCGATGTACCGGGTTGCCGGGTTACGCGGGATCGCAGCCTGCAACATGTTGATAGTGAGTGACGAGTTGTGGGCAGACTGGAACTACGGCATCGACTTCAGCGAGTTCAAATCCGGCGTAGAAGCCGCGCAGGCTGCAGCCGTGGAGTGGGCGCAAAGCTAGCCGAACCGCTCCAACCCGAACCGCTCGATATCGATTTCGGTCTCGCCTGTCGTCACAAGATCAGCAATCGCCTTGCCGATGGCCGGGGCGAGCCCAATCCCCGAACCACCCGTCCCGGTAGCGATGAACATACCTTCTTTGCCGGGGACCCGCCCGATTATCGGAAATCCATCAGGGGTGACCGGCCGCATGCACGCAGTTTGCAGCACGAGCCCGTGCGATCCGATCTCGGGCATCATCTGCATTCCGTGTTGAAACAGCGTCTCGAGCGCCTCTGTACTGGGCGTCACGTCGAAGCCAGTGTTGTCTTTTCTCGTGGCCGCAAGCCAGATCAGGCCGTCCGCCTTCTGCACCATCGAGCAAGGGCCATGAACGTGAAGCCCGAGGACTGGATCGAGCCCCTGAAGACGCGCTATTTCGCCTTTTTGGGGCACAATCGGTATCTCAACGTCGAGCCAGGCCCGCGCAGTGCCCGACCACGGACCCAGCGCCAGCACCACGGCGTCGCAGTCGATGCGGTTCTGCCCAACTCCCACACCAACGACCCGCTCTTTTTCGTAGAAAATCTCGGTCGCTTCGGCCAGCACGATTTCCACTCCCAGTACTTCAGCGGCCTGCGCGGTCGCAAGTGTCAGGTTGTAGCTGTCGAGCATGATGACATCTTCGACGAGCACAGCGCCAAATAGGTCTCGCGTGATCCGCGGTTCCAGTTTCCACACCTCTTCGGGTTCAAGCCACGTCGTCTTGAAGCCCGGCAAACTGGATATTCGCTCGCATTCGGATTTCAATCCGGGAAGTTCAGACTCGGCAAGGGCCAGTTCAATATGCGGCATGGTCTGGAGCTGTAAGTCCACTCCGGATTCTTCCTGCAGTTTTCCGTGTAGTTCTCGGTGGATTCGGTAGGACTGATGGATCAGCTTTTCGAGTTCGCCAGTAGCGTTAGTCGGGTTCAGCAGCCCAAGCGCAAAGCCAGAAGCATGGCTGCCAACCGAATCACGCTCAAGAATCGTGACGCCCGTGCCTTCACTTGCCAGACGATATGCAATCGACGAGCCGATGATGCCCCCGCCGATAATCACGACATCGCTCTGAGATCTCATCAATGTAGTCCCTGTCCGCTAAATCTCTCGAATCCGAAAGGTGAAATCTCTACATCCGTTTCACCGGTCAACACAAGGTCGGAAATCGCCCTGCCAATCACCGGCGCAAGCAGTATCCCCTGTCCTGCAGTGCCTGTCGCAATAAACAGGCGATCTTTTCCGGGGACTCGGCCGAGAATTGGGTCGCCGTCGGGCGTGACCGGGCGCAGGCACGCGGTTTGCAAGACGACCCGGTGCGATTCAAGTTCAGGGACCATCCGTATTCCGATGCTGGAAATCTGTTCCAGCGCATCACCCGAAGGAACCGTATCGAACCCGCTGCCATCTATTCTCGTCGCACCCATCCAGATCAGCCCGTCGGCCTTCTGGTATGCCGAAGAATGCATACCTGAATACAGCGTGCCCAGGTGGAAGCCGAGCGGCCTTTCGAACCCTTCCAGCCGCACCAGCTCGCCCTTTTGAGGCGCAACCGGAACATCGATATCGAGCCAGAGACTTGCCGCCCCCGACCACGGCCCGAGCGCCAGGACGACTGAATCGCAGCTAATGCGGTCCCCTCCCAGTTCCACACCGATGGCCCGGTCGTTTTCGTAGACAATCCCGGTTGCTTCCCTGAGAACGATTTCGGCCCCGTGCAGCTCGGCCGCCCGGGAAGTCGCGAGCGTCAGGTTGTAGCTGTCGAGAATGATCACGTCCTCGACGAGGACGCCGCCTTGCAGGTCTTCTGTGATCCTCGGCTCCAGCTTCCGGATATCGCCCGGTTCGAGCCATTCGGATTTAAAGTCTGGAAAATACGAGATCCGCTGCAATTCTGCTTTCTGGACCGCAATGTCGTCTTCTGTAAGTGCCAGTTCGATGTGCGGCATCCTCAGCACCTGCACGTCGACTCCCGTTTCTTCCTGGATGCGGTCGAGCATCTCTTCGTGCATGCGGAACGACTGGTGGTGCAGGGGCACGAGCTTGCCGGTTTCGCTTGTCGGATTCAGCAACCCGCCCGAAAAGCCCGAGGCGTGACTTGCGATCGAGTCTCGTTCTACGACCGTGACGCTCGCGCCGTCGCTTGCAAGGTGATAGGCGATCGAAGTCCCGACCGCACCGCCACCGATAATTACTACGTCTCTATGAGCTCTCATGGCCCGCTCTTATCGTTAGTCGCCGGGCGTGCCGAGGCCGCACTTGCCAGATGACTGGCGTAAGCAAGCCGACCGCGCGAGCTCCGCGGGGCAGTACCTCTCTCCCCCTCCTTCGGGAGGGGGCCGGGGGGAGGGTAGATTGCAGCTCGCGACCAAGTCCCGATTCGATCGCGACGCCTGGAGCGTAACGACGTGCCGGAGCCCGTGTTGGCAGCATCAGGTCCCCCCGCTGGTCGACACACTCTTCTGGGCAATCCAGTCGGCAATGATCCCACGATCATGGTCAAACGCCAGTTGCGGCAGGTTCTCAACGTCGACAACCTTCACATCGAGCGTCTCGTGATCGCCGACCTGCAACTGCCCGCCGGTTACCCGTACTTCGTACACCGCCAGCACGATTGCGTTACCGTCCTGTGAATAAAGCCCCACCAGCTTCTCGACCACGGTTTCGAGCCCGCACTCTTCACGCACCTCCCGCTCGACAGCCCGTTCAACCTTCTCGCCGCGATCGACATATCCGGAAGGAAAACTCCACTTGCCAATGGCCGGCTCGATCGCACGCTGGACCATCACGATCCCGCCGTCCATCGGCACAATCGCCGCGGCGGTCAGCTTCGGGTCGTTCCATATTGTGCGACCGCACACCGAACACTCAGGGTGTCCATGTGGCCCCGGCAACAGGTTCGGCATCTCGTTTTGGTGATCGTGATCCACTGAATAAATTTCGCCTGAAATAAAAACCCGCAAGAAACAACGGAGTCGGGAGACTGTAACAGAGCCCGATCGGTACAGCATTGCATTGGACACTGCTGGGTACTGCTACTATTCGCTCCGATCACAACTGATCTGGCATTGGCATCAAGTCGTTCTTCAGGTCATAGTTCACGAAAGCAGCAATGGGAATTTTGTTTCGGAATAAGTTGATTCGCCGCAGCATCACCGGTGTCGTGCTATTGGTGTTATTGGCGGTTGCGGGCGGCGGCTGGTACTTCTCGGACGTGCTCGAAGCAGACGGGCTGAAAATCGACAACGAACCGCCTGAACTCAGGCTCGCTGTCACTGCCATCGGCGAAGGCTCTATCACTCTCAAACTGCTCGACGATGTCGAAGAAGAAGACAATCTTTCGATTTCGGCGAGGTGGGGCGTCACCAACGGCGTGGACTACGGCCAGCTCGGAGACGTCATTTCAGATTCTGCCAGCCTTGTAACTCGAGATTTCACTCAGATGGTCGGAGAGTTTCAGGTTGGCGATCAGGTCTATCTCGAACGTACGGCGTTTCCCCACGACCCTCTCTCGGCCTACGGGCTTGACTACGAAGAAGTCGTTTTTCCCGGGCCGGTCGGAAACCTCGGTGCCTGGTACATTTCTCCCGGTCGTTCCGAGCCGGGGAGCCCTGATCTGTGGGCCGTGTTGGTTCACGGTCGCACTGCCGAACGTGACACGTCGATCAAGCTTCTAGACGACCTGGCGAACCTCGGGGTTCACTCGCTAACTATCGACTATCGCAACGACGAAGGCGCGCCCCCGAGTAAGTCTGGCTACTACGACTTTGGGGTGACCGAATGGGCGGACGTTGAAGCGGCAGTGCAGTACGCGCTCGACAACGGAGCTTCGGGAATCGTGCTGATCGGCTACTCGATGGGTGGCGGGATTGTGGTGAACTACCAGCTCCAGTCCGATCTTGCCGGCTTCACTGTGGGACTGATACTCGATGCGCCCATGCTCAACTTCGGAAGGACTGTCGACAAAGGGGCAGAAGAGCGGAGTGTCCCGCCGCCGATCACGGCTGCAGCGAAGTTCTTCTCGGGCTTGCGGTTCGGAGTTGACTGGAAGGCAATGGATTTTCTTTCGCACGCCGATGAAATGACCGTTCCCATCCTGCTGTTTCACGGCGATGCAGACGACACGGTGCCGATCGAGACAAGCATCGAATTTGCCGATCTAGCACCAGATCTTGTTGAGCTTCACACATTTGCCGGTGCCGGCCACGTTCAAGGGTGGAATTTCTTCACCGAAGAGTACGAATCCCTGGTAGCAGAGTTCATTGAACGAGTGCGGTAAAACCATCTCCCCTCTTTCGGGAAGGCTCAGGGGGCCAAGTCGCAGATTCCCGCGACTTGCTCACGCCAGTCATCTGGCAGGTGCGCCTCGCATGCCTGGAGCAAAACGCGCCCAAAAAAACCCGCTACTCAGCCGAGCGAGTTAGCTCATGGAGCGGTGTACGGAGGAATCCGATAAAGGCCGACACCACACCGATAACTCCCGCGCCCGCCGCGAGCACCAGTATAGTCACGACCGGCCACCAACTCGTCTGCAATATAAAAGGTGGCAACAGTTCCCTGCCGGTTTCAGAATGAGCAATGGCGCCCACGGCAACGCGGCTCGCCAAAAGACCCGATGCGACGCCCACGATCACTCCGATGCCCGCCACTATGCCGTGCTCGATCAGGGCGCTGCGCATGAATCCGGGTTTCGTCAATCCCATTGCACGCAGATACGCAGAATCATGAATCGTGCGGTTCGAGTGCGCTACCAGGTACGTAAAATATCCGAGCACCAATGCCACACCGCCGACGATCAGCGCCACAAAACCCATGCCCCGCCACCCGGCGACGGTAAGTGGATCGATTACGGAATCTTCGATCCGGGCCTCGCGATCGAGCAACGAACCCGCCCTGAACAGCTGCCGAATCCTGCGGGCCGTCGCCTCATGTCCTTCTGGATCGATGTCAACAAAAATCTCGTTGGCGCTTATGTTCACCAGCCCGCGAAGCTCAACAAATCCAAGCAGCGATTCGACATCGATGACCATGAACGGGCGGGTATCAGGGTCGAGAGTTGGAAACAATCTCACGGTGCCAACAGGCACGACTGGAATGAAGCCGCCAAAAATTTGAACGACGATGGACTGGCCAGGCGCGACGGCACCCAGGCTCAAAAAGTTTTCCGAAACAATGACATGCAGAGGGTCTCCGCTGGCGCTGCGATAAAGCCCGCGCACGCCCGCTACCGTTCCCCGCTCGAGCACGGCCTTCCCAACGCCAATGCCGGGCTCACCCACGTCAGGATCCTCGGGCGCATCCGAATACAGGTCGTCGAGGCCGTTGGAAGTCGGCAGCGGCGTCCAAAGACCTCTGTCTTCGAAGTCGAGAAACAACTGCTCAAAACCCGGTCCTGAGACTTTCACATCGTCGAAATACCAGGTTGTAGGCGCTCCCCCGTCGCCACCTGCCTGCATGAACGTCTGCAGCGAAATAATTTCGATCGGATCTACCAGGTGTTCGGGAATGTCACCGAACTGTTCCGACCACTCGGCGCCAATCTGGCCCAGTGTGACAGTCACCTGTCGATCTTCTACATCCTTCAGGACAATCCAGAAGAAATGGTCGATCACGTAAGGATCCTGTTTCGTCCATGCCGAAATAGTAGTTGCGCCCTCGGGCAAAATAATCGGTTCCGGCTTCGCGGGCACGTTTATTCGCTCAAGCAGCGTGCCGAGATCTTCGTCGGAGAAGTCTTCTCTGAACCACGCCATTTCACCGAATCGCTCCGATTCAACGCCGAGAACGGTGAATTCAAGCCCGCGGTTTGTCGTGCCGATTTTGGCGGTCTGTCGAAATGCCATCGTGGCAGAGTTCACACCTTCTATGGCCGTTAGTTCAGCAATGTCGGCGGGGCGAACGTCGGAGCGCGATGAACCGGGCTGAATCCGAAAATTCGAACCGTTATCGTAAAAAATCTGCTCGCGGCTGCTCCGTTCCAGTGTTGAACCGAGAGTCCCGACCATCACCCCGAGCCCTACGCCGAGGATTATCAGCAACACCGGCCAGGCGTACCAGTACGGACTTCTGCTCAGGCGCCAGAGCCCGACCGCAGCCGAAGCCGAAGTGAAACGAGTCGTCAGCCACGACCCGGCTTTCGTAATCAACGGGAATGCCCGCAGCGTCAGAAGCGCAACCGATATCAGCAACATGACCGGAGCGAACAGCAAGGTGGGGTCGGTGACAATCTCGCCCTCGCGATCGGTTGCCGCAACACCACGGGTGGTGATCTCCCACAGGAACAGACCCCCGAGGATGACAATCAGCAGGTCAAAGTACAACCTCTGGAACACCGGTGGCCGGTCAGGCCGCGCCCGAGAACGGTCGACCTCGGCAAGGCCTGAACGCGCAACGGCCAGCGTCGGTGCGAGCACGATCAAAAAAGCGATCAGCGAAACGACGGCTGCCCAGGCCCAGGCCATCGGCGATAGTTCGACAGGCAGGTTCTGGCCGTCGGTTAAAGACTGAAATACCGGCAGGCGACCAGCCAGCCCTATCGCGGCTGCGGCAAGGAGCGGCGCGACGGCCGCTGGCAGCGCCACAGTAACCACCGATTCGATGACCTGCACCCGCAAGACCTGGAATGTCGATAGCCCGCGCGACCGCAACATTGCGGTTTCCAGTACACGTCTTTGGGCGATCAATCCCGATACGAGGAACAGGTAGTAGCCAACAACAGCCACTCCCAGTGTCGCCAACAGTAACGCCGGCAGGCGCAAAAACAGCATTTTCGTTGACATGCGCCTGGTTGAAGCCCGTGCACCGACCAGTGCTGTGGCCCTGGGTATTTCGTCGGTGACCACCTGCTCAAAATGGTCGATCGCCGATACGAGAACAGCCGATTTGGTCAGCGCTATTTGTTCGGGGTCGGTAAACAGCACCCGCATGTAGTTCATTGGCAAACCGGCGTTGGAAGGACCGACACCGGGCGCGATCGCACCTTCCGCAGTGAACAGCACAATCGGTATTTCCCGGCCACCGAACAGCGTTGGCGGCACGGGTTCGAGGATCGTTGCAGGACTGCCGAGCCAGAACTCGCCGCGGGGTTCGTTTTCAATGAATTTGCCGACGATTTCACCCTTCACAACCCCGGCACCTCTTGATATCGATGTCGCCGAGATAATGTCGCCGATATTCAGGTCCTCGAGCACGTCGCCATGCCTTAGCCGGCTCGACCGTTTTTCGTACACCGCGACTTCGAGGATCATGTCGCCATTTTCATCGGTTCGCAGGTTGGTGTTCGGGGGCCTGCCTTCTACATATGTGACCTCATCGAACATGCCTTCCAACTCGTGGAAGTAGGCCCTGGAAACGAACTCGCCCCGGGCAATTTCCGTATCGTTCAGTCCCCAGAAGTGAGCCCGGGACTTGATGCGGGTAGAACGACTTTGAATGAGGGGCAGGAGTGTGTCGTTTACGGCAGAATCGACGTGCGCGTCGGCCTCCTCGATCGCCGCTGATTCGAGCGGTATCCAGCTGGAAACCACGCTGAGATTCTTGTTGTACCGGCCGAGCGTGTTGACGACATCGGCCATGCCTACACGTTCGAGTGAACGCAGGTAAATCGGGCCACCGGCAGCAACCGTTGCGGCAAGAAATACCGCGATCAGCACTCCAACCACAAGAAAGCGGTCGCCGCGGGCGCGCCGTCGTACGAATCGTGAAAAGTTCAAGTTTTAAAAATTATCGGAAACGCGAATTCAGGAGTCGGAACAACCGGAAATCATCGGTTAAATCCGTAAGTCAATCTCAGTCTATCGGACATGGCGTGCCCGCTGTCATGCCATTAACTAGGATATTGTGAGCAATCGAGAAATATCTCGGCCGTGAACCCCAGGTCTCCAACAAAATCGTGGCCGCCGACTAGCACAATGCTGCACGCGAACGGACCTGAACCGGTCGCGTCTGTTCGATAAAGTGACCGGGTAACCGCACTCAAGGCCGAAGCAATAACCAAGCCATCGCCTTCAACGGGCCCACTACGTTAGTCACCGGTTACTTCCACTCCAGATCGTTCGAGGGCGAAAATCGATGGGCTTATATAGCCCCGTTTGAAGGAAAGCTTGAACGGCACCGTCTGCTTTATGCGCCAGTAATTGCCAAGCGAGGCTGTTGCCTGCTGAATGGAACGATGGTCGACTGCGATCAGCGAAAATATCGCCCCTGATTTTGCGACCCTGGCAGCTTCCGTCAGCAGTTTCGGGTAAAACACCGCGTTGTCGCCGTTACGGGCTACGAGCATCCCGAACGGCAAATCGGCGACGATCGCATCGAAACTGGCATTTGGAAAAGGCAGATCGACGGCATCGGCGTAGATCAGCCTGGCATCGTCGGTGAAGTCGCCGGCTGCCAGGTTCTGGGCGCTGCACTCAAGTGCGTCAGAATCGATGTCTACTCCGACCGCCGACCGAACGGGACCGATCTCGAGCCGTTCGATCATGATTGTGGACGATCCACATGCAAGGTTGAGGAAGTGCTGGTGCGGGGCAGGATTTGTCAGCATTGCAACGACATGTGCGACCGTGGCGTTGATGGCTCCCGGCATATTGCAAACTCGCCAGGACCGGGTCGACAGCGGGCGGGGAGTAAGCCGTATCGACACATCCCAACCCGGCTCGTACTGCGACGAGCGAGTAAGCGCGATTGCAA